>Ga0272444_10001946_pt1 | contig 19380 bp, 17 predicted proteins | sample SSMForm13_FD_201033 | JGI IMG/M metagenome (GOLD analysis project Ga0272444, IMG submission 201033) | Marine sediment archaeal communities from Little Sippewissett salt marsh, Falmouth, MA, United States - SSM-Form-13 | ecosystem: Environmental > Aquatic > Marine > Wetlands > Sediment ... | reverse complement strand
AAAAACATGGATGGCGGAGGATCGGATTGAAATATGGATGTCTTTGTTTTTTTGGAGTTCTAATTTAAAAAAGTCGTTCTTGCTTAGCATCACCCTGAAGATTACGTTACCTGTACCGGCTGAAACCCCGAAGTACAGGCCTCGATCTGTAATACTCATTACCTTGCCTTGGAACGAATTAATATCATTACCGGAAGTCCTATTTTTGCTGATTATAATATCTTCAGGCCGAATAGCGACATAGCACTTATTTTCTCCGGGTGGGGATTGAAGGTGTAACTCAAGATTATTTACCCGTGCCTTTTTGTTTTTGAAGGATGCGTGAAAGACATTTTTAATGCCCATGAATTTGGCCACAAAGGGGGTGGCCGGTTTATGGAAGACTTCGTGGACAGGGCCGATCTGATCAATTTTGCCATCATTTAGGACCGCCATTCGTTCCCCCAAAAACATGGCTTCGGCAAAATCATGTGTGACCATTAAAAATGTGGTTTCTACTTCCTGATGCAGTTTTTTCAACAAATCCCGAATGTCTTCCCGGAAATTGGGATCCAGCGCGGAGAGAGGTTCATCCAGAAGCAGCACGGAAGGATTCACGGCCAGAGCCCGTGCAAGGGCTATTCGCTGTTTTTCGCCGCCGCTTAAATTATGAATAGATCGCTGAACAAGAGGCTGGAGTCCCAATTGCTCCATAAGCCATGTTACCCGTTTTTTCGAAGTATTTGGATTGTTTCTGTGGTAACGCAATCCATAAGTGATATTTTTCAAAACAGACAGGTGGGGAAATAGTGCATAATCCTGGTACACAATGCCGGTACCGCGCTGTTCCGGAGGAAGACGGGTAATCTCTTTTCCCTTCACAAGGATACGGCCACCGGTAATGGGAACGATACCCGCAATTGCTTCTAGAATAAGGGTCTTTCCTGTTCCTGTGGGTCCCAGAAGCATGAAAAACTCTCCGTCCTGAATGGAAAGATTGATATCCTCAAGGGCAAAGCCGGGAAACTTAATGAACAGATCTTTTATCTCGATCATGTTTGATTTTCCTTTGGCAAAGAGCAGATTCTCAACAGTAAAAACAGCATCAGACTGACCCCTATTAACCAGACGGCCACGGGTTGAGAATATTTAATGCCATAGGCGGTGAAGCGCTCATAAATCATTACCGGTGCGATCATGGGGTGATACGCTACAATAACCACCGCCCCGAATTCACTGATTGCCCTTGCGCTGCACATAATGATGCCCACCAGCATGGAGCGCCATGCAAGGCGAAACGTTACCCGCAGGAATGTTTCTGACAGAGAAGCCCCGAGGCTCCTGGAAATATTTTCCAATCTTACCGGTATGGCTTCAAATCCTGCCTTGACGGTGTTTACATAAAACGGCAGACCCACAAAGGTCAAAACGGTAACAATCCCGGTGACCGTTCCCATTATTTGGATCCCGACCTGCTGCATGAGCTGCCCGAGCCAGTGATTTTTACCGGCCAGCCCAAGAATTGCGATTCCCACGACCGGGTGCGGAATCATAATGGGCAGATCAATAATGCTTTCAACGAGTTTCTTACCGAAAAAGTTTTTCCGGGCCAGTAAATAGGCAAAGGGGGTGCCGATTAAAAACGAAATCAGGGCCGCCATGCCGGATGTATAGATGCTCAACCCGATGGAACTAAGGACATCGGGGTCATATATACTATCCTTGAGATCTTGCGCAGAGGGCTGAAGAACCATTTCGGTCAAAGGAAAGAGAATAAAACCAACAACCGTGCAGGTGGAAAAAACGGCTATCCAAAAAAATGGATCAATCTTTCTCTTTGTTACCATGGGGTTCTAATTTTTTACCTCAATCCATTTTAATAGAGACAAGGGAAGATTGGATTTCATTTTTTCTGTGGGAACCCTGCAGGGAATAAAAGGAGGTTGTCCCATGTCTTTCAGAGTCTTTAAGCCCCCGTTTGGATCCACTAAATACTCCAGGAACGCCTCGGCAGCTTCGGGATTTTGAACATTTTTTAATATGGTGATTCCATAGGTACATGATTTTCCGGTTCGAGTCATCCATGTCCCGGGTTTTTTGCCGGTCACCTTTACCGTTGCCTGTTGGTAAAATTCATCCATTTTGTAATTACCCAGGTTAATCTCATCAGGAAGTGTGATGTACTTCAAACCCTGTTGAACAGCGACGGAAAGATACTCCCAGGCATAGTCCATATTTCCTGTCTTGAGCAATGAAACCAGTTCAACCGATTTGGGCCGTACGTTTTTCTCCGGCCGGTTTGAAATCAATTGATCATAAAGGCCGGACAATTTGTAATATTTTTCAGCAAGTTGGAGTACCATAAGGCTCCTGTAGCCGCAGGGGTCCAGATTGGGATCCGAATGCCCCCAGATGACTCCTTTTCGTCCTAAAATTTCGTACCAGTTGTTGGCGGTGATTTGGTTTGCAAAGCGGCTCTTATCCGTATAACAAAGGACCAACTGGTTTGTTGCAAAACGAATATTCCACACCGCATATTCAGGGATCAGGGTTTTGTCGATAACGTTAAAATCAGCAGATGCCATGATATCCGCCGGTTTATGCAGCTCTGAAATCATCCGCGCCATCTTTGTGCTTCCTCCTCCCTCCCGGAGCACGTCAACTTTGGAATATTTTGCCTCAAAATCCTTTTCTATTTTGGCAAAAGGCACCGTAAGACTACCGGCATGGAAAATGATAAGTTTTCCCTGTGGTTCGGCGTTAACAGAAAAAGGCAACAGGACCGTGAGCGCTATAAAAATAATTCGAGAGAATGTCATCAGATTCGCTAATTTTATCATAATCTATTCCTCCGCGTTAAAATTTGACGGTTTCGTAAAAAGTCCAACTTCTGCGTTGTGCTGCATTTCGCAATCATTCAACGTACGAAAAGTACGCCTCATGATTACAAAATTTGCACGCCTTGAATTTAAACTTTTTACGAAACCGTCTAAGTCGGACTTTTTACAAGTTCATCAAAATTTGATTCTTTTGGAAAAACCATTTTGCCGCATAAACTCAAATCGTATCCATCCAGTTTCACGGATAGGTCACGAAATTGAGGTTCATGCAAAAGGCTCAGAAAGAGTTGGACCCCCTGTTCAAAAAAATGTTCTTTTGAGATAAGAAGATCAAATCGCTCCCAGCGAAGGGGAATAAAGTCCAAACCCAAAAGACTTGCCACCGGTCTGATGGCAGGAGCCATATCGGCCCGGCCCGAAAGCACCTCCATGGCCACATCCAGATGGCTTCTGAATTCTTGATCATACCCTTGGATTTGCGTGTCTTTGAGGCCCGCCTTTTCGAGTTCCCGGTCAAGGAGGAGGCGTGTGCCTGTGCCGACCGGACGATTGGCAATCTTGATGTCCGGTTGTCCCAGGTCGGAAACGCCGGAAATTTGCTTAGGATTTCCTTTGGCTATCAGAAAACCCTGTTCTCTTCGGCAGAAGTTCACCAGTACGGGAAATTTTCCTTTAAGTTCTTCCTGTGCATACTCAAAGTTGTACTCTTGTTCATCATCCTGCAAAAGGTGACTGCACGCCACATGACAAAAGTCTCGGCCCAGGGCCTTAAGACCTCCCATACTGCCCACATTGCCGAAAACGGCCATATCCTCAGTATAGAGAGTATTAAAAAGAGAAATGATTTTGTCCAAAAGGATATCATTGCTCCCGGCGATGATTAGAAGGCCATGATAAGGTGGCAACGGTTTTTCCGGTTTTGGATAGTTGATGGTTTGATTCTCCAGCCACCGTTCAACAAGGTGGCGGGGAAAGAGCCATTTGCCGGTTACCTTGCTTGCAGGCAGCCCTTTGTCGGCCACCAGAGTGTAAACCATCTTCTCATTAATATTTAAGAACTCGGATACCTCTCGTGTGTTGAGCAGTGTTTTTTGCTTACTCATTTTTCTATTTTCCTCGTTATTCTTATTTCAATCAAAAAGAATAGGTTATGGGTAATACCTGCCTTTTATCGAATTAATTATTTTGTAATCAAGCATTCCGCATGTCAAGCCATATAAGTAACTATTTGTCAAGATATTATTTAATTAGAATTGGTTAGAAAATATTTCAGGTTTAACTAACCATAAACAACAATCATTAACTGCTATCTTTTTATGACAAAAGTTATTATGGGATAAGGGGCTTGATTTTTTATAATCTTCTGATATGTTCTCTCCGAATTTGCAACTTTAACATTTTCAAGATGGAAAAAAAAAATCCATAAGGAGAGCTTATGAGCGAAGCCATTCAGCAACTGGAATCATTTATTGAAAACTGGACAGAAACCCGGGAACAAAACAAAAAAGCATTTGTACGTCTGAGAGATTATGTGGCTTCCAAAACCGGGGTGAACCTGGATTTTATACCCCGTGAGGGGCTTACCTATTCTCTCAGAGCAGCCCATGAGAAACAAAAAAATAAACCGTTGTTTGTGATGGTGGACGTGATTGAGGACGCTCCCCGGTGGCTGTCGGTATGCTTTTATAACGAAATGATTACCGATCCTGATGAAAACGGGGATTTTGTGCCGGACGGTCTTTTGGGTGAGGATGCGTTGTGCTTTGACCTGGAAGAATACGACGAAGAGGGAATCCGGTATGTGGAAGCCCGTATGGATGAAGCCTGCAAGAGCGCAGCCCAAGGCTGATAACAGATTAGAAAAAATCCATTTAAGATGCAGGTCTTACCATGATCTTAACAAAAGTCATAGGCTTCGTTCGGGCGCGAGATAGAAAATGGATGAAGCTCAAGGTGGTTCATAAAAACTTTTTACAAATTCATCAAAATTGAAAAAAGATAAACTCGACAGGCTGCATTTTTTTTTAGCAATATCAAGCGGATTTTTACTTACCCTGTCCTTTCCAAAGGCTGGCCTTTCATGGCTGGCCTGGGTTGCCCTTATTCCCTTGCTGGCTGCATTAAGAAACCTCTCCCCTAAAAACGGTTTTTATCTTGGCCTGTGTGCCGGGTTTGCCCATTACCTTACTTTAATATACTGGCTGGCATATACCATGTCAGCGTACGGTCACCTTCCCTTGTATGCAAGTGTTCCGGTTCTTTTGCTTTTATCGGCTTATCTGGCGCTTTACCTTGCAATATTTTCAATGGCCTTAATATGCTTACCCTGGCGGCCCGTATTCCTTCTCTTTTTTATCCCTTTTATATGGGTTTCCTTAGAATATATTCGTTCGTTTCTTTTCACCGGTTTCCCATGGGAGTTGATGGGATACACACAGTTTAACGTGTTACATTTCATTCAGATTTCAGATATTTTCGGTGTGTATGGGGTATCATTTTGTATTGCCTTGAGCAATGCAGCAATTTTTTTAGTATATCTTAATCTGTCAGGAAAAGACTGGCAAAAAAAAGAGGTTAAAACAGGGCACGCTGCAGAAGCGGTATTTACTTTCGCTTTAATTTTCTGTTTTGTCTGGTTTTATGGAAAATGGCGAATACAATCCATTCAAAAAATGATTTCCCATTCCCCTTCCATAAAAGCTGCAATTGTTCAGGGAAATATCGACCAGGCAAAAAAATGGGACCCAGCGTTTCAACTCACCTCAACAGAAAAATATATTAATCTTTCTCTGTTGGCAAAAAAACATAAGCCGGATCTTGTGGTATGGCCGGAGACAGCGACGCCTTTCTATTTTTTGCACAATGCTCAATTGTCGGAAATGGTTATAAAGGGTATTCACGATACCGGTACAGACTTTCTAATCGGCAGCCCTTATTTCAACCTCGGGACAAACCCAGTTGAATATTATAACAGCGCTTACCTGATTGGCCCGGAGGGAAAGGTATACGGCAGGTATGACAAGGCACACCTTGTACCCTTTGGAGAATATGTTCCGTTTAAGAAATGGTTGCCGTTTCTTGACAAAATGGTAGAGGGCGTTGGAGACTTTAACCCGGGCAAAAAAGGGCAAACCATTCAATGGGGGAATTACCGGTTAGGCGTTCAGATCTGTTATGAAATAATTTTTCCGCATCTTTCCAGAGCTATGATAAAAAACCATGCGTCATTACTGGTGAATATCACCAATGATGCCTGGTATGGCAGATCGAGTGCTCCAAATCAGCATTTTTCCATGACAATTTTTAGGGCTGTTGAAAACAGAAGGTCAATTATTCGTTCTGCCAATACCGGTATCAGCGGGTTTATAGATCCTTCCGGCAGGGTCATCGCCGCCACACCGATTTTTAAGGACGCAACAATAACTCGGTCCGTGCCAATGCTCGAGGAAATGACCTTTTATTCTCGATTTGGAGATTTATTTGCCATGGTATGTCTTGGGGTAACGATGGTTGCAGGATTTTGGGGTTATTTGATCCGGAAATATTCGAATTAAAACTAACCCGGACAAGCCCGCCCTCCTGCCAAGCGGAGTAAGGCGGACAAGTCGGAACCAAAAATATTTGCCACAAAGGCACTAAGACACAAAGGATATATTTATAATTCTTCCTTTGTGGCTTGGTGCCTTAGTGGCAGAATGGAAAAAGTTTTACCACAGAAAGCACAAAATTCACAAGGAACTAAACAAGAGTTGAAAGATAGAGCAAAACGGATTATAATAGAGCAAAATGGAAATTATTATAGGAGGTAAAAAATGAGTTTAGAACTCAAGGAAAACATTAAGGAGCATTTTCTGAAATTAGAACAATTGAAAGGGTGCCTTTGACCTTGCCGAAAAAGAAAAAAGGCTTGAGGAAATCGAGACTCTGATTGCCAAAAAAGATTTTTGGGATAACCCCGAAGACACCAAGCCGGTTTTAAAAGAACGAACATTGATTTCCGGTAAGGTGGCATCATTTAATCAACTTTACACCGATCTTGAAGAAAGTCAGATCCTGCTTGAGCTTGCCATTGAAGAATCAGATGCTGATACCATAAAAGAAGTCTCCCAGCAAATACAAGCAATTGACAAAAAAATAAAAAAACTTTCCATAGATCTTATGCTCGATGGCGCGGATGATCAGAACAACGCCATTATTTCCATTAATTCAGGGGCAGGAGGAACCGAGGCTCAGGATTGGGCCGAAATGCTCTTCAGGATGTATACAAGATGGATCGAACGCAAGGGGTTTACACTGGAGGTCATTGATTTCCAGCCCGGAGATGAAGCCGGAATCAAAAGTGTGACGTTCACTGCCGGTGGCCACTATGCCTACGGCTATCTAAAGGCGGAAAAAGGGGTTCATCGCCTGGTAAGAATTTCACCGTTTAATGCAAGCGGCAAACGGCATACCTCTTTTGCCTCCGTGTTTGTTTATCCGGAACTCAAAAATCAAATCGTTGTCCAAATTGATGACAAGGATTTGCGTGTCGATGTGTTCAGGGCCAGCGGCGCCGGAGGTCAGCATGTTAACAAAACCAGCAGCGCGGTTCGCATCACTCACCTTCCCAGCGGAATAGTTGTTCAGTGCCAGCAGGAAAAATCCCAGCATAGAAATAAAGAACTTGCCATGAAGGTGCTTAAATCAAGGCTTTACCAGCTTGAGAAGCAGAAGCAGGATGATAAATTGCAGGAAATTCACGAAAGCAAAAACGAAATTGCATGGGGAAATCAAATCAGGTCTTATGTCATGCATCCTTATCAACTGGTAAAGGATCACCGCATAAACCTTGAGGTGGGCAATGTAAACAGTGTTCTCGATGGGGGGCTGGATCTTTTTATAGAGGGGGTGTTGCTTTCGGGTAAATCCTGACGGTCTCGTAAAAAGTCCAACTTCTGCGTTGTGCTGCATTTCGCAATCATTCAACGTACGAAAAGTACGCCTCATGATTACAAAATTTGCACGCCTTGAATTTGAACTTTTTATGAAACCGTCTAAATCCGATTTTTTACTAGTTCAACAAATCCTAAACGATTCAATTTTTATCGGAAAACATTCAATTATATGAATCCTATTGATATTATAGCTGAATTTTATCCACCCGGCACCAGAACATATAACATTCTCGTACAACATGGAAAACAAGTGGCGGATAAGGCCGTAAGTGCCGCCAAAAATGTGTCCCACCTGAATCCGGATTTTAATTTTATTTGGGAAGCTGCCATGCTGCATGACATCGGCATTTTCCTGACCCATACTCCGGAACTCGGGTGTATGGGAGAACATCCGTATGTTTGTCATGGATATCTGGGAAGGGAAATTCTTGAAAGCAAGGGACTGCCCGAACATGCACTGGTGTGTGAACGGCATGTGGGTGTCGGTATAACTGCCGAAGAAATAAGGCGTCATAATCTCCCGCTGCCCCAACATGATATGGTGCCGGTCTCCATAGAGGAACAGGTCATTTGTTTTGCTGACAAGTTCTTTTCCAAAAACGGCAATCTGATTGTTAATGAAAAATCTGTTGAAGATATCCTGTGCCGCCTTGAGCCATACGGCGCTGACAAGGTAATTACTTTTCAATCATGGGTCCGTTTGTTTAAGTAGTGTCCATCCATAAACGGCATCTTTCGGCCCCCGGCGGCGTTCTCGCTCGTTTTCAATCCTCGAAATAGCGCGCTATGCCTGCGGTTGAAAACTCGCTTGGGCCTTGCCGGAAACCAAAATCTACCATTTCTGGATGGACACTAAGTAGTAATTTCTCCAAAAATTATTGAGATGTTACCGCAGGGTAAACTCATTTGATTTCGGTGCAGCGAAGCGACGGCGTGTTTCTCTTGGAAACCGACTGACTGTTTGAAGGGCTTTAGCAAGCGTTAGCCCGAGCCGAATAAAATTATAACAAAAAAATCAATAGGATAATTTAATAACGGATTGTTCTTAATAACTCTGGCACGGCTCGGGCTTACGGATGCTTAAGCACAAGTTTCAGTCGGTTGGAAGAGATACATGCCGTCGTGGAGCGTTCTTACTGAATTGGAATTCAAACGCGTTTGCCCTGTAACGGTATTTTTCTTGACTTGTAGCGGAGGTTTGTATATTAGATGAAAAAAATTGCTGATCTCTTTTTTTATAGCGGCAAAATATCATGATATAACATTGTGAAGCAATTTTATTAATTGAGTTATGTAATAGGCTGAAAGCCACCCAGACTCATAGGGGTGGCTTTTTTAATTCCGGGGCTCCTGAACTGGCGCAAATCTGAATGCAAAATCTTCTATTAAACACTATACTATGAGCTAAAATAAAAAATGAACGTCCAACATCGAACATCCAACGTCGAACATCGAAGTATTGTACACCTTCGGTGTTTCAATTTCTAAATTAATGGAGCGAAGCGATATCATTATTCGACGTTCGATGTTGAGCGTTCGATGTTCGATGTTCAAATTGTTGTATCTGAAATTACGACCGAGCTTTTATAACACCTCGAAAATACATACATAGGTCAGGAGTTCTAAATTAGGGGAGTTGGGTATGGCCAAACTGCTGGTAATTGATAATTACGATTCTTTTACTTACAACCTCGTCCAGATGTTTATGCACTATGATCTTGAAATATACGTGTATAGAAGTGACATGATAACAATTGAACAGGTTGCGGGGCTCAAACCAGATTATGTTCTCATCAGTCCCGGTCCCAAAGATCCCTCTCATGCCGGGATCTCAATCGATTTAATTAAAAATTTTTTCGATAAACTTCCCATCTTTGGCATCTGTCTGGGTATGCAATGCATGAATGAAGCTTTTGGCGGGCGTACGGTCCGCGCTCCGGTACCCATGCACGGGAAAACCAGTATGATTCAGCACAACAACTATGGCATCTTTCAAGGGATAAGCTCACCCTTTCCGGCTGCCCGTTACCATTCGCTGATGGTGGAATTTTGTCAGAGCGAACTTGTCATAACATCTCACAGCCCGGATGGTGTCATCATGGGAATGTCTCATCCTGAATTCCCCCTTCATGGGGTTCAATTCCATCCGGAAAGTTTTCTTACGGAAAACGGCTTTTTGCTTGTGGAAAATTTTCTTAATCTGGGACCCTTGACGATTTCGAATTCCGGTATGCGAAATGCAGATTTCAAAGAAAATATAATTCAATAATGTAGGAATTTCCTTTTTTGGACACAGATGAACACAGATTAAAAAGTTTTTTAAATTATAAATAATAATATTAACTGGGTATATCTGCGAAAATCTGCGTCCTATTTAACTTGATTATGGATGAAATCAAAAAAGCCGCCGGACATATAACCGGTATTTATACCGAGCATATTTCTCTGTCCGAACCGTTTATGGATTTTTCAGCCCGGTTTGCATCCATGCCCGGCACAACGGTTCTGATGAGCGGGGGTGATCTTGATTCTGCAAGATACCATATTCTCGGGGCAAAGCCTTGGCTGGTATTTTCAGGACGGGGTCGTAACATGACCCTTACGGTTGAAAATCAAACGTTTGATTTTATGGCCGATCCCTTTGATACCCTCCGCATGATATTAAAAGCCTTCCGCCTGAATGATCTTGACCCGGATCCATCTGATTTGCCGAAACCCATATATGCCGGTCTCCTCGGATACCTGGCTTATGACCTTAAAGACTGCCTGGAAAACCTACCGCGCACATCCATAGACAGGCTCTGCCTGCCGGATTTATATTTTATGGCACCGTCAATTATCGTTGTCCATGATAAAATCAATGATACCACTCGACTTTGTATACCGAAACGTAACATTGCCGGAAAAAACAATTTAGGGAATGATCTAAATTCATTTAAACGTATCATTTCTGAAAGACCGCCTGAATATGGGAGTTTTAGAGGAGACGCCGGGGGATTTAAGTCTAATTTTACCCAGGCCGGTTACATGACTGCCATTAAGAAAATCAAAGAATACATTTCAGCAGGAGACATATATCAGGTCAATATGTCCCAGCGTTTTGAAATGGATGTTCAAGGAGATACGTTCAGTCTGTTTAAAACACTTTATAATAATAATCCCGCCCCTTTTTTCGCTTACATTCATGCAGGTGACCACCAGATTGTTTCCACATCTCCGGAACGGTTTTTACTGCAAACCGGCCAACAGGTTGAAACCAGACCCATTAAGGGGACACGGCCCAGAGGAAAAACACCACTGGAAGATAAACAGCTTGGGCGGGAGCTAAAACAAAGCTTCAAAGATGATGCCGAACTTTCAATGATTGTGGATTTGCTACGTAACGACATTGGAAAGGTTTGCAGGGTCGGATCTGTCCGTGTAATGGAGCACAAAAGACTGGAGGCTTACCAGAATGTGTATCACCTGGTATCTATTGTCGAAGGAAAACTGGATCAGGGCCGCGATTCCGTTGACCTTCTCAAGGCAACTTTTCCCGGCGGGTCCATCACCGGCTGTCCCAAGATCAGAACCATGGAGATCATAGACGAACTTGAACCTGACCGGCGCCATATATATACCGGGTCCATCGGCTACATCAGTTTCCACGACACCATGGACCTGTCCATAGCCATCCGCACCGCCACAATATATAACGGGCAAATGATTTTCTCGGTGGGTGGAGGTATTGTATTCGACTCTGATCCACTGGATGAATATGAAGAAACCCTACATAAAGGCAGGACACTGATGGAGGTTTTTAAAGGAAAAGAAAAACAATCGGCAAACAAAGACTATGTATGGATCAATGGCGCCCTTGAACCTTTGGATCAGGCCGGTATACCGGTTGCTGATCTGGGATTTCAATACGGGTACGGGTTTTTTGAAACCATCCGAGTTGACCAGGGGAACCCCGGGCACCTCAACGCCCATGTTGATCGATTTAATAATACCTGGGAACATCTTTTTGCTGAAAAACCGCCGGATTTAACCTGGGATGAAATTATCAATCAGGTGATTGCCCAAAACAGAATGCTCGATGAAACCGCAGCCGTAAAGATGATCGCCACCAAAGGAGACAGAGAAACCCCTCCTTTTAACCACACCCTTCTGGTTACCGCCCGGCCATATACCCATCGCCTGGCAAAAAAAAAGGTGAAAGGATTAAACCTGGCGGTATATCCGCACCCGCGCCAAACCCCGTTGGCCGATCATAAAACATTGAATTATTTATATTACTTTCTGGCCGGAAAATGGGCCATGGCCCGAAACGCCGACGAGGCATTGATATTAAACCCGGACAATACCGTTTCGGAAACAAATACGGCCAACATACTGCTGATAAAGGACAATACCGTAACCAAACCGGTTTCTTTACATGTGTTGCCTGGCATTATGGATACTGAAGTCTGTAAATTTCTCAGCGGGCGGGGCTTTACCATAGAAAGTAAAAGAGTATTTTTAGAAGATTTGTTTGTTTTTGATGAGATAATGATTACAAACTCTCTGATTGGTGCGGTGCCGGTGCTGAGCATAGACGGGAAAATGCTGCCCGGGCCTTCGAACCTGTGGAAAAAGATCAACAAGATCCTCCTGTAACCCCTTAATCCCCTTTTGATACTCAGGGTCCATGCAGTCTCACAATATGGGTGATATCATGCCTGCATTTCCTTAAAAAATAATGGGATTTTGTAGTCTTTTAACCGTTTGATTTCCCTTGTTGTTTATGGTTTTTTTTGATAAGTTTTCAATAATTTTATTTTTAGGAGAAAAATGATGAAATCAAATGAAGCCACAGCCCTGCTGCAAGAGAATCCTGCAGTACTTAAGGACCATCATGTGAAGGCACTTTATCTGTTCGGTTCCGTTGTTCGCGGAGAGGATAAGCCCGGAAGCGACGTAGACATCCTTGTGGAATTCCAGCCAAAGGCCCGTGTAGGACTGTTCGGCCTGGCCAGGCTGCAACGGCGATTATCGGAAATCCTTGGCAGACCCGTGGACCTGACCACACCTGACGCTCTTCACAAAGCCTTGAAAGACAGAATAATCAAGGAGGCCGTTCGTGCCGCATAGAGATTGGAAGTTTCGAATTCAAGACATATTGGATGCCGTCGGCACCGTTCAAAAATATACAGAAGGTATGGAATTCAAGTCCTTCACTGAGGATCGGAGAACCGTCGATGCAGTGGTCCGAAACCTAATTATCATTGGAGAAGCCGCTGTTCACGTTCCGGAGGATATTTGCCTGAAACATACTGAAGTTCCCTGGTACGACATGCGTGGTATGCGCAATTTTGTGGTTCATGAGTATTTCAGAGCCAGTGACGCAGTTATATGGGATACGGTGCAGGTGGATTTGCCTCCGTTAAAGGCTCTACTCAAAAAAATCCTTGACGAAAATTCAGAATGATACCTAACCGTTTGTAACCCCCTATCCCGGACAAGCCCGCCCTCCTGCCAAGCGGAGTAAGGCGGACGGGCCGGAAACAAAAATATTTGCCAAACACAAAGGATATATTTATTCGCCTTTGCCTGCCCTATTAACTATTGAAAAAAAATGACCCTTGAAAAGCCTCGTCTCAACCGGATCTGCTGCGGTATCAATGGATTGCAGTATTACAATACGGCTGTACGATTGATGCCTTGTCGTGGTGAAACAAAGATCCCGTTATCGGGGTATATCCGGCAGATAAAAGACTTGCAGAATTTAGTACCTATTTATTGAAATCACATCATGTTTGCACATGATTTATGCCATAGTCAGATTGAATATTTAAGGAATTCTATCGATTTTTATAGAAAAGACAGAGCGAAGCGATACCACAAATCGTCAATATTCAATCGTCAATATTCAATTTGGTTCCGGCTTTGCCGGTTTGGGTCTTAGATGATGTGATTACGTTCCTTACGGCTATCCCTGTGGGATTTCGTTTAAGCAGCTATAGACAATCGAGATGCACGTGAAATATGTTGGAGCTATCCCACGATCTGAAACATGGCTGATTCATGTGGTCTCCATTACCGATCAGAAGATTGGTTCGTTTTCAGATACATCTTTGGGACACAAGATATTTTCACCAGGTCGGATTTTTGTTCTATTGCAGTGACCTTGAATCTGGGTTTTTTACAACTCGGTTGGAGTTATCTCACGGATTCAAATAGGTCAAATTCGTGCGATCTCCATTAGTGATCCGCACTTTACCCTTTTTTCATATATCGTTATGCGACACAAAATATTTTGATGAAAAAAACCGTGCGTTTTATTGCAGTTATCTAAGATTTTGAAGTTACAGTTCTAAATGAAATCCGATCCCTTCATAGACAACAACTCAATTGCTAATTGGCTATACGTTTGTCTCCAGTTAAGTTATTAAGGGGCGATTCAACATCTTCTCATAAAGCTCGATATATTGCCGAGCAGTTGCGGCATAGGTAAATTGGGCGGCACTTTCGGTCATGACCCTTTTGATTTGCTTTGCCCTTGTACGATCGGGCAAATTATAAAAGTTCATGGCCTGGTTGACGGCCCAAAGCAGCCCGTTGGCATCAAACGTCTTAAACAGAAAGCCATTGCCGGAATTGTTTTCAATATCCAGATCACTGATGGTATCATGAATCCCGCCGGTATCATGGGCCACCGGAAGACTTCCGTAAAGCGGGGCTATCATTTGCGGAAGACCGCACGGTTCAAAACTAGACGGCATGAGGATAAAATCCGAAGCCCCGTAAGCCTGATGTTCCAGTTCGTTATCAAAATCGCAAATTGCCACGCGTTTCTGAAATCCGTGATGATTCACAATGTCTCTGAATATCCTCTGGTAATTGCCGTCGGCGACAAAGATGACCTGCAGATTCTGATCCCAGTATTTCGAAATAAACTGGTAAAAAATTTCCGATAGCAGTTGGCATCCCTTTTGAACCGGATCGAGCCGGGATGGCCAGAAGAAGACGGGTGCTTTTTTGTCTTTAATTAGGCCCAGCTTGTCCTGCAAAAACAGTTTGTTTGCCCGTTTACCCGTAACAAAGTTTCTCACAGTGTAATTTTTCTTGAGGTGTTTGTCGGTGGCAGGATTAAAAGCCGGGTCCGGTGCATTCAGAATTCCATAACCACAGTCGGCATAATATTTATTGGCCAACTCCCGCTGGATGGAAGGCTCGATAAAATGATGCTTCCCGTGGACGATTTCCTCCAGGAAGGTCGGACTGACGACATTGACAAAATGAGCGGCAAAAATTCCGCTGGTGAGCATATCTACGGGAATGGCATCCCTTGCGTCTTCATAGCTTTCGGCCATTTTTTCGCAATACAAATTCTGCCAGAAATAGGCGGCATCGATTCCCCGGTCCTCGATATAGGACAGGGTTATCTTTATGGTGTGTACATTGTGAATCGTAAAAAGACAGGGGATTCCCATCTGCCGGGCCATCGCCGGAATTAGACCGGTCATCCAGTCGTTACAATGAATCAGATCCGGTTGAACTTGGGGGACGATATGACTGATCACCTCGCGCTGAAACGCCAGGGCGAGTTTAATGTTTTCTTCTCCATACCCAGAGTACACACGGTTGATGTAATAAAAGGCCCGGTCTCTTGCCAGATGGATGTGATCATCGGGCATTATGCGATGGATTCTACGGAGCTCTTTTTTTAAAACAGGGGTCAGCCCGTCACTGAAGATGGCGCGGTAGTCCGGAAGGGCGACATGCACTTCGGCCCCCTGTTCAAACAGGGCCGTGATCAGGGCGGCTGAAACGTCGGCAAGGCCCCCTGCTTTGGCTGTAAAAAAGGAGGCCATATCTCCCATGCGGTCCGGCAAATAGGTGACCTCCGGCGTTACTATCAGAATGCGTGGATTTTTGGATTGGTCTGCCATTTCTGTTCTGAATTATCTAAATATTACGCCAACGTGATAAGCCCAAGGACAAAATTTATGTCCTGACATTTGACAATTACCGCAAAGGGGTCTGCCCTTGAAATTGTTCTCGTTTATAAAAAGAACCGTTCCAACAGATTGAACTGTTCCAGGTGCTTGGGCCGTTGAACTCCGTGGGGTTGCGTCTACACGGGCTGTTGCTCAAATGTATTATTCATATGCAGGCCCGACATTTTAAGCTTATTCTATGTTTGCGCCGACAACAGCGGCCATTTGCATCATGTTGATCGTTTGTCCTTCTTTCAGATTTGTAAGGTCAGTGACCTTGCCTGATTTGCTTTTGGATTTTGTGTTTTTGAAGATCGGGAGCAAACTCGCATCAGCCACAATGAACTTGCCTGCGTTATCAGGCTTTCCATTTTCAGTCTTTGTCTGAAGTTTATTCGCTTTAACATAGTCCCATAGCTTTTTGGTGATCTCTGTCCTGGGAAGTTCTGTTGCTCCCAGAAACTCTGCCAGCTTATTTTTCAGCTTTACCGGTTTCATCAATCCTTTTGCTTCTGCCATTTTTAACTCCTTTATATTTAAATTTATGGATTAATTATTGCATTTCTTAGTTTTATTTGTCACATAACGTTACGGGTATGCCACTGAAAAAGCCAAGAAGATCATCCTAATACCAACAATACCAATCAGGCCAGAACCGAAAAGCTATATTCCAAATGTAAAAGATTTAGCCTCCCCTGTGTCGAAGAATGGATACTTCCTGTTTGAAACAAATCGGGGAATTGTTACCATTACTTACAAACATACCGATATGACCCATCTACATAAGCGTTTGAAAAATGATTCAGATCCTTTATTTTTTTGCGGTCACATTTATAATGTTGTTGTAAGTCCCGAAGCAATTGAGGGATAGTCGCTCATTTTGGGGATCTTCTTTCCATTGCCCGTCAACTATAAATTTGTATTCGTATTCTCCGGGAGGAATTATCACGTTCCTAACCCACGCCCCGTTTTCATCGCTTTTCATAGGGTGGCTTTTCGGATTCCATTTGTTAAAATCCCCTATCAAAAAGACTTCATTAGCATCGGCGTTTTCAAGTGAAAATGTCACCTTCCGCCGTTTAATTTCCTGTCTTGTTTTGATTCTTACCATCTAATACCTCCTTAAATAACACTGATTGATTCAAAAACATAAATTGGAAATAATCTTTGATTAATGAAACACTTTATTTTTTTCAGAAATTTTCAACGTCACAAACTGGAGGATGCCACTTTGACAAATGGATTGTTCCTTCAGAGGTAAACGGTCTCTCAGATTAAGCAGGACTTAATTGGTTAAATATATAATACTCATTATTTAGCAAGAAAGCAAGCTAAACATTTGTTTTTTTTAAAAATATTGTTAAATATTCATTTAAACGTGCAAATACGAAACGTTAAGCGAACAATGCCAGAGACGGATCTGTATGCAAGGTTTGTGGTTTTATAATACTTGCATGATCCTTGAATGGTACAGGAGTGCAAACTTCTTTAATAGTGTTCAGTAGTCATATCAAAAAAACAGGGCGGGATTCTATCAATATTCCTCATTCGGAAAAAATAAAGTAGATACCATAAGTAGGATTCCGTTTTTCAGCCTCCAACCTGCGATACATTGAGATTATCATAGAAAATCAAGAGCTTGATAACGTGACGAGATTGCAGTTAGTTCAACCGCTATTATTTGGTGATACGATATTATGTTATCACAGAAAAATCAAGCACTTGATACTTGTACCTAATTGCAGTTATCTCAGATTTGTAGATGGATCTCGAAACTCCAGATATAGTGGTTCTGCTAATGATTATGATTGGTATTGTTGACCTTTGAGGGTCAGCCGGAATTAATGAATAGGATAATCATTGAGTTGAACCTTTGGCCTCATCCAGTACTTTTCGGACTGTTTTTGCGAAATCTGCTTTTACAATCTGCTTATAGGCAAATGCCTTTATGAAAGATTTTTTTTTCATTGTTGTTGGATTAGAATTCTTTTTAGATCAGTTCTTCAACATGTGTCCGAACATCATCTCCCGTGATATTCGCCATTTTTACGTCCTATTTTCTGCCGGCTCGTTGCGCATCGGTCTTCAGGTGTTTCAAGGAAAAACCGCTTATGGCGTTGACCACCGGTTTCAACATATCGTAAGGATCCTGACCTTCTGCCAGACCGCCAAGGTAATAGACCCACCCTCCTAATTTGGCCGCAATCCGTTCGATTCCGTTTCTGGCCGACTCGTCCCAGTCGTACGCTACAATGAAGTGCTCAATATCAAGGCCTTTGAGAATGTTCGCCGCCTCTGGGCTGAGATAGGAACCCAATGTCGAAACCACCACCGGTTTTTCCTGGTTTTGGAGCAAATTATAGAAGGCGAAATAATCAAAGATGCCCTCCACCAGTATGATCGTCCGGTACTGCCGGATATACCGCTCTGCCTTTTCATTGCCATAAAGCCAGCCCCTAGTGGTAAGAGCAATTTCTCTGGTCTGTTGTTTGAGCCAGCGAATGCCCCTATCGTCCGGGCGTCTTCCGACAAATCCGGTCGGACAAGCATCTGCATCATAAATTGGAAACACAATCCGTCCGGCGAAATAGTCACCGTAATTTCTTGAAAACGGATCTTTACGCGTGAAATTGATCTGCCGGCAATAGTATCCGTATCCTTTCACGGTTTTATCGTTCAAAAATCTGACCAATCCACCATCTGAGAACTCATTAAAGGCCCCATAATCCTTTTCAAAGCGTGGGAAGAAGCCAGCTATAAGCGCCCTACCTTGGTGCTGATCATGGCTGTATGGCGGACTGTAGCCAATGTTGAACTTCTGTATGGTTTCTTTTCCGATGCCCCTGCGGGCAAGATAATCCCAAATGTGTTTGAACCGGTCTTCATTTGACATGAATAGGTCATGGTAGAATTTGGCGGCATCATCCAGGACGGCAACCATCTTTTCATCAAGTTTCTTCGGTTCGGCAAAAACAACAGTAACATCAGGCTCCGGTGTTTCGTCAGGTTCAGGAATACAGGGGCTGCTGCCGGCATCAAACTTTAAATCCTTGACACCCAAATGCTCAGCCCAAACCTGCTGTGCCGTTCTGAACCGGCATTTCCTTCGCAACATTATCAGGTCGTAAATGTCCCAATCTCCCTTACAGGCGCCGAAGCAATGGAACCGGACCTCATCATTTTTATTAACATACGCCATGAAACTGGCATTGGTTTCAGCGTGGAATGGGCATATAGAATTATATCTATATTTTTTTACACTTTTGAAACGAATACCAAGCAGCGTTTCGGAATAGTTGATTATGGCATCGATGTACGCTGCCGATTTTATGTCCTGGTAGGTTTTCATTACGTATCCGGATTTTGCATTATGTAGTGTATATCTGCATTATACATAACAAATTAGTGTTTTATCCATACTCCCGCAGTAGATAAGCCAAAGATTATAGTTTTTTTGCTCTATTGGCAACTAAATTTATAGCTGAGTTTTATTGAGGCGGGATGATTGATAAAATTGAGAATATCAAAACCGAACACAACTTGCCACGACCTGAAATCCTTTAAAACCAATAGATATCAAACTCGAACTGTAAATATCACGTCGAGATCGTTTTTAAGATATCCATTTGTTACCTCAGTGCTGGCAACGGTTGGGATTTTAATTGA
>Ga0272444_10001945_pt1 | contig 19380 bp, 11 predicted proteins | sample SSMForm13_FD_201033 | JGI IMG/M metagenome (GOLD analysis project Ga0272444, IMG submission 201033) | Marine sediment archaeal communities from Little Sippewissett salt marsh, Falmouth, MA, United States - SSM-Form-13 | ecosystem: Environmental > Aquatic > Marine > Wetlands > Sediment ... | reverse complement strand
TCATCACCTGGATCGATCGGGATCATAAAAGCAAATTTCGAGTGAACGACTTTAGGGCCTCGGCAAGAAATAATGCCACATCTGGCTTGTCTTTTGGCCCGTCACCGGCGTTACATCCGCCGGCACATATCCCGATATGCACCGGCGAATGTGCCTGGGTGACGAACCAAAATCCGGCGCCATATTGTTGAATTATTTATTGCCGCGACCCTTATTCTGTAGCGTAAGTGGATGATACCCCGGGAACACTTACGAAAGAAGAAACCCTCGGCACGCGCCATGCCATCCGAGGATATGTATTAACGCCTCTCACCGATTTGACAGTGACGAGGCGGCTTTTTTCGCGATGCTTGCGATCTAAGGGCCTCGGCAAGAAATAATTCCACATCTTGCGTGTCTTTTGGCCCGTCATCGGCGTTACATCCGCCGGCACATATCCCGATATGCACCGGCGAATGTGCCTTGGTGACGAACCAAAATCCGGCGCCATATTGTGGAATTATTTCTTGCCGCGACTCTAACTTGGCAGCAAAAGCTTTGATTTCGGCCGACTTTTGGGTATTATTTCATTATCACCGCGCTGGCGTCGCTTTGAGAGCCCCCGGCTGCCGCGTTCCCGGCCTTTACCTTTCCGCTAAAGTCGGCTATGCGGGCAGGCGTCTGACGCCGCCGATGCGGACGATCGGCAGCCTTGAAGGATATCAAATGCTTAAAATTGTAACGAAAATTTTTAACAACATTCTGAGTTCAGTTCGTGAACCCTTAGTTTTGCTTGATTCTAAATTGAAGGTTGTAAAAGCCAATCACTCCTTTTACAAGACCTTCAACGTCAAACCAGATGAGACAGAAGGAATCTTAATATACGATTTGGGCAACCGGCAATGGGACATCCCAAAGCTTAGAGAATTACTTGAAGACATTCTTCCTCAGAATACCATCTTTAATGACTTTGAGGTGGAACATAAATTTGAGACCATCGGCCGAAAGATAATGCATCTGAATGCCAGGCGGATCCATAGAGAGAAAAACCAAACACAGCTGATTCTTCTGGCCATCGAGGATGTGACTGAACGTGAAAATTATAAAAGACATCTTGAGAAAATTGTTGAAAAGCGAACGGCCGAACTCACAGCGGCAAGGAACGAAGCGGAAAAAAGCAAACACCTGGCTGAAACCGCCCTTCATGAAATAAAGAAGCTAAAAGACCAACTCGAAGCTGAGAGAAGGTACCTTCAGGAAGAAATCAAACTGGAATTCAACCACGAGAACATTATCGGCCAAAGTAACGCAATAAATTACGTTCTTTATAAGGTTGAGCAAATCGCCGGCACCGATACAAATGTCCTGGTTCTCGGCGAGACCGGAACGGGCAAAGAGCTGGTGGCGCGAGCTATTCACGGCTTGAGCCTGCGTAAGGATCGCGCATTGGTTAAAATGAACTGTGCTGCACTGCCTGCCAACCTTATTGAAAGCGAACTCTTCGGCCATGAGAAAGGTGCTTTCACCGGTGCTCATTCCAGACGTTTGGGGCGATTTGAGATCGCCAACGGTGCAACCCTGTTTTTGGATGAGATCGGCGAACTGCCGTTGGAATTGCAGCCAAAGTTGCTCCAGGTGATACAGAACGGTGAGTTTGAGCGCTTGGGCAGCTCTGCCACGATCAAAGTCGATGTACGAATTATTGCCGCCACCAATCGTAATCTGGAAGAGGAGGTTCGCAAGGGGCGATTCCGGGAGGATCTCTGGTACCGGCTGAATATTTTCCCGATCACCATGCCGCCACTTCGGGATCGCCTGGATGACATTCCGCTGCTTGTCGATTTTTATGTTGATAGGATTTCAAAAAGACTGGGCAAATCCATCAAGATGGTACCGGTGAGTGTTATGGACGCGTTGCAAAAATATCATTGGCCCGGCAATATCCGCGAACTGGAAAATGTTCTCGAACGGGCTGTGATCAGCTCCTCGGGGCCCAAACTGCGCCTGGTGGATGAACTGAATAAGCCGCACAAGGAGCTAATAAGGCCCGAGCGAACCCTGGCGGATGTTGAACGTGAATATATTATTCGGGTGCTGGAGCAGGTACAGTGGAAAGTCGGCGGAAAAAACAGTGCGTCTGAAATCCTTGGCCTCGACCGCAGCACATTGCGCGCCCGCATGCGCAAGCTCAATATCCGCAAAGCCTAATTTTTATCCCCCGCCCTCCGGCTGAATGGAACGCGCATTTTTTGGTAAACGCAATCAACAAGCCGGCCCCGCTGATCATTCGGTAGTCATCCTCAATTTTTCCCTGACATGCCCCATCCCACGCCGATGCCCCTGAATAAGGGTTAAATATGACCATTGGTCAAATATGACCCTGCCGCTCCTTCTATTTGAACCCGCCTTGTCAGTGCTTTTTAGGCTATTTCTTGTTAGAAATCAGAAAGATGCGTTAAAAAATATCAAGTTTTCGAGCTTTGGCATGATGTTTGATGTTTTAGAAGGCTAAGAGGTAAAAGGTCAATATTCCTGGAGGGTTGACACGGCTGCCGCCATTACGGTCGTCCATTTGAGGTCAAACCAAAACAGGCGCTGTGCCATACAAGGAATATTTGAAATTATTGCACGAGCGATAGCTTGTGAACCGGATCTCGTATCCGTTACAGAAGTTGGCGGGGAGCAAAGGTCAATACCGGCGCTCAAAGTGGCCAAAACAGACATGGGCAAGGCCACCGGTAAACAGCACCGCCGGCGCACTGCGGGCGATATTTCGCACTGTTTCGGCGGAGCCAAGAAAGCGCGCAGTGATCGAAATCGTCGAATAATCTGAAAGGCCGGCATTGCCGAGAGGTGGCCGCAATGATCGTCGTTAAAATTACAATGAACGCGCTTCCCGAAAAACAGAAAGAGTTGTTGCAAACGCTTCGCTCGATGGTTGGGTCAATGGAAAAGGAGGCGGGCTGTTTGAGCTATGCCCTCTTCGGTAACATCGAAGACAAAAACCTTCTGATCCTCCTCGCGGAGTGGCAAAGCCGAGAAGATCTTGATCATCATTTGAGGTCCGAGATGTTCGGCGTTTTACTGGGGACAAAGAGCCTCCTAAACGAACTGCATGGAATTCATGTTTACACCATCCATCAATCGGAAGGAATGGAAGCCGTTTATACCGCCCGAGGGAAAGAACCCCACCGCGCTTGAGCAGCTGCGCCACGGTGACTTCCAAAGGATTGATATCCCGGCATACCGGGCCACGTGATTTCAGAAAGGAAACGTCATGCAAACGAGCTACAAACCGAAAAAAATCGAAAATATTTTATCCGAGGCCGACGAACTGCTCAACCAGTTGAGCTTCGGGCTGATCGAAGACATGGAAGAGACCCGACGAACCCAAATCGAAATCCATGCCAATGAGTTGAAAAAACGAAGGCTTGAGGTTCAGGACAAAATTGAGAAAGACAAAACATCAGATCCCAGTTCCTATGGCGAAGGAATACACAAGGCGATCGATGATATTGTGACGGCCATGAAGGCCCTGACACGCTATCTGGCCTGATTTTCGTCAATCGTTTTTGAGTAGCGGTATGTATGAATTTTCACCGAAAAAGTAGACACGGTTAAAAGCAAACTGCTGATTTCATGGGTCTGTTCATGCACAACTTAGAAAGGAGGTGAGTTGACATGCAAATAAGTATATCGCCGCAGCCCGTCGTCGCTCTGATCGCGGGAATCTTGATTCTCCTTGCCCCGCGGCTATTGAATTACATCATTGCCATCTATCTCATTATATTTGGTATTCTCGGGTTGGTCCGATGATTGGCGCGCGAATCTACTATCGATAGAGAATTAATGGAGGTTTCGCCCGACTTTATTCAAACCGAGATCCATCAGGAGGAAAATCATGAAATCAGGCACAAGGGACGAGGCAGAAGGCAAGTTTCACCAAGTGAAGGGCAAGATCAAGTAGATCGCCGGGAAAGTAGGCATGAATTATCGGGTCGGCGGGTTTCGGGCATGGCGGTAGAAAATAGGTCTTCGATCAATTTGGTTGTTGTACTGGTTATTGTACTGGTTGTTGCTGGAGTGATCCTTTGGATATTGACTGTCTTCGGGGTCAGAGGATCACTTTCGGGGTTTCATATCGGCCAGGTAAGGTTCTGTTGCGGCGCTTTCTGGCTGGTGGATCGCCCGCATCCGAGGCCCTTATCCTGAAGGAGGAGACGAGATGAACGTAGTCAAGATTATGGCCATTGTGCGATGAAGGTTAGCAGCAAGACCGTTGGCGGAACCTTGTTTGGTTTGGTTGCATACCTCCGCAGAAAAAACCTGACACAAAAGTACGCCGGCGACGAGCCACCGCTGCGATCGGAACTGTTCAGCAGCGACCAGATGAATCTGCACGGCGAGGCGCTGGCGGGCGCGCACAAGCTGTTTTTGGGACGCGCTTCGGACCGACTACTGGCGCGTCTGGCCGAGAATGAAAGTTTCCTGTTTGAAGCCCACAACCTGTTGACAGAGGACGTCAAGGCGGGCCGCCGGATTGCGCCGGCCGGAGATTGGCTGCTCGACAACTTCTATTTGATTGAGGAGCAGATTCGAGCGACTAAGCGACACTTGCCGAAGGGTTACAGCCGGGAGCTGCCGCGCTTGCTGAACGGATCATCGGCTGGGCATCCGCGGGTGTATGACATCGCACTGGAGACGATCTCGCACGGCGATGGGCGGGTGGATCCGGAAAACCTAAGTAGTTTCGTAGCCGCCTACCAGTCGGTGACCCCCCTGAAATTGGGTGAACTTTGGGCCATCCCCATCATGCTGATCCTGGCACTGATCGAGAATCTTCGGCGGGTTGCCGCCCGTATCGCCGCCGACAGGATCGATCGAAACCGCGCCGTCTATTGGGCTGACCAGATGACGGAAATCGCCGCGAAGGATCCAAAGAGCCTCATCCTGACGATCGCCGACATGGCACGGTCGAATCCCCCGATGGTGAGCCCGTTTGTTGCGGAACTCACACGCCGCCTGCAGGGCCAGGGTCCTGCTCTGGCATTGCCGCTCACCTGGATTGAACAGCGACTGTCCGAGACCGGCCTGACCATCGAACAGTTAGTGCGCTCGGAGAACCAAATACAGGCTGCCGACCAGGTCTCGATGAGCAACAGCATCGGTAGCCTCCGTTTCCTGGGCGCGATAGACTGGCGCGAGTTCGTCGAGACGATGAGCATTGTCGAGCGGACCCTGGGTGAGGATCCTGGCGACGTTTACGGCAAGATGGATTTTGCCACCCGTGATCGCTACCGTCACGTCGTTGAGAAAACGGCGAAGAGCAGTGCGCGCTCCGAGAGCGAAGTGGCGCGCCAGGCGATCCAGCTGGCGCAGGAGGGCGCGGCCCGGAAAGGCGGCGACGATCGCTCGGCGCACGTCGGTTTTTACCTGATCGACGAAGGATTGGCTCAGCTCGAACGCCGGACGGAGGTGCGCTCATCGCCTGTCGAAACCCTACGCAAAGTTGGCCGCCGGTTTCCGTTGCTGCTGTATGGCGGCACCATCCTGCTGATGACGGCGATTTTCGCCGGAGGCTTCGCGGCGAAGGCGTATGCAGGCGGGTTGCAGGGTTGGGCACTCGGGCTGTTCGGACTGCTCTCGCTTCTGTGCGCCAGTCATCTGGCGGTAGCGCTGGTGAACTGGCTGGCGACGTTGCTGGCGACGCCGCACCCGCTGCCGCGTATGGATTTTTCCAAAGGGATCCCACGGGAATTGCGAACACTGGTTGTGGTCCCGACGATGTTCACGAGCACTCAAAACATCGAGGACCTGATCAAGGCGCTGGAGGTCCGCTTCCTGGCAAATCGGGATGACCATCTTCACTTCGGTCTGCTCACTGATTTTCGCGACGCCATCGAGGAAACGCTGCCGGAGGACGAGCCGCTGTTGCGGCTGGCCCGGCAGAGGGTCGAAGAGCTGAACAAAAAATACCGGAACCCGGAAGGCGATACCTTCTTCCTGTTTCATCGTCCGCGGCGATGGAATCCGCGGGACCGGATCTGGATGGGGTATGAGCGCAAACGCGGCAAGCTTTCGGATTTGAATGCATTTCTGCGCGGCGGGTTACATGGCAGCACGGAAGACCGGTTCACGCTCGTCGTCGGTGACACTTTGGTCTTATCGGACGTGAAGTATGTGATCACCCTGGATACCGATACGCAACTGGCACGCGATTCGGCGTGGCAGTGTGTGGGCGCCATGGCGCACCCGCTGAATCGCGCGCGCTACGACGAAAAACAGCAGCGTGTCGTTGCGGGGTATGGCATCCTGCAACCACGGGTGGCGGGGAGCCTTTCCGGTAAGAACCGCTCGCGGTATGCGCGCATGTGCGCCAGTGAGCTCGGCATCGATCCGTATACGCTTGCCGTCTCCGATGTTTACCAGGACCTGTTCGGTGAAGGCTCGTTTATCGGCAAGGGCATCTATGAGGTTGATGCATTCCAACGGGCGCTGGGGGGGCGTTTCCCCGACAACCGGATCCTCAGCCACGATCTTCTGGAAGGGTGTTACGCTCGGGCCGGGCTGCTGAGTGACGTGCAGTTGTTCGAGGAATACCCATCTCGCTACAGCGCGGATGTCAGCCGCCGGCACCGCTGGATTCGCGGCGATTGGCAGATTGCGCGCTGGCTGCTGCCGGATATTCCCGGCCCCGACGCACGCCAGCGGAAGAATCCGCTCTCGATGCTGTCCCGCTGGAAGATCTTCGACAACCTGCGGCGCAGTCTCACCTCCGCGGCGTTGACACTCCTGCTGCTGTTGGGTTGGACCGTGTTGCCATCGGCCTGGTTCTGGACCTTGGCGGTGATCGGCATCATCCTGATTCCTTCTTTGATGGCCTCAACCCTGAATGTGTTTCAGAAGCCAGTCGATGTAACCCTGTGGCAGCACTTTGCTGCCACAGCGCGCTCGGCCCGCCGGCACTTCGTTCAGGCTGCCTTCACGCTCGTATGCCTGCCATACGAAGCGTTTTTCAGTCTGGATGCAGTGGTGCGCACCGGCTGGCGGGTGCTGATCACGCACAAGCGACTGCTCGAATGGAATCCGTCGGGCGATCCGGATCGCAACAGCCGCAGCGACTTCGCCTGCTCGTACCGGACCATGTGGATCGCCCCAGTCATGACCACTGCCGCGGTTGTCACGCTTGGGGCGTCAAAGCCGGCCGTCCTGGCTGTGGCCGGGCCCATACTGGGCCTATGGTTTGCCTCCCCAGCTATCGCCTGGTGGATCAGTCGGCCCCTCGCTCGCCGCGAAGCAAGGTTGACAGCGGACCAGACCCTCTTTTTGCGGAAGCTTTCCCGCAAAACCTGGGCGTTCTTCGAGACCTTCATCGGCCCGGAAGATCATTGGCTGCCCCCGGACAACCATCAGGAGCAACCCGTTGCCCTGACCGCGCATCGCACGTCGCCTACCAACATGGGGCTTGCGCTGCTGGCCAATTTGTCCGCCTACGATTTCGGCTACCTTTCGGCCGGACAACTCCTCAAACGCACCGCGAATGCACTCCACACCATGGAAGGCCTGCAACGATACCAAGGCCACTTCTACAACTGGTACGACACCCAATCTCTGAAGCCACTGTCACCCCTCTACATTTCGTCGGTGGACAGCGGGAACCTGGCGGGCCATCTGTTGACATTGCGGCCGGGCCTGCTTGGGCTTGCCGATCACAAGATCCTGGAAACGCGCTTGTTTGAGGGCCTGCGCGATACCCTCGGGATTGTCGCGGATGCTGCGGCCGCCGCTCCGGAGAAATACGCTCCAGCCCGGCTCGCTCAACTTCAGCAGGACCTGGCGTCCGCGGCCCGTTCCCATCCCTCCACGCTCACGGCTTGGCGACGGTGCCTTGATCGGTTGGCAGCGTCCGCCGCGGAGCTGGTCGCCGGCCTGGAAGCGCTCGATGCCGACCCCGAAAGCCAATTAAGGTGCTGGGCCCGTGCGTTCGCCGGGCAATGTCAAGACGCCGTCGATGAGCTCACGTCTCTCGCGCCGTGGACCGAGCTCTGGTCTTCGCAGAATCGCCTCGGAGACTTTCCAGATCTCGACGAGATCCCAACACTGCGCGAACTGGCAGAAATGGACGTAAATCCCCTGCCGACCATCGAGCAGCAGCCGCGCTCTGCCGCACCGTCCAAGGAGGGCGCAGGGCTTGATGAACTTCAAGGCCTCATCGCGGCAGCCAGCCGGCGCGCCAGAATTAGAATTGCGGCTATCGAGCGGCTTGCAATGCAATGCGGCGCGCTCGCCCGAATGGACTATAGTTTCCTGTTTGACGAGAAGCGCCGCCTGCTGGCTATCGGCTACAATGTCGGTGAACACCGACGGGACGCGAGCTACTACGATCTTCTGGCTTCGGAAGCGAGGTTTTCCAGTTTCGTGGCGATTGCGCAGGGACAACTGCCGCAGGAGAGCTGGTTCGCCCTGGGACGTCTGCTCACCATCGCCGGTGGAGAACCGATTCTCCTTTCCTGGAGCGGTTCGATGTTCGAATACCTGATGCCGCTCCTGGTGATGCCGACTTACGAATACACGCTGCTCGACCAGACCTGCAAGGCGGCTGTGGCCAGGCAGATCGCCTATGGGAAAAAGCGCGCCGTGCCGTGGGGCATTTCGGAATGTGGCTACAATGCCATCGATGTGCATCGCAACTACCAATACCGCGCCTTTGGTGTCCCCGGCCTGGGGCTCAAACGCGGGCTCGCCGAGGACCTGGTGATTGCGCCCTATGCCTCGGCGCTGGCGCTGATGGTGGCGCCCGAGGAGGCGTGCCTGAACCTCGAGCGACTCGCTGCTGAAGGTTTTGAAACCCGCTATGGCTTCTACGAAGCGATCGACTACACGCCGTCGCGTCTGCCGCCCGGACAGTCACGCGCCGTAATTCGGTCCTTCATGGCCCATCACCAGGGCATGAGCCTCCTGTCTTTGGCCCATCTGCTCCTGGACCGCCCGATGCAGAAGCGATTCGAGTCGGATTCCCTCTTCCAGGCGACCATACTGCTGCTCCAGGAGCGAATCCCCAAGGCGACGGCGTTCTATGCGCATGCCACCGAGCTCTCCGAGCATCATATGGCTTCCAGCGCATTGGAGACGCCGATACGCGTTTTCAGCAGTCCCGACACGCCGAACCCGGAAGTGCAGCTGCTCTCCAACGGCAGGTACCACGTGATGCTCACCAATGCCGGCGGCGGTTACAGCCGCTGGAAAGACCTCGCCGTCACCCGTTGGCGCGAAGACCGCACCCGCGACAATTGGGGCACGTTCTGTTATATTCAAGATGTGACCAGCAGGGAGTTCTGGTCGACCGCATATCAGCCGACGCTCAAACGATCGAAGCGTTTTGAGGTGATCTTCTCGGAAGGGCGCGCCGAGTTTCGCGGCCGCGACCACGACTATGACACCCATACCGAGATCGCGGTTTCGCCCGAGGATGACATCGAACTGCGCCGCGTCCGTATCACCAACCGCGCTCGGACGCGCCGGGCGATAGACGTTACCAGTTACGCGGAAGTGGTTCTGGCAGCACCTGCCGCGGACGCACTGCATCCGGCGTTCAGCAATCTCTTTGTGCAGACCGAGATCATCCGCCGTCAGCGAGCGATCCTCTGTACGCGCCGGCCCCGCTCCCAGAGCGAGCAGGTGCCCTGGATGTTGCACCTGATGACCGTGCATGGGGCGGAGATCGGAGAAGTCTCCTATGGGACCGATCGCATGCAGTTCATCGGCCGCGGCAACACCGTCGCCGATCCACAGGCGATGAGTGGGAGTGCGGATTTTTTTACAGGGGCCCTCTCGGGCAACGAGGGATCCGTGCTCGATCCGATTGTCGCCATCCGCTACCGGATAACCCTGGACCCCGAAGAATCGGCAACGATAAACATGGTCTCCGGCATCGGTGAAACCCATGATGCAGCCTTGCACCTGGTGGAAAAATACCAGGACCGGCGTCTTGCGGATCGCGTCTTTGATCTGGCATGGACGCATGGTCAGGTGCTGTTGCGGCAGCTCAATGCCTCAGAGGCCGATGCACAACTCTATGGGCGCCTTGCCGGTTCGATCCTCTACGCCAATCAAACGCTTCGAACCGACCCGGGCGTCATTATCCAAAACCACCGGGGGCAATCCGGTCTCTGGGGGTACGCCATCTCCGGGGATTTGCCGATTGTGCTGCTGAAGATTGCAGATCCGGCCAATATCGAACTGGTGCGGCAGCTCGTGCAAGCCCACGCTTACTGGCGTTTGAAGGGGCTGGCGGTGGACCTGGTGATCTGGAACGAGGACCACGCCGGTTACCGGCAGCTCCTCCACGACCAGATCATGGGGCTCATTGCATCAGGCACCTTGGCCAGCCTAACCGATCGGCCGGGCGGCATTTTCGTAAGAGCTGCGGACCAGATAGCGGAGGAGGACCGCATCCTGATCCAAACGGTCGCCCGTGCTATCATCAGCGACAGCCGGGGGGGGCTGGCGGACCAGATCAACGGCCGCATTCCGGTGGAAGTAAGTGTGCCCCTCCTTTCCCCGACCCGAACCCACCGCTCCGAACCCCTGGCGGTTGCCCCGTTGCCGCGCCACGATCTGGCATTCTTCAACGGATTGGGCGGTTTCACCCCGGACGGGCGCGAGTATGTGATTACCACGGCAGCAGGACAGCTGACGCCGGCGCCGTGGGTGAACGTGCTGGCCAACCCGAACTTCGGGACCGTCATCTCAGAGAGCGGACTCGCCTATACCTGGAGCGAGAATGCCCACGAGTTCCGCCTCACGCCCTGGGGGAACGATCCCGTCGGTGATTCCAGCGGAGAGGCGTTTTACCTCCGAGATGAAGAGCGCGGCCACTTCTGGTCCCCGTCGCCGCTGCCCAGCCGCGGAGTTGCGCCTTACGTCACCCGGCACGGATTCGGCTACAGCGTCTTCGAGCACACCGAGCGCGGCATTCGTTCAGAAATGTGGGTTTACGTGGCCCTGGACGCCCCGGTCAAGTTCACGGTGCTCAAAGTGCGAAACGTGTCGGAGCGATCCCGCCGGCTCTCGGCTACCGGATACGCGGAATGGGTGCTCGGCGACCTGCGGCCGAAATCGACCATGCACGTGATCACCGAAATCGACCCGACAAGCGGCGCGCTCTTCGCGCGCAACCCATACAATACCGAGTTCCAGGGCCGGACGGCGTTCTTCGACGTGGACGATACGACCCGCACCGTAAGCGGCGATCGGACGGAATTCCTGGGACGCAACGGCACACTCGGCGCTCCTGCCGCTATGACGCGTTCGCGTCTTTCCGGCAGGGTGGGGGCCGCCCTGGATCCCTGCGCCGCGATCCAGGTCAGCTTCGATCTTGCCGCCGGGCAGGAGCGTGAGATCGTCTTCAGGCTCGGCGCAGGGCGAGACGCCGTTGACGCCGGAAACCTCGTTCAGCGCTTTCGAGGGCCAACCGCTGCGCGCGGCGCCCTCGACAAGGTGTGGCAGCACTGGACGCACACCCTCGGCGCGGTAAATGTGGAAACACCCGACACCTCCCTCAACGTGCTGGCCAACGGTTGGCTCTTGTACCAGACCCTGGCGTGCCGCCTTTGGGCGCGAAGCGCAACCTACCAGTCGGGGGGCGCCTTTGGTTTCCGAGATCAATTGCAGGACGTGATGGCGCTCATTCACGCCAGGCCGCATCTGGTGCGCGAGCACCTGCTGCTGTGCGCGGCCCGCCAGTTCCTGGAAGGAGATGTTCAGCATTGGTGGCATCCACCAACGGGGCGGGGGGTGCGGACACATTGCTCCGACGATTACCTCTGGCTGCCGCTTGCGACATGCCGCTATGTCCTCACCACCGGGGACGCCGGCGTGTTGGATGAGCCCGTCCACTTCCTCCAGGGCCGCCCGGTAAACCCTTATGAAGACTCTTATTACGATCTGCCCGGGCGCACTGAAGAGGTGGCGAGTCTTTACGATCACTGTGTCCGAGCCATCCTGAACGGCCTCAAATTCGGTGAACACGGCCTACCGCTCATCGGCTCCGGCGACTGGAACGACGGCATGAACCTGGTGGGTGAACACGGCAAAGGCGAAAGCGTGTGGTTGGGGTTTTTCCTTTATGAAGTGCTCATGCGCTTCGCTGAGGTTGCCAACACACGTAATGACATTTCCTTTGTCGAACGCTGCCAGAGGGAGGCGGCGGAGTTGCAGCGCAATATCGAGGAACATGGCTGGGACGGCGGGTGGTACCGCCGCGCCTGGTTCGACGACGGCTCACCGCTGGGGTCGGCGAGCAACCCCGAATGCCGGATTGATTCGATTGCGCAGAGCTGGTCCGTTCTTACGGGCGCGGGAGATCATGAGCGGTCGCGCAGGGCCATGGAAGCGGTGGATGAGCACCTCGTTCGCCGCCAGCACGGGCTGATCCAACTACTGGATCCGCCCTTCGACAAGTCGGAGTTGAATCCCGGCTACATCAAAGGCTACCTCCCGGGAGTTAGAGAAAACGGCGGGCAGTACACGCATGCGGCCATCTGGGCGGCGATGGCTTTTGCGCGTCTGGGGGACAGCCGGCGCGCGTGGGAGCTCTTCACCATGATCAACCCGGTGAACCATGCAAAATCGACCGCGGAGATGGCCACCTACAAAGTGGAACCCTACGTCGTTGCCGCCGACGTCTATGCTGTGCCACCCCATACAGGTCGCGGCGGCTGGACATGGTACACGGGTTCGGCCGCCTGGATGTATCGGCTGATCGTGGAATCACTCCTGGGATTGAGACTCGAGGTGGACAAACTGCGTTTTGCGCCTTGCTTGCCTGCGGGTTGGGAGGGGTTCAAAATGCACTACCGCTATCGTGAGACGGTCTACCACATCACGGTCCTGCAGACCCCTTCCGGGGGTGGTGAAATAAGCGTGAACGTGGATGGCATTGAGCAACACGATAAGACCATCCCCCTTGTGGACGACCATAAGGAACACCGTGTCGAGGTGAGGGTATCTGTCGCAGCCGGCTGAGAGGCTGTCTGCAGGACCGCTCCAAAAGGTCGCCAAGGATCCTATGAAACTGCCGTGTACCGGATTCTATAAGCCGGGTTGGCTATAGGCACTGATGAGATCGATCGGTTTGCAATAACCCACCAGTGAAGGGAGCTTCTCCCTTTGGCGTGGGAGGAGAAGCCATGAGCAAACAAACACGTGTCAGTCACCCGATATACAGCCTTCTGCCCCAGGAAGTCGAGGGGTTCGATTCGCTGGCGGAGCTCGCCCTGGATATGCGCTGGTCGTGGAATCATGCTACCGACGAAGTGTGGCGGCGGCTTGATCCCGAACTCTGGAAAATCACGCATAACCCTTGGGTTGTCCTGCAGACGGTCTCGCGCGACCGGATCGAGGGCGTGATGGCCGACCCTGTTTTTCGCAAAAACGTTGACGGCCTGGTGCGGACCAGGCGGGAAGAGGTCGCTGCGCCCGCATGGTTTCAGCAGAATCATTCGCAAAGCGCCCTGACTTGCGCTGCATATTTCAGCATGGAATTTATGCTGAGCGAAGCGTTGCCCATCTACTCGGGCGGGCTTGGCAATGTCGCCGGCGATCAGCTCAAGGCCGCCAGCGATCTGGGCGTACCGGTAGTCGGAGTGGGGCTGCTCTATCAAAAAGGCTATTTCCGCCAAGTGATCGACAAGGACGGCGCGCAGCAGGCCCTTTTTCCGTATAACGACCCCGGGCAGTTGCCGATCACGCCTTTGCGCCAGGCGAACGGCGAGTGGCTGCGGTTGGAGATCGCTTTGCCGGGTTACTCGGTCTGGCTGCGCGCCTGGCAGGTCCAGGTCGGCCGGGTGAAGCTTTACCTGCTGGACAGCAATGACGCGGCGAACTTCCCCGCTCACCGAGGGATTACCAGCGAGCTTTATGGCGGCGGGCCGGAGCTGCGCCTCAAGCAAGAACTGCTTCTCGGGATCGGCGGATGGCGGCTGCTTGGAGCGCTTGGCATCCAACCGGAAGTCTGTCATCTGAATGAAGGGCATGCGGCCTTTGCCGTCTTGGAACGCGCCCGCAGTTTCATGCAAGAGACCGCGCAGCCCTTCGAAGTCGCGCTGGCCGTCACGCGAGCGGGAAATCTCTTCACCACACATACGGCAGTGGACGCCGGCTTTGACCGTTTCGCTCCGGCTCTCATCGCGCAATACCTCGCTGGTTATGCCGAACAGAAGCTCGGCATAACCCTCCATGATTTGTTGGCCCTGGGCCGCAAGAACCCGAACGACTCCTCGGAAAGCTTCAATATGGCCTATCTGGCAATCCGGGGCAGCGGGGCGGTAAATGGGGTCAGCCGCTTGCACGGGATGGTGAGCCGGCACATCTTTCTGCCTCTCTTTCCGCACTGGCCGCAGAACGAAATCCCGGTCGGACACGTGACCAACGGAGTCCACATGCCGAGTTGGGATTCGGTCCCGGCGGACGATCTCTGGACGGAAGCCTGTGGAAAAGACCGCTGGCTGGGGCCGACGGAAAACCTGGAGCACGACATTCGCCGCATCTCCGACGACAGGCTCTGGCAATTTCGCATCGCCGCCAGCAAATCCCTTGTGGAATATACCCGCGAGCGATTGTCCCGGCAACTGGCCACCTCCGGCGCGTCATCCGAGGCGCTTGACGGGGCGAAACATATATTTGATCCCAGCGCGTTGACGCTCGGCTTTGCGCGCCGCTTTGCGACCTACAAGAGACCGAACCTGCTGCTGCACGACCCGCAGCGACTGCTTCGTCTGTTAAACAACCCTCAACGCCCGATCCAGCTCATCATCGCCGGCAAGGCCCATCCGGAGGACCGGGCGGGGCAGGCCTTGATCCATGAATGGATAAATTTCATCCGCCGGCCGGAGGCCCGACCCCACATCGTCTTCCTGAGCGACTACGACATGCTGTTAACGGAGCACCTGGTTCAGGGGGTGGACGTCTGGATCAACACACCGCGGCGCCCCTGGGAGGCGTGTGGAACGAGCGGCATGAAGGTGCTCGTCAATGGCGGCATCAATCTTTCGGAATTGGACGGCTGGTGGGCCGAGGGCTACACACCTGAGGTGGGGTGGGCGTTGGGGGACGGTCAGGAGCATGGCGAAGATCCCGCTTGGGACGCTGTCGAAGCCGACGCGCTCTACGAACTGCTCGAGCGGGAGGTGATCCCCGAGTTTTATACCAGGGACGAGAGCGGCATTCCCACCGCATGGGTCGAGCGGATGCGGGAAAGCATGGCGCGATTGACACCGCGCTTTTCAGCCAACCGCACGGTGCGCGAGTACACCGAGCAGTATTACCTCCCGGCAGCAGCTACCTACGATTTTCGCATTGCCAATGAAGGCTCAGTAGGCAGGCAGATGGTCGTTTGGCGGCACAGTCTTGAACAGAAATGGGCCACGCTGCGCTTCGGCGAAGTAAAGGTGGTGACTCGCGGCGAGCAGCACGTGTTTGAGGTTCAGGTCTATCTCGATGACCTCGACCCGAAGGCGGTGCGGGTGGAGCTTTGTGCCGACGGAATTAACCGCGGCGCAGCGGTGCGGCAGGAGATGAAGCGCGTTCGCCAACTATCCGCCGTGTCGGGCGGATGGGTTTACTCCGCGGCGGTTTCTGCGGCCCGCCCACCAGCAGACTATACGGCGCGAGTGATACCGCAATGCGACGGGGTTGCGATCCCACTGGAAGACGCACGAATCCTGTGGCAGCGATGATCCGATCGACGGGAAAAAACACAATAAAGAAAGCGACTGCAAATACCTGCGCGTTTCTGGATATCGACGGTGTCCTGCTCTCCAACGGGTGGGATCATCATGCTCGCAAGCGGTTGGAGTGTATTGGCTATGATATGGCGGATAGCCGACCAGGTTGACATCAATAAGCTTGGTATAATGGATGAAATTTTCTTTGAAAAGAAAGAGGAATAAGATGGGCGACAAAGGGAAAAAAGATAAAGGTAAGCGAGAAGAACAGAAAAAAGGCAAGCACACACTAAAGGAGAAGCGAGAGAAAAAAAAGATAAAAAAATAAATGAATAAGCTGTTCGGATATCTCGTATCGGAATACTCTGACATTGAAAAATGAAACGAGCAGCATATATTTATGGTGGATCTTCCTCCGATTGGATCATAAAGATTCCACCGTCAAAGCTGCCATAATAGCGATTTAGTGCCTTCGAGATGGTAAAAACAGCTCTTGAGTGCAGTACCAAAGGCTATCGAAATGATCGAAAAGAATTCTCGTTTTAACACTTGGCCAGGGAATGCTATTCGTGAAGATGGAAAAACCGTCCAAATTGATGCTGCCTGGATTTAAATCACTGGACAATTTTGAGCAGTTGCAGCATTTACAGGGTAATAAATCCGCAAAGATTTAATTTTTTAGAACGATAAATTACCTTGATTGGATTGTAAGCCTCCATGATCACCGCAGTTTTCGCCGTCGTCTTAGGCCTGGCGCTTCTCGTCTGGAGCGCCGACCGCTTCGTGGAGGGTTCCGCCGCCGCCGCAGGGCATTTCGGCCTGCCGCCGCTTCTGATCGGCATGGTGATCGTCGGTTTCGGCACCTCGGCACCCGAGATGGTGGTTTCCGCCCTGGCCGCCTCTCAGGGCAACCCCGGGATCGCCCTGGGAAACGCTTACGGCTCCAACATCACCAACATCGCCCTGATTCTTGGCCTGACCGCGCTGATCAGCCCCATCGCGGTCCATTCGCAGGTGCTGCGCAAGGAACTGCCGATCCTCACCGTCATTACCGCTCTGGCTGCATGGCAGCTTTGGGATGGGGAACTCACGCGGGCCGATGCCGTGGTGCTGCTGGGGGTTTTCAGCGGCATAATGGCCTGGACCATTTGGCAGGGGCTACGGAAAAAGACCGATGCCCTGGGCCGCGAGATGGCGCAGGAACTGGCGGTCTACGCCATGCCGATCCGGCGGGCGCTCTTCTGGCTTCTGGTCGGCCTGGTGGCGCTGATCGTCAGCTCGCGCATTCTCGTCTGGGGAGCGGTGACGATCGCGCGGGGGCTGGGAATCAGCGATCTGATCATCGGCCTGACCATCGTCGCGGTGGGAACATCGCTGCCGGAGTTGGCATCGTCGCTTATCGCCACCCGCAAAGGCGAGCATGACATCGCCTTGGGAAACGTGCTTGGCTCCAACCTGTTCAACACCCTGGCAGTGGTGGGAATCGCCGGGGCGATCCACCCGACGACGGTGGCCGCCGAGGTTTTTTCTCGGGACATTCTGGTCATGACGGGCCTGACCGTTTCGCTGTTCATCATCGGCTACGGGTTCCGTGGGCCCGGGCGCATCAACCGCCTTGAGGGCGCAGCCTTGCTGGCCTGCTATGTCGGCTATACCGCCTACCTGGCGAGAACGGTTTTCTTTCAGTGAGGGCGGTTCTGACCGTGGTGAAGACCGGGACCCGGTTTCATCCGGGTCAAAAGGGTTGACCCCTAAATCGTCGAATCCGTCACCCGACGCGGGGAATTCGCTTGCTTTTCAGATCTCGGCTTTATAATTCAGAAGACGCTAATGAAGATGAAACAGTGGTGGATCTATTCAGATCATTGGCGGGCGCGGGAAAATGAGCGCTTGTATGTTAGCCTGTGCCCTTGATGGTGGCCGCTCAGATGGCGCGTGCCTTCGGGGACGGCACCGCCGCCGGGGACAGTTATTGGCTGGTCTGCGGGGCTGTCTCGCAAGCGCGAACGGGTCCTGCTGGCGCCGGGACCTCAAGGCAGCGCTTCGATCCGCTTGCCGGAAGTTTTCATGTTGGTGGACCTAATTGTAATCAAGAATGCCCTGCTCACCGCGATGTTCGCGGGAGCCTTGGCTTTGTTTGCCGATCAGTTGCTCCTGGATTTGGACCAGGGGCCGGGCGTTTTCCTGAGGGTAGGGAGGTGGATTTCATCATGCCAAATATGATGATAACCGGGACCGGAAGCTATATTCCGACTGTGAAGATACCCAACCAACATTTCATCGACCATCGATTTTTCAATCCAGATGGAACCAAAATATTAAAATCAAATGATGATATCATCGAAAAGCTTGAAAATATAACCTGCATCAAAAATAGAAGGTATGTGGACAACCGACTGAACACATCGGATATCGCTTATCAGGCATCCCGTCAAGCACTCCACGGAGTCGACAAGGAGGACCTTGATGCCATCATAGTGGCGCATAATTTTGGGGATGTCAGGGCGGACAACAGAAGAAGTGATTTGGTTCCCACCATCGCTGCCAGGGTCAAGCATAAATTGGGGATTGAAAACCCTTATACCGTTGCTTTTGATATCCCCTTCGGCTGTCCCGGTTGGTTGCAGGGAATGATAGTCGCAAATTACTATATCAAATCCGGTGATGCAAAAAAAATTCTGGTGATCGGGGCTGAAACACTCTCGAGAGTTTCAGATCCGCATGACATTGACAGTATGATATACTCGGATGGCGCCGGCGCGACCCTTGTTGAATCCACCGAAAAAAATATTGGGGTCCTGTCGCATGTTACAAGATCCGATACCCTGAATCACGCATATCTTCTGAAACTCGATCAATCATACAATCCTGATCACGATGGCAATGACTTGTACATGAAGATGCGGGGTCATGAGATTTACAAGTACGCGATTAAAGTGGTGCCTGAAGTGGTAAAGGAATGTCTCCAAAAAGCCGGATTGAATTTAACCGAAGTCAAAAAAATTCTGATCCATCAAGCAAATGAAAAGATGGATGAGGCTATACTGAAACGGTTGTTCAAACTTTACAAAATAAACGAAATTCCCGAAGATGTCATGCCCATGACCATCTCCTGGCTTGGCAACAGCTCGGTGGCAACCTTGCCCACCTTGCTGGACCTTCTACAGCGTGGGCAGCTGGAAAATCACAGGCTTGCCCCCGGCGATGTTGTCGTGTTCGCATCTGTCGGGGCCGGTATGAATATCAACGCCATGGTTTACAGGATAGAGCTGGAAGGCGGCAGTTGAAGCAACGGGATGTGCCATCAAGAATCATACGCCAAGATCTCGGAAAGCTCAGCATGGCTAAAGGTCATATAAGCGGATTGGTGGCGTTTCAGTTTACGGTTTGGGCAAATGCCGCAATCCAGCAGGAGGTTTGAAACGGCCGCCTCGTCCAGACATGTTTCATAAAAAGGGCAGCGAAAGTTTCTGAAAAACTCTATTCTGTAGTTTTGCGTGTTCGGGCTTATAAAAATCGGTTTGCGCGCCATTACCTTATCCTTTCGTGGGCATCTGCCGTAGATACTTTTTTACCGGAGCCTTTTTTTGCGCTCCCCTCAGATGGCGGTTTCATAGCCCATCGGCATGTTATAAATTTTAGAGTCCTGTTAGAAATCGTTTAGCGGGTTAGACCC
>Ga0272444_10001944_pt1 | contig 19397 bp, 25 predicted proteins | sample SSMForm13_FD_201033 | JGI IMG/M metagenome (GOLD analysis project Ga0272444, IMG submission 201033) | Marine sediment archaeal communities from Little Sippewissett salt marsh, Falmouth, MA, United States - SSM-Form-13 | ecosystem: Environmental > Aquatic > Marine > Wetlands > Sediment ... | reverse complement strand
GATTCGTACTGTCTATGGGTACAATATGAATAAATACATTAAAAATAGATAGGAGAATTCCACCTTATGGTAGTGAAATACATCACATCCAAGCATAGAGGACATCCATGTATTTTTACAACACCCGTGATCGATCAGTACTCATCCCCGTCCCAAACCTGAATAATTTTTTCAAGATTCTTATTCCAACGAGGAAGCTCGTTGAGTTTCAGGAAAAGAGAACCTTCCCATCGCTTGGCATAACAATTGGAAACCGTTAAATCGAAATTCTTTAACTTTTCTTTAACTTTAACCCACCCGATGATTGCAACTATATGATATTACAAAACAATAATTCTTATCAGATGGGTTCGATTCCCATGCACTCCGCCATTTTATTAGCAAATTTCGATTTTTATCGAATATATTTCTTTAACCTGTCTTTAACCTTCTTTAACCTCCCCATAAAAAAATCGTAATAGCTCAATCTCTCTCGAAAAGCCTTATAATGAAAATTCTCAAAACCTCATCTCATCCAATCACTCTTTCCTCGAAAAACTTTTGTTTCATCCGGTTGATGCGTACTTCCTGAAATCAAATAAAGATAAGATAACGCTGTTTTAAGGGGCCGGACAAGATTACTAATGCATGTGTACGCAACCGCTGAAGTCCTAATGGAAAGGCTATTCAAACACACCCCGATTTACCCGGTCCCTCTTCAAAATAATGTTGGCAATTCTATTCATTTTTGAAACAAATCAGAGTGTGTGCCGGTCCGTTCGAAAACAACTCGATTTGATTCGACCATATAAATTAGCAGCCAATCAGATTCAATGTGACATTCACGTCGCCCCTTCCAATTACCGATCAGCTTGTGATCCCTATGAATGGCATCAAGCGCTTCTTCCACCACAATAGAGCGGATTATTATTTTCAGCTTTGCAAGATTTTTCCCCCGCTTTTCCATTCGCTGTATGTCACGCTCGAACTGCTTTGTATATGCAGGTGCAAGCATCAGATTCCCAATTTTTTAAACATATCGTCAGTGTCTTTACAAATGATCAGGTTACGCCCGGCATCCGTATCTGAAAAGGTTTTGAGAGTGGTGTTATTGGGGATTGCGAGGTCAAATGGAAGCCCTTGTTTCAGTTCAACCTGTTTGTAAAACAAGGTGATAGCCTGCGTTGTGGTTAGCCCAAGTTGCTGAAATATATGCTCAGCCTTACCCTTTAAATCGGGTTCAATTCGAGCCCTGATTGTGGATGTTTTGCCCATGAGCTACCTCCTTTTGAGTCTTTAATACTGTAGCTCAAATGGGGTACACTGTCAAGAAATGAAACATTGATCGGTCTGCCCAACGTTTGAGCTCAGGCCGCGGCCCGTCAGGGCCGTCGCGCCTGCAGCGAATTGTTGGACGTCATCTGTCTCTGATCTCCGACTGTCTGATTTCAACCTTGCCGATAGCAGACTCTCTGTGCATGAACTTCTGGATGAAATGGACGTCATTGAATGCTTTGAGTACCCGGGGCATGACCTGCTGCGCGTAGGGGAAGCAACGAAAAAACAGATCGAGATTGATGAGGCAATGGGGATCGCCCCGCCAACCTCGTTACATTAAGCCGGGAATTCAGGTTACAGGGATTTTACGGCCGGTCTCCAGAAAGAGATATCGGAGTCACTTTCCGGCAGACCGCGCAAGGCCGATGAAGCGTACTTTGCCGGTAAGATTCTCAGAACGGATGCAGGCGACATCACTGTAACCCCGCAGATGGCCAGACAGATTTATCGCTATCTCGTGAAAAATGATTACACCGACGATAACAATGCCATTACGTCGGAATATCATGAAGCAAGAAAGAACGACAGGCTTGCTTCTTTGTCCTCCGAACTGGAGCCGTATGCCTCACAGATCATACAGCTCATCGACAGCGTCTTCAGCGAAGCCGCCATACCGACGATCGAAGACGGGCGCAAGGCCAAGTTTCTTTCTCCGAATGCGAATCTTGACAAGGCAGAATTCAAGGTGTTGTGGGATAAAATCAATCAGAAGGCGGCCTATACGGTTCACTTTGATACCGACGAGTTGATCGAAAAATGCGTTGCGGCACTTGAAAAGGAATTACGGGTTTCCAGGCTTCAGTATGTTGTCGAACGGGGTGAGCAGGACGAATCCGTTACCTACGAAGCCCTGCAGGAGGGGAAGGGCTTTCACTTTACGGAAAATGAAACGGGGAAATTTGCTCATTCGATACATTCCGCCGTAAGATATGATCTGATCGGAAAACTGGCTGAAGATACGCAATTGACCCGAGGTACCGTTACTGAAATTTTGAAGGGCCTGAGCCGTGTGATCTTTTCACAGTATCGTCAGAACCCGGAGGATTTCATGCAAAAGGCGGCCACTCTTATCAATGAGCAGAAGGCCACGGTTATTGTAGAGCATCTCTCATACAGTCCTGTCGAAGATAAGCATCAGCTTCTTGACATATTTACTGCCGAGAAAAAACAGGATTTCAGCAGAGCGATGGAAACCAGGCATCACGTGTACGATTATGTATTTACGGATTCCACCAAAGAGAGGGAATTTGTTGGTGAACTGGACAAGAGCGTTGAAGTAGTCGTTTACGCGAAACTGCCCAGGGGATTCTTTATCCCCACCCCGGTAGATAATTATAATCCGGACTGGGCCATTGCTTTCAAGGAAGGAACGGTCAAGCATATCTATTTTGTTGCTGAGACAAAAGGTTCCATGTCATCGATGGAACTCAGGAAGATTGAAGAATACAAAATCGACTGCGCGCGGAGATTTTTTGCCGGAATTGCCACCGATCAGGTCAAGTACGATGTTGTTACTGATTATGCGACACTGATGAGTGTTGTGATGTGATAACATTGGAAAGAAGTTGTTTAATCTCGCAGCATATCACTACAGTACAGTTCATTTCGATCGGCAAGAAAGTTTTTCTTGACACTGTGTACTAAGTAGTACACAATACCACCATGAACGCGCCATTTGGGTCATATATTCGTAAAAAACGAGAAGCCCTGAAGGAACAGGACGGTCGATACTCACTGCGCCAGGTGGCGGCGCGTGTGGGGATCGAACCCTCATATCTGAGCAAGATCGAGCGGGGACTCCCGGCCCCTCTTTCGGAGGAAAAGGTCAGGGCCTTGAGCCTGGACCTGGGTGAAAGTCCCGATGTCCTTCTTGCCCTGAGCGGAAAGATTTCCTCAGACGTACAGGAAATAATCCGAACGCGTCCGGAGCTTTTCGCCGACCTTATCAGGCAATTGAAAGAGATGCCCGACCATGCCGTCCTTCGCCTGGTGCGGGAGGTCAGAGACGGCAACTGGTAGTTTGCGGCATAAAAGAGCAAATATCATGCAGGGGAGGGAACATGATAGAACTCAAAGATGATACACTGGCGTTTACATTCCCTGAAACAACGATTCCGGGAGCACGTCTTGTTATTTCGTTTATGAGAACACTGCGGGTTCCCGATGATGGAAAGAGCTATCCGCTTCCCCCCGGTCTCGGGAAGTTTCCTCTCGAACATGTGGACGACTACCGACAGCGCCTGCCGCACAGCTGGATCGATCATGGCGGCGTGATGCTTCCCCTGTATCAGTCCGAGGCCCTGTGGATCAATTTTACCTCCTCCTATATCGAGGAACATGAAGCCTGTTATCCCTTTGCCGTCAAGATAGCGGCGGGGAAGATAAACGCCGTGACCGGTGAGCCCTGGTCAGATGGTCTTTCACGAGACCCGCAGGATTACATGGTGGTTCCTGGCCAACCGTGGCTTGATGGATACAGTGTTGACAAAGAGTGCATCCGCCAGTTTGTGGCAATGCCTCTGGGAAAAGGGTACAGTGCAGAGGGACAAATCACCGGCAGAGAAGACGTGGGCGGCATGCAAATTGTTGTGTATCCCATGAAAAAAGAAGCGTTTGAAAAACGCTGGTCACGGAAAGCGGCCGTCGTATCCAAGTGTGTAACAAGGTTTTGCATGATAGACAATGATATGGGTCTCGCCGCCGGCGGTCGGATACATCAGGAGATATACGAGGATCGCTTTGAGCTGTCCGAATGGGACATGACTGCATCCAGCCGCTGCTTTGTCCACCTCGCGAATTCGCAGACCTGGCGGGACATCACCGGAAATACTCCCCCCACAAAAGCGCCCTCCGCCCGCGAGTATTCATCGCATGGACTGCCATGGTTCGAGTATTATTCCGATCAAAAGCCTCTGCCGGGATCGAATGTTTTACACAAGCTGAAAAGTGTAATTCAGCGAGGCAAAGAGAAAAGAGAAAACCCGCTGCCGGAAAACGATTCTGTCGAACCGGAGCACATTATCGCCATCAATAGACCGCAGTCTCCCGAGCGCGTGCGGGAATGGCCGGAGCAGAACAGGTATGAGCGGACATCGGGGCCGGGTGGGCCGGGTGATGATTAATCGGATAGGCCGGCCGCATCGATATCCGATGCGATGAAAACGAAATAGAGTACAAGTAAACGCCACCCTGGCGATCGGCCAATCGGCAGGGAAGACGGAAAAAGGGGCCGTGCGGGGCCGCATCCTCGCACGTGCCCCTTTTCTATTTATAGATTGGAGAATAGTGATATGGACAAAGAAGCAGCTATGGCGGCAGCACGGGCCTATCTTGCCGACTGCATAGAGCTTACGGCAATTCCGGAGGATGAAGTCACGCACCTCGGCTTGTACGGGTTTAGTCACCGCCATCACGAATTCCATTTTTTCTATTACCGCGCTTCGTGGCAGGCATGCATGGTGGGCAGCTCTTCCTGGATTGCCGTTTCAAAGGAAACAGGCAGAGTGGCAGGAACGGGAGAGTGTGGGGAATAAGTGTCGCTGTAGAATTCATCGCATGTCTCACAATGAAGATAGCATACCGACGGAAGGAGGAATCAAAATGCCAAGTTCCCATGAACAAAAGCAGGTAAGGGGTCCGCGGTTTCCCCGAGTAACCGAGCAGCCTGTATCCTGGGGTTCACAGAACAAATCGCAGACTGCGGAGGGATATAAGGCGATCGTTGATGCAGACACGGGCAAAGTGTTTTCCATCGTATCGAAGGATTATAAAATCATAACTCACCAGCAGGCAATCGAGCAGATCGAATCGATCATTTCAAAAAATGCGGATCTCGGCAGCTATGATGTGAAGGTAAATTTTTATAACGATGGCGGTCGGATGCGCTGCACATTCACCTTTCCTAAAATAGCCGCCGAGATAGTAAAAGGCGATGTTGTCAACCTCCAGCTCCATCTTTCAAACAGCTATGACGTAACCTGGCCCTTCACTGTTATCCTGGGCGCTCTCAGACTGGTATGCACCAACGGGCTGGTTGTCGGTAAAAAGGTTCTTCAAATTAAAAAGCGGCACGTCTACGAACTCAACAATCTGAATATCGGTCGAACGATAATCACTGCAACACAGCAGTTCCAGAAACAGAGCGGGAAATGGAAGGACCTGGATCAAATCCGCTTGCACCCGACGACATACGAAAAAGTTGTAAAGACCATGAAGTTTGGGGAAACTGCAAAGGAGGAACTGCAATCGCAGATTGAACATGGCGCAAGTGGATATGACAAAGACGGGTTCCCGACAGTAAGTCTCTGGACATTCTACAATGCAATCACATGGTATATCACCCACAGGGCGGTTTCTCTCAATCATCAGGTTGAGATGGAACACAGGATGAGAACCGCAATGGCATATTTACGAGAGGCGCGCAATGGCAGCAGAAAAAGGATGTAACACATCCCCACAGATCAGCAAGAAAAGCTGTTGGAACTGCAGATACCGATTCTCTTGCGTCTTTTATTGCAATGCTCTCTGGATTGTCCAATCATTACGAACGGGCAATGTGCACTTTTCTGGGCTACAATTCGTTCTGGAGAGGAGCGACACGTTTTTACCATGCGGACAGCCTACAACAACTGGCATCGCTGATCCGCCATTATTTTCACCACACCGAGGGCCGGGGGAAAAACTGCATTGTAGAACCACTCCGCCGGGGGGATCTTGATTATTATTTTGCGTACCCCGAGGATTACTCACAGCAAAGTATCGAATGGGTCAATGGCGAGTTTGACCGCAGGCCCCATAACCCGGCATTCGAGGTCATTTATGTGTACTCACATAAGGAAGGCTCTCTCGATCTGAGCTTCCGGGGTTCCTACAAGGCCATAGAACCCCTTCAGGGGATGTTCGCGATGGCGATACTCAAGCTTGGCACACTCTCGCCCGATCCAAAGGACACACGTATCTATGACCTGTCTCCGTTACTCCAGAGGAGTTTTGCATTTGTCTACAAGCCTGAAAGCGGAATCAAAGACGTAGCGGTGAAAAAAATCAGGCTTTCTTCAAAGGTGAAAAAAGGGGATCGCATAACATTGGAAGCCGATACGTCCGAGGATCGGGATGCCGTGTATGATTTACTCGATCAGGTAGGGAAAACGATCCCGCTGCATCTGTACAACCTCACCCAGGCGGAGCTGGCGGTCTCTGTCACGGTTGATCACGACAAACCGGCAAAACAGATGACTGTCCGTATTACCTACCCCAACTCCTGCTCCCTCAAATACGACGAACTGGGCATCAAACTGCGCACCATGCTGGAGAGTTCCGGGATAGAACCCAAGGAACCGGAGGAGTGCGTCGCATGACGGCGTACTGTTCCAGCGGGAAACCGATCGAGGTTCTCTCCGAACTTTTCGAGCGGCTGTGTGCATGCGACGGTGGTACAGTTCTGGTCAGTGCCGATGAAATACGCCGATGGCCGCGTGAAGCGGTCATGGCCATGAAGAAGCAGCGGCTGATTGTAAAAGGACGCCCGGCTGCCAGCGCGATATGTCCGGGCTGCGAGCATGAATGTGTGATGCCCGTTCATACCGTTTCCACAAGGGAAGGCACGGGTGTTCCTCATTTATCGTATGTGACAAGCGAAGCGACATAAATCGGGTACCCGTTCCTTCTGAAAGGTTGACCCAATGGCAATGCACTGCAGGGCTGGTATCTGCGTTTATCGCATCGACCCTTGACCTGCGCCGCCCCATCAGGCAAACAGATGATGTGGACCGATGGGAAATCGGCATGGTCTTGGGAGATAAACGCAGCCAGATGGTATGCCTCGATACGTCCATCACATCGAGCCTGGTTGTCGGAGACAGCAGGGTTCCGGTGACGGAGTTGATTGAATTTCATGACGGAGCGTATTCGCTTGATGCCGCGCCGATCCGACGGCTGATTGACGCCGCCACCACGGCAGATGACCGGTACACGCCAAACAACGCCAGACGAGAGGCCCGCAAACTGGATACACAAGCTATGTACGAGAGCTGACAAAAGGAATACCGTGCACTGCGCAAGAGACGTCCGGAGATGTCCGCTGTCTGGTACTCACAGCAGATTGCAAAGATGGATATTGGACAAGGGCGTAATACTGAAACCATTCGCAAGCGGATGAAGAGGTGATTCGTTGGGAGTAAGGACAACTTCCTGTAGTCAATAAGTGCTGACCGCCGCAGAAACACAATGTTTCAAACCGTATTTCTTGCCCAAAGAGCAAAAAAGGTGTGACATAGCCACTCCGTTAGGGTAATTATCTTGCTTGAAACTATGCGCATCACGCCTCGGTTTTCATCAATGATGATGAAGGAGGGCGGTCCGCAGCCCGGTTTGACAAGGACGGGATTCTGTTCGGAACGCCACGAGTAAGCTCACACCCCTCAACCATACGAAAAGGAGGAACGTCATGAAAATGCGGAGAAAGATTTTCACAACAGTGGCCCTGGCATTCATGCTCTGTCTGACCGGACTGGTCATGCCCGGGACGGTCCTTGCCCAGATGACGTGCGTGGATAACGGAGACGGGACCGTGGCGGACAAGGGTGCTGGTCTGATGTGGCAGAAGGCAACGGCTGGTTCGATGAACTGGTATGATGCCATGATTTATGCTTCCAGTCTTTCTTTAGGCGGTCATTCAGACTGGCGGCTGCCGAGCAGGATTGAATTAGAGAGACTTTACCGTTCACCCTGTAAATCTATAATGGAAGTGGTGTTTTCCAACTACTGGTCGTCTGATACCCACCCCACCCTTCCGAGCGGCGCGTGGCTCGTCCATTTCGGCCCCGGCAGCGCCTACTACGGCGATAAGTCGCTTAGCTACTATGTGCGGGCGGTTCGTTCCGGACAGTGATCGTTGATTTGATTCTTCGGTGATTTGGCTCTTTTATTGGATAAGGTTGTCGCTGAAGACAGACTCATCCTGAAAGCTTTACAAAAGCACTTTTAAAAATATTCCCTCTTTCGATTGGTAATCATCGTTTTGATTATGGATAATTTTGCGTGTTTGTAGGTGAAGAACTCATATCGAATTATCTATTGTAAAAAAAATACCTCTAAGGCCTTCTAAATCAAAAAAGTTGGGCGGAATTTTTTCGCCCAGCGCAACCATTTGATCTTATTGGATATATGATTTTTATCCTGCCCCCCGATACGCCTTTCCCCAGACTTTCACCCAGTTGAAAATTAAACGCATTTTACATTACGATTGAAAATTGCCGGGTATTGTATCGCCCAAATCGCACACTTACGCTTCATCTCAAGGTTTCCAATACTCCTCAAGGAGGTTCGAAGATGAAGCGTACAATCCTGAGAATTCCAGATGTCAAATCCGCATCAGGGCTTTCACGTTCCACCATTTATCTTCGGATTGCACAAGGACTGTGGACAAAACCTGTGTCTCTCGGTCCTCGGGCGGTCGGGTGGCCCTCCGACGAAGTTGCGGCTATCAACGGGGCGCGCATTGCCGGAAAGACCGACGACGATATACGTGTCCTGGTGGCAAAGTTGGAAAGGGCCCGCAAATTTGCAAGGGAGTGGGAGCGATGAAAAAGAGAGAGTCTTTACCCCTCCTCAAACAGTAACTTCAGATAGTAGATATAGAACCATGAAAAAGTACAATGCATCAAATGAGCGGATAAAGCGAAAATACTTTGCTTTCCTCAAGGAAGCCAAGCGGTACAGCGAGGCAACAATCGATGCAACTGCCAAGGCGTTGGCCCGTTTCGAAGAGTATAACAGGAGTTTCAGAGTTAAATCAAACATACTACTGCAACTACCTGTCATAACTGGACTTATTACGTTACAGCCTGTAAGACCCCCCCATCATCGATACGGTAGCCAAAGGCCGATAGGACTTCGCATTGGGTCTTCGTCGGGGTTTCTAATCGTCTTGTTAGCGGTTTTCTGCTGCCCTTGTTTATTGAGAGCACCGAGTGGAGGTGCTGCATATCATCCATCACATCCTCTGCCGTCCGTTTGATGCCCGCTGAGGTCAGCTTCAGCTCTAATCTGCGCAAATAGGTTAAGGCCACGACACATGTAAACAGATGGCAGCGGATTTTGCTGTTGGTCCAATGACGCACAGGACGGGTGCCAACCAGGTCATCATATTTGCTGAGACGAAACCGGTCTTCCACCTGCCACCGGTCACGGTTGGCTTCAACGATTTCCCGGGTCGTCCAGTCTGTGTTGTCGGTAATAATAATGCTTTTTCCACACTGTGCCAGCTTTTTGCTGATTCGGTATACATCTTTTCGAAAGTTCATCGACAACCCCGTATCGGTCTGGGCGAAGCTGAGGGTGTAAAAATCCGGCGATATGTGGAGACGCTCACATAACTGCATATACCGGTCCCGGATCGCCCCCTCCTTTTTCCAGTGTGGCGCCCCCTCACGCACCTTGACACGCATGATCAGCAACTGCTGACGAATTGTGTCAAGCTTGTGTTGGAAGGCATACTGTTGCTTCCGCGCCGTCGTCGGATTGTACGTCACCACCACGGCGCGTTGCTTTCCCCAGTATTCACCCGTGGTGCGATAGGCGCACAGCTGCTCGTCCGGATGCCCCGCATCTCGCAGCTGTGTGTTCGCAACACTGTCGACCGGCTCAAAGTAGTCCAGTGCCGTCCCTGCGAGATCCTGGGCAAAGTAGGTCGAATAGGTGGTTACAAAGTGAATACGCGAATGGTCGTCGATCCACGCATAATTGCTTTCAGCGTTCATCCCCTTGTCGATGACCACCGTCAAGCGCTCTTTCGTTGTATGAAACCCGCAGACGATCCCGAACATCTCATCCATGATCGCTTCGAACTCTTTACTGTCGTGCATGTTGCCGGGATAGACACTATAATACAGGGGCAATCGTGAGTCACGGGCCACCAGAAGCCCCAAGCCGATCTGTCGCAGGTGATGCCGGCCATCCTTATTCTTGCCCCGCCGGGCAAGGGCAGACTCCGTATTACTCGCCAGAAAGGTATAGTAGTTGGTCGTATCAAAGAGAAGACAATCCGCATCGGGGGATTCACGGGACCATACTCGTTCAAAAAAAATCCGTGCGATCTTGTGCAACGCATCTTCACTGACACGATCCCACTTTTCCCAGTACCGTGTGCTCGTCAGTTCCTCGATTGCGACGGGGCGGATCTGTTGAATCGCGGTGCGCTCGTACCATCGCGACAACCGGTTTTTACTGACGGCTTGCACCATGCGGTTCCATACACAATAGAGGAAATACTCGCCGACGGTGGGGCCCGTTTCCCGGGCTGCCCGGGGGACCACACGATCAATAATGCCGGCCAGGGCGATATCGCTGTCCATATGGTGCGCCAGCCAGAGAGCGCCGAACGCTTCCACCTTTATCGTGACAGGGTATTGTTCTGTGCCGGACGCCAGGCCCGCCACCCGTTCCGGCGACCCGAGATAGATCTGAGAGACGACCTTGGGCTTTCCGTCAACGCGAGCAATCTCACGGACGTACAGGTAGGGTCTTCCCTTCTTCTTTTTTATATGGAAATGTGCCAATGACAAAGAAAAAGTGAATGAACATCTCATTACTTGAGGGGTCTTACAGAAATAATCTTAATAAATATAATGATTACAGGATATTAAGGTCGAGCAAGTGGGTTATCTCTGAAACTCCTGTCAAAGAATTAAAGTACGCATCATCCGGATGAATCAGACTTTTCAACAACCTCTTCCCCCTCCCCCAGTTCCGATTCTCCCGTATCCAGGTTTGTATTCAGAGTTCCCGCTTTTAGATTGGCCTTGTTTTGCTTCGCCAGGATGCGCTTTGCCGCCTTATCCATCTGCCTCTGCTGCCTTGCTTTTTCTTTAGCCTGCTTTCCAAAATCGTACATGGATTTTCCCATTGTTGAACTCCTACTTTGTTCTGTTTTCAAACAGTTCGCAATATCTTGACAAAAATAGACGGGGCCACATATGCCGTCCTGCCTTTTACTGGAGTATTTCCTTCTTCAAGATCCAGTCTGTTTTAGATTCTTTTCTCTTTTACATCCCGCAAAATAGACTAGATACGCGCTTCATGGCACCTCGTCGATCAAAAACCAGTTTACCAATCATCCCTATCGAGCAGCAAGCAACCAACGCCCCTCAAATAAGGGGCTACAACTTGCGAACATTCTCGGCAGCCGCACCTTTGGCACCGTGGGCTACATCAAAGCTGACCCGATCACCCTCGGTCAGTGATTTAAAACCCTCTCCCTGAATTGCGGAATGATGAACAAAGAGATCTTTGTCGCCATTCTGTTCGATAAAACCAAAACCTTTTGAGTCATTAAACCATTTTACTTTTCCTTCGGGCATCTTCAATTCTCCTTTTAAAATTTATCCTATCTTATTGATAAGAGTTTCTAGATCTGCAGCTCATTCGCTGGGAACACCGGACCGCTCTCTTTTTGCCCCGTCACCTTTTTTAATGAATTTGCAGCATCCATATTGACTGATCGTCTCAAACTCTTTGATCCTATCTTTGCAAATCCGTTACTTTTTGAATTGAACCATTCAGATCGTCACCTGTCTAACCAACACGACCTTGTCCCTTTCGTTCTGGCTCGTGTTTCTGTGTACAGCAGTTGTATCTTCCCTTTCCAGTGCAGTCGTTTCTGTAACTTTCTGCCTCTCTTCTTGATATTCAGAAAATCCAGCTAAAATTGTGATTCCATGCCCTTCGTATGGCGCCAAACGTCTGAAAGTAACTCCTTCATTCTGATAACTATTTCTATGAATTCACAATTTTTACAGCCTTTTTCCACCCGGATTTATCCGTACGTACATTTCTGCAGGACGAACTATAGTGGAGCAGGAAGATAATCTTTCCTTGATGTTTTCCGTTCGGTTTAACCCTGTATCCAAGTATGGTTCCACCGTAAAAAGAAGGTTCTTGTCGACTTTTATGAAAATAAATATCCCCCCCCACTAATTTTTTTGCCTTATCCTCCTCCAGATCCCACCAACCACTTTCCCACGAATCATCCTGCAGCTTCACAAAATGGTTCGACGGTTCAACCAGATGTACATTCATATCTCTCCTCTCTTTTGCAAGAATGATCATGACCATTCAATACCCCTGCATTGTGCCTTTGAAACAAAAAACCCTGTCACACATAATAGACAGGGCCTGGAGCTATTATTCACTTCCCTATATGGAAAGTACAATGTTCAATTATCTTTAGTCGATCATTATGCAACTTCCATCGTATGCTCATTCTCAATAAAGTCAAGCTATATTAACAGATAAATCAACAAAGTACAAAGAGAAGAAAGGTTTCGCAGGAATAACGGCTTTGGCAGGTCTTCCGGTGTACCTTGATTTGATGCATGTAATGGGCTTGTCTGAGAGTGTGGGGAGGCGCCTGAAAATAAGAGATGGTGGGCAGGGTTGAGCTCAATATCCGCCTTGAGCGGGAGAGTCTCTGGCTGAGCCAAAGGCAAATGCCGGTGCTCTTCGATAAAGATACCGATACGATCGGCCTGCATCTCCGTAATATATCCACGGATTCACTTGCTGCCGACACGGGTCCGCGGGTGGATTATGTGCTCACCAATCCCCCCTTCGGGAAGAAGAGCAGCATAACCTTTACCAATGAGGGAGGTGAACAGGGGAAGGAAGACCTCACATACAACCGGCAGGATTTCTGGGCGACAAGAAGCAATAAGCAACTCAACTTTATCCAGCACATCCACACGATCCTGAAAACCACGGGTACAGCGGCGGTGGTTCTACCCGACAACGTCCTCTTTGAAGGCGGCGCCGGCAAGACAGTCCACAAAAAAAGGAAGCTGCTGCACAAAAGCATTTTCCCGAGACCTCAACTACAATAAAAAAACGATACCATGGTGGTGCACTGTAATCTGATTCAGCCTGCCTTCCCGGAGTACTGTAGCGATGGAAGGAGAAGGGGGGGGTCATGGCGGCGATTGTGTATAAAACCAGCAAGCAGACGGGAAATACCTATGCCTATGAATCGCTATCCTCCCGGGATAAAGAAAAAAGCAGTCTCGCACCTGACGATTCAAGAAAATTCCTGCTCCACTCTCGAAGTCCATGAAATCCCTGTATCCTGCAGAACAATGCACCGTCTACGTAAAAAGCATGGGTTACCGCACATTAAGGACTGGTGCCAGTCATCTTTTATCGTATGATCACATAGGGTTTTATGGGCATTTATTTCATACATGATCCGATGGCCGGGGATGCGCTCCTTTGATAGATAACAATTGCGATGCACGGAATATTTGATGATCGCAATAACTGAGGAGGTTGTGAGTATTATGAGAACCACAGGGTTAAGATGGTTGGTAATGGCGCTTGCTGTTGTTTTTATCGTCAGTGGTGTCGCCGGTACCTGTTTTGCGAAAAAACAGAACGATGTAATCAGGATCGGTGTTCTCGAACCGACATCAGGCACATTTAAGTATGTGGGAGATTCAAAGGTATGGGGAGTGCAGTTCGTCGCGGATCTCTGGAATGAAAAGTATGGCGGACTGCTAGGAAAAAAGATCGAGGTTTACGTGTACGACGATCAAATGAAACCGGACGTGGCTGTTAAAATGGCTACCAAAGCGATTCTCGAAGACGGCTGCAATGTACTGTGGCAGGGAACGGGCTCACATATAGCGAAAGCCCTGTCTCGGGTAGCAAGAAAATACAAAGTAATTTATTTTATGGGTTCTGTGGAAGCGGAAAGTCTGACCGGAGAGGAAGCTGATGCCTATCATTTCCGTGTTGCCTTGAACACAGCGATGCATTCACGGGCAATTGCCTCATATTATAAGGATAAGCCGGAATTTAAAAAATTCGGGATCATCTGTCAGGATTACAATTTTGGCTATGAGGCAGCCGAGGGATTCAAAAGAGCCTTGAAAGAATTCAGACCCGATGCTGAAATAGCGATTGAAGTGTACCATCCTCTCATGACAAAAGACTTTGCCCCCTATATTACAAAACTCAATGCATCGGGCTCACAGGCAATTTTTACGGCAAACTGGGGTTCCGATCTGTCACTGCTTCTCAAACAGGGGAGGGGACTCGGCCTTACAGCTCAAGTGGCAGCTTATTATCTCGAAGATTTGTTCATGCTTCGGGAGGTGCAGGATGCCGCTATCGGACATATCTGGGCGGATTGTAACAGTGCCTGGTATCCTTCTAAAAAACAAAATAATTATAATACTTTATGGAAATCCCGTTATAAAAAATACTGTGGCGAAGACGCAGATGAAATCTGGCAATATCCCGGAACGGGAACGCAGCAAAGTACCTATCTGAATATGCTTTTCACCGCCATACAGAAGGTCGGAAAGTGGGATGTGAAAAAAATAATAACGACGCTGGAGGGGATGGAGTATGAAGGATTTTACGGTACCGTGCTGATGAGACCGGAAGATCATCAGCTCCTCATGCCCATTCCGGTAATGCAGATCGTGAAAGAAAATCCACTGTACAACAACCTTTGTCCCGGCGGTACGCTCCTGAGGACCATTCCTATTGAGGAAACCACGATTCCGCTTGACAAGACAGGATGTACAAGGAAGGCGGGAGAATTCTAGTCTCATTCTCTCACTCGCATGTACATGTTGGTAATTGTGTGCAATTTCACAACAGAAACAGGGGGTCTGAACTTCGCAAGGAGGCGGACCCCCTTTATAGATGGAGTTCATGTATCTGAAAGAAGCAGCCTGTGGTCCAATAACGGTGCATCCATGAGGTAATGGCACCTTCTTGATGACCTATTCCCTGACAGATACATAAGATATTTACACCCAAAAAATCGAATGATTCCTCTATGGTGGGCTTCGATTAAATGAACTAAAGCTGTATCAAAAACGTAACTAAGGAAAGAGGTTGTCTCTATGGAAATATCTTTTGTGACTATACTGATTACAATATTTCATGGCCTTGTCTATGCCATGCTTCTTTATCTGGTTGCGTCCGGATTGACACTCGTCTTCGGAATGATGGGGGTGTTAAACCTGGCCCATGCCTTCTTTTATATGCTGGGCGCCTACATCGGATATTCCATTTTTCAGCACACGGGAAGCTTCTGGCTCGCCCTTGTTCTCGCACCAATTGTAACCGGAGTGCTCGGCGCCCTGGTGGAACGGTACATGTTGCGGTATCTTCACCCCTTCGGGCATATCTACGAATTGCTGCTCACTATCGGGTTGCAACTGGTGATTCTCGAAGGTGTGAAATGGTATTGGGGAACACAACCGCTGACGGCGCCGCCCCCATCTATTCTGGAAGGTTCGATCAGCATCCTGGGCGCGCCCTATCCTCTATACCGCATTTTTATTCTGCTCTTCAGTGTGGCTCTGATGGTGGCACTGGCCTGGGTGATGTTCAAAACAAGACTGGGAATGGTGGTGCGGGCCGCCGTTGATAATCCCAACATGGTCAGCGCGCTCGGCATCAACACACCCTTGGTTTTCGCCGGCGTGTTTGCCCTCGGTACCGCCCTGGCGGCTGTGGCAGGCGTTATTGCGGGTCCATTGCTTGGGATCTCTCCGGGCATGGCCGATGCGGTGGGATTTGATGCCTTTGTGGTTGTGGTGACCGGCGGATTGGGAAGTCTCCTGGGCGCCGTGGTTGCATCCCTTTTAATCGGGGAATTGCAGGCCTTCGGCGTCATGTTTTTCCCGCGCTTCTGTCTCGTGCTGATGTTTATCCTGATGGCTGTTGTACTCAGTATTCGGCCACAAGGTTTATTTGGAGATAGAGAATGATGAAACATAAAAGAATTAATCTGATCGTAGCGATTGTTATCCTGGGCATATTGGTTGCGGCGCCCTTCTTTCTCGATGATGTGCCGCTGCGCCTTCTTACGGAAATGTGTTACATGGCGCTGTTTGCCGTGAGCCTCAACGTGTTGCTCGGTTATGGCGGGATGCTCAGTTTCGGCCATAGTGCCTATTTTGGTGTGGGCGCCTATACTACGGCCATAGCACTTCTTCATATTCAGGGAATCGGCCTTATCAGCGCTATCGTTATCGGCGGTCTGTCAGCCTTAATAATCGGCGCCTTTTTTGCCGTCTTCCTAATTCGCGTGAGCGGCACGGCCTTTGCCATGCTGACCATGGCCATCATGCAGATCTGCTTTTCCATTGCTTTAAAATGGAGGAGTGTGACAGGCGGCGACGACGGCCTCGGAGGATTTGAAATCCCTGATCTTTACATTCCGCTAATCGGAAAAATCGATATGCTGGAAACGGCACACATCTATTGGCTTGTGCTCGTGATTGTAGTGATTATGCTGGCTGTCACATGGTATCTTTTTAAAACACCCATGGGAAGAACCATCATTCTTTTAAGAGAAAGCACGTCGCGGGCGAGTTTTCTCGGCTATCAAAACACCATGACAAAATTTATTTTGTTTATGTATACGGCTTTGCTTGCCGGTGTTGCAGGAAGCCTCTTTACTGTTTTTCAGGAATTCGTATCGACGGGTTCAATCGACATTTTCCGTTCCATCGATGCAATACTGATGACGGTAATCGGAGGAGTGGGCACTTTCTTTGGACCTATTCTAGGCGCCATAGTATATCTTTTCCTGCAGGATCTACTGTCCGATATTACGGACCGATGGCAGTTCTTTGTGGGACTTCTCTTTATCGCCCTTGTAATGTGGTATCGTGGTGGACTTATGGGCATCGTCACATGGGTAAAAAATCGTTTCATGGAAGAAAATCACCTGAAGGTGGCAAAGGAGAAGTAATATGAGCGAAATACTGAAATTAGATGGTGTTGAGCATGACTTTTCAGGGCTTAAGGTTCTCTTCGGTGTAAACTTCTATGTAGAAGAAGGCGAGCGACATGCACTGATCGGTCCCAATGGCGCCGGGAAGACGACTGTCTTCAACTGTATTACGGGAGAGCTTCACCCGAGAAAAGGCAGTGTTCTTTACAAGGGTAACAACATAGTAGGGAAACACCCCTTTCAAAATGCCCGCAATGGCATAGCGCGATCGTTCCAGATAACCAATATTTTCTGGAATCTTACCGTACGAGAAAACCTTCAAAGCTCAATTCTTTCGAGAGTGCGACGGAGATTCAATTTCTGGAAAAGGATATCCGCAATGGATGATGTCAATAGGGAAGCAGATCATATTTTGGGACTTCTTAATTTGACCGAAGAGGCTGACACGCCAGCGGGGCTTCTTGCCTACGGCCAGCAACGGGCGCTTGAAATAGGACTGACCGTGTCACTGAAACCGGACTTGATTCTGCTTGATGAACCGACGGCAGGTATGTCGAAAGAGGAAACCCATCATGCCGTGAGACTCATACGGTCACTTACGGAAGGGATTTCAATGGTTATCATCGAACACGATATGGATGTAATTTTCGATCTGGCCGATCGCATTACGGTGCTTCAATACGGCGAGGTCATCTGTTCCGATGTCCCCTCGGAAGTGCGGAATAACTCGAAGGTCCGAGAAGCATATCTTGGCGAAGACGAGGAGGTATAAACGTGTTTTTTTCGATGGCAAATATTCACGGATATTATGGTAAAAGTCACATTCTTCACGGAGTCAATATTGAGATAAACGAGGGGGAAATGGTGGCCCTGCTCGGCAGAAACGGCGTAGGCAAATCAACAACTCTGAAGAGTGTTGTGGGGCTGGTGAAACCGTCCGAAGGATCAATCACATTTAAAAGAACCGAGCTTGCCGGTCAACCCACGCATACCATTATAAAATACGGAATAGGATATGTACCGGAAGAACGGGCAATATTTAACAGCCTTACCGTGCGACAAAATCTTCTTATGGGAATAAAACATGGGCGTGGAGTTAAAACGTCGGCTGATGGAGGGTGGACCCTTGATCGAGTCTATGAAACATTCCCGTCACTGAAAGCGCGGGAAGGAAATAAAGGATCCCAGTTGTCGGGAGGCGAGCAGCAGATGCTGACAATGGCACGAACTCTCATGGGCAATCCGGAGCTTATTCTTGTTGATGAACCAACGGAAGGACTGGCGCCGTTAATTCGCAGGACTGTTGCGGATACCCTGCGCCAAATAAATGAAAGCGGCGTCTCAGTCCTGGTTGTCGAACAAAATCTGAAATTCGTACTTCCCATTTGTCATCGAGCCTATATCATGACAAAAGGTGAGGTGGTATACTCGGGATCAAGTCAGGAAGTATTGGAGAACAAGGACATACAGAAAAAATATCTTGAAGTGTAGTAAAAATCAGTAATTTTAACGTCGGGAATAAGAGAGAACCTTATTAGCGGAATAGAGCTTAGATGTTGAGTGCCAGGACGTCGTGGACAAAAAAAGTGCCAAGAGGTCGTGGACAAAATTCTTTGACAATCGAATAGCTATTACGTCATTACATGAACATCTAAAGCAATTTGGAGGTGTTCATGAAAGAAGACAATATACAGCAAAGGATTTTGGCTGTTGAACGGTTTCGCAGCGGAGAAAGTCCAGAAACCATCTGTGCATCGTTTCGTAAATCCAGATCATGGCTATACAAATGGTCTTACGTTATGACAAGAAGGATGCATTCTGGAGTGAAAGCAAATCATGTCGACCCCAAAAAGCTGCCAATATCACACCGGCTGAAACCGCTGAAAGCCTTGTCTGACAGGCAGGTACCATTTGATACGTCTCATCCGAAGCAACTTAAAATTAGACATCTTTGGCGAGACTTTTCCTGTGCCACTAGAATTGAAATATGAATACGTAATAGCTACCGTAAATGTCAAAGAACAAAAATTAAAGCTCTCCTTGGATAAAACCCAGGTCGAGGAATATCAATATAAACTGCGTTAATTAATCTTGGGTGTTCACGATGTCCTGGCATTCAACACATATTAAGTAAATAAATTTACTTTATTTTATAGATAGTGTTACTTCGGAGGAGATGATACGGATGGAAAAAAGCGTGGGTTTATGGGAGAAAACAAGTACAAGGTAATCACATGCCCCTTCACTGGCAAGGATATTGTTCTTGTGCCTGCGGCAAACCCGGATGTGTGTGTCATTCATGTTCCCCGCGCCGATAAATACGGTAATGCCC
>Ga0272444_10001943_pt1 | contig 19404 bp, 13 predicted proteins | sample SSMForm13_FD_201033 | JGI IMG/M metagenome (GOLD analysis project Ga0272444, IMG submission 201033) | Marine sediment archaeal communities from Little Sippewissett salt marsh, Falmouth, MA, United States - SSM-Form-13 | ecosystem: Environmental > Aquatic > Marine > Wetlands > Sediment ... | reverse complement strand
GCCGAGGACGCTCAAGATGCCCTGAAAAGACTAGACACAGAAAGCTATGACCTGCTCTTTGTGGATATCAAGATGCCAGGTATGGATGGCGTGGACCTCTTAAAGCGGGTGAAAGAGGAGCAGCCAGATGTCATGGTCGTCATGATCACGGCCCATGGGTCTATAGAGTCGGCCATTGAGGCCATGAAGGCCGGTGCCCGCGATTATCTCATGAAGCCTTTTGACCCGGAAGACCTTGAACTCCTGATCGAAAAACTCGCACAGACGAAAAGACTGGTAGATCAGAACAGATGGTTAAGGGAATCCTACCAAGGCAAGTCCCGGTTTCAAGACCTCATTGGACAGTCTGGCCGGATGCAGGAGGTCTTTCAACTCATTGAGGATGTAGCGCCAAGTGAGACCCCGGTGCTTATTGTTGGGGAGACAGGTACTGGCAAGGAGTTGGTTGCAAAGGCGCTTCACGCATTGAGTCCCCGCCGTCACGCGCCCTTTGTGGCCGTCAATTGTGGGGCCTTTACCGAGACGCTGCTTGAAAGTGCCCTTTTTGGTCACGAGAAGGGGGCCTTCACAGGGGCCCATCATATGCAAAAGGGCCGCATTGAAATGGCCGAGGGGGGCACCCTCTTTCTGGACGAGGTGGGCGAGATCAGCCCCAAGATGCAGGTGGACCTTTTGAGGGTCTTGGCGCAGAAGAGCTTCTACCGCCTTGGCAATCCCAAAGCCATGACGGCTGACTTCCGGCTCATCTCCGCCACCCATAGTGATCTTGGCCACGCCGTTGAGCAGAGGGCCTTCAGGCAGGACTTCTATTACAGGATTAATGTGATTACCATCGCTGTGCCCCCCTTGAGGGAGAGGAAGGGGGACATAGAGCTTCTGGCCCTTCATTTTCTTGAAGGGTTTTGTCAGGAACTAAACAAGGACGTTCGGGGGATTAGCAAGGAAGCCCTTGAGATTATGACGAGATACGACTGGCCGGGAAATGTCCGGGAACTGGAAAACGTGATCGAGCGTGCGGTGGTCATAGGAAAGAAGCAGAAGATCACGCCTTCAGAGCTCCCGTTTCAAGATCTGGGCCTGGCCAGAAAACCTGCTGTGGGCTCTCTGCGAGAAGTAGAAAAATCCCACATATCAGAGATGCTTGCAGCATGCGAGTGGAACATTGCCCACACTGCCAGCCTGCTGGGCATCAATCGGACCACCCTGTATAAGAAGATCAAGAAATACGGTCTCAAACAACCATCCTCCTAAAAGGATGGTGATCTATATACAACGATGCGTCACGTCTCCCTTTGCAGGGCCACATGAAAGCCCAAGACAAGATCGTAGCGATACAGCCCTTGGGTGACGTCAGAGGCGATATTATTGACACCGTTGCCTCAAGACTCGAAACTTTTTTTAAGATCCCAACGGATGTCTGCCAGGAACACGCCATTCCAAAAGGGTCGTATCATCCTCAACGGGGCCAGTACAACTGCTATCCTATCCTAGCGTTCCTAAAGACACTAGGACCGGATCATGCCATCAAGACCATCGGTGTCACAGAGGTGGATCTATTTGTCCCTATCCTCACCTACGTATTTGGGGAGGCAGAGATGGGTGGCCATGGAGCGGTCATTTCTACATACAGGCTCGCCAGGGGCAGAGACCGGCAACCCATTCCTTCGGGACAGCTTTTCAAAAGAGTGGAAAAGATTGCTATTCATGAGCTGGCCCACACCTTTCGCCTTTCCCACTGCAAGGAAGATGGCTGCCTTATGGGTAGCTTCCCGGTTCTGAGCCGGATTGATGAAAACCCCATCTGTTTTTGCCGATATTGTGTAACCTTTCTGAAAGACGAGTATGAGAACCTGGGCATTCCTTGGGGGCAGGAGGTGGCCAATCAAGACAAAAACACCCCGTGACAGATTGTCTCACGGGGTGTGTGGGTGCTGGACTTCAGAAGAGGCCTTGTGCCGATGCTGCGTGCGTTCTTCCCTATGGGCCTTTCCTTTTCACGTTAAAAGGAACTCGTGGGCGAGCCTCTCCCAGCCGATCTCTGGAATATTTCCGTAGATGTCGTCTACAGGAAAACCGCCGGCCGAGGCTGTTTCGCCATATTGCTCAGCTACCAGATTTCTCAGGCGGGTGGCCTCGTTTTCCATCCACTCCGCACTTTCCGGCCCCTTCATGAGGTTTTGAAGATCCTTTTTCATTCTTGTGGGTTCAACGATGAAGAGCCAACCCATTTCGTAAGGGTATTTGTGCATGAGTTCCGGCCGTTCCAAGGCCCGTTGGTTCACGGCAGTGACCACGCCCTGAACAGGGGAGAGCATCTCTGCCTGACGGTTGTCTCGCTTCAGTATCCACCCAGTCTCATTTTGAACAACCTCGTCACCCAGAGAGGGAAGCTCCAAGCTTTTCTCAGGTCCAAAGAGCCTGGTCACGAAATCGTCTAGCCCCACGCGAATACGCGCGCCGTAATCGATGACGGCCCAGCTGTGGCCCCTATGGTAGTAGTGCCCTTCGGCCAAGGTGTATCCTGAGACATTCGTTAAGGTCACTGGTGAAATAGGGTCCATGGCTGTGACCTCATTTTCAATCAGTTGGTCGAATTCGCATTGGTGGCACTCAAAGGCGTTGGGGCAAATTTTGTAGGCCACGCGGCCTGAGAGCATATGGCGACATAGGCGCTGTCTCGCATCTAGGCCACTGAAATGCTCGCGCCAACTCCTGATCCGCTCCTTCTTGGTCTTTAGCTCCAGGCCAGCACTGCGCTTTTGTTCATTCTCAGCCACGATCTTGGCCATAGATTTGTCAAAGGTACAGTTGATGCAGTCGAAGTTTCTGTCACAGAGCTTAAAGTCGATCACCCCTGCCTTCATCCATATACACTCATCTTGCGTGACCTTGAGGCCCTTTAATGCTGACCCTTTTGCACTCACTGTCATCGTCTTCTTCCTCCTTATGGACGTTTTCCCTTGTTGATGACTAATTCAGCAACAACCGTGCCATAACACCACCTTTTTGTATAACAAGTTGGAATATTGTACAATTATTCCAAAAAAAAGACAAGAGGATGAAGCGGAGCACCGTTGCTTTTTGTGGCAGAAATAGACAGCGAGAGCGCTTCCGCTTGATTTGTGCTTTATCTTAATAGGTTATGTGGTACCCACAAGTAGACGGGCTCGTGTAAATAATAAACACTCGAATCGGCGCCATATTGTGTCTTTAAAATAGACGCTTAGTGAAGAAGCTGGACGGAGGCGTTACAGATCTAGTTGATTTATCTTCTTGTTTTTGCCTTGATTTTGGTGGCTCTTAGCGATAGCTTTTGAAACATTGTTGCGGTAAAAACTCCTCTTGGGCCTGGAAAAGGACCTATGGTCGGAGAGCCTCTTCAGGGAAGGGGCCAAGGAGGGGCACCACAAAGGATTGGAGTAGGGTATGACCGCTGCACTCAGAGAAAAGGCTCTTAGAATAGGAATCGTTGGTGGAGGAAAACGGTGTAAGACCATTCTTCAGATGTTGCGGGGCCAGATATCGGCCCAGAGTAACGCATCCGTCACTATTGTGGCCGATGAGAATCCTGAGGCTCCAGGCTACAAGTATGCCAAGGATCAGGGCATTGAGACTACCACCGACATAGAGGCCATAGGGGACAGGAGAGATCTGGATTTCATCCTGGATTTGGCGGGTCGAAGAGATATGCTGGTGCCTCTGCTGGTGGGCAAGGGTTCGAAGGTCCCCGTGTTGCATTGCATGGCCTCCAATTTGCTCTATGATGTGCTGAGCATTCAAAAAGAGCTCTCTAATACCCGCACCTTTTTGAAGACAGTCCTTGACAGTATCCAGGAAGACATCCTGGTCATCAGCCCTGAATACGAGATCCTGCGGGTGAACGAGCCGCTCCTGAACAAGCTCAAGGCCAAGAGGGAAAATATCGTAGGCAGATATTGTTACGAGGTACTCCACAGAGAGCATTCTCCAGGGGGGCCGCCTGAGGGTGTCTGTCCTGTGGGAGAGGTGATCAAGTCAGGTAAGCCTCATCACGCCAGACACACACATATCGACCGCAACGGCAGGGAGATTCACCACGTTATTTCAGCCTATCCCGTCATGGCCAATGGAAAACTATCTTACATTGTTGAAATATCGCGGGATGTCACCCACGAGATCGGTAGACAAGAGATGCTTCTTCAACAGGAAAAGTTAAGCTCTGTCGGGAAGCTGGCTGCAGGGGTGGCCCATGAGATCAACAATCCCCTGACGGCTGTGTTGACCAACAGCATGCTTTTGCTCGAAGATCTTTCCGCAGATGATCCCATGTACGAAGATCTCAAGGCCATTGCTGATGAGACCTTGAGGTGCCGGGAAATTGTCAGGGGGCTGCTGGAGTTTGCCCGGCAAGACGTGCCAGCAAAGGTTGAATCTGATCTGAACAAGATCGTTGCTAGTGTCGTGAGCTTGGTGAGGAAGCAATTCTCTTTTAAGAACATAGCGATTGTGGAAGACATCTCCCAGAGTCTCCCTTCGGTGAACATAGACAGAGACCAATTCCAACAGGTGATTGTCAACATGTTGATCAATGCCATGGAGGCCATTAAAAGGGACGGAGAGATTCGAGTGGAAACGGCCTATAGTGAACTCAAGCGGACCATTGAGCTGAAGATAACCGATACAGGCAATGGCATTCCGGAAGATGCCAGACTAAAACTCTTCGATCCCTTCTTTACGACGAAAGATACGGGCACCGGTCTGGGGCTATCCATATCCCACGGTGTGGTGCAGCGACACGGCGGAACCATCTCTTTTGAAAGCCAGATGGGAAAAGGGACCACTTTTGTCATCTCTCTGCCCGTGGCGTGAATGATGGCTTCCTAAGGAGGCCTTTTTAATGCCCCTGTAAAAGAGGTTCCACGCCGGTGAAAACCGGAGTCCAGGAGGATCTTGGAGTCCTTTCTCAGAGCCACCATGCGTATCCTTGTCATTGATGACGATCTCACCGTGTGCAAGAGCTGCCAGAAGATTATCTCAAAGGTCGGCTTTGGGGTGGACTATTCCCTGACTGGCCATGAGGCCCTCCAGAGAATGGAGGAGAGGGCCTATGATGTCGTCTTCACAGACCTCAAGATGGCAGAGATGGGCGGCCTGGAAGTCCTTCGCTTCATCAGGGATAGAGACCCCGACATTGTGGTTGTCGTGATTACTGGTTACGCTACCGTTGCATCGGCTGTAGAGACTATGAAAACCGGTGCCTTTGACTATCTTCCCAAACCCTTTACCCCCGCTGAATTCAGGGCCGTCCTCAATAAGGCCGTTAAAGAAAGAAGGACCATTCTTGAGAATCGGGAACTGGCCGCCCAACCGAGCATCACGGCAGGGTTTGATGGGATCGTTTTTGAAAGCCAGAAGATGCAAACGGCCTTCAACATGGTCCCCAAGGTGGCCCCTACAGACAGCAACGTCTTGATCGTGGGAGAAAGCGGCACGGGCAAGGAGTTGATTGCCCGGGCTATACATAGATTGAGCAAGCGAAGGGAAGGCAAGTTTTTCGCTATTGACTGCGCCGCCCTCTCAGGCACATTGCTGGAAAGCGAGCTCTTTGGCCACGTGAGGGGGGCTTTCACCGGGGCCATTCAAGACAAGCCAGGGGTTTTTGAGGTGGCCAATCACGGCACGGTCTTCTTGGATGAAATATGCAACATCAGTGTAGAAGTGCAGGCAAAGCTTCTAAGGTTCCTCCAAGAAAGGGAGTTCATGCCCGTTGGGGCCAGGGAGACGAAAAGTGTGGATGTGAGGCTTGTCTTTGCAACCAATAGGGACTTAAAAGATATGGTTGCAGAAGGCACCCTACGTGAAGACTTCTATTATAGGATCTTCGTTTATCCCATTGGCATCCCGCCCCTGCGCCATCGCATGTCAGATACGCCACTGTTGGCTTATCACTTTTTGAAGAAGTATTCGAAGAGTTTTGGAAAGCCCGTCCAGTCCATTTCACGAAAGGCCATGGAGGCGCTGTGTCAATATGAGTGGCCTGGTAATGTCCGGCAACTGGAGAACGTCATACAGGCAGCAATCATTGCTTCTGACACGGAGGAGATCTCCACCAAAGACCTTCCTGAGTTCAGGGAACCCCAAAAAGTGCCGTCCCTGCCGCCTAGGACCAATGTGGAACTGAAACGACTGAAGAAAGAGCTCAGGGCAAGGACAGTCGAAAAGGTAGAAAGGGATTTTCTCCTTCATGCCTTAAAGAGAAACGACGGCAATGTGACCAGGGCGGCTGAGGATGTGGGCATGCAGCGGAGCAATTTCCAGGGACTTATGAGAAAGCACGGAATTGCTGTGAGGGCTATGAAACCATAGCCTCGCCCATGCCCATTGCCTCCCTCAAAGGTGGTTATTGCCGCAAAGGACTGAGCCACTCAAAGGGGATTTTTCTGACAAGAACGCATATTTTTTTTATACACACAATATCCTCCCGATATAACAACTGAAACACTCCTTTTCGCCTGCTGCTGCATACCGATACTATACATTTGACAAGACTGAATAACCTACTTGGAAAGCTATCGTGCTAATAATAACAACCGGTTATGCTTTTATTCTCTGGTGGCACAGGTATTGCTTAATACTATAACAGACAGGCTGGACTGGAGTAAGGGACTTTTCACAAGGGAGGGATTCACATGGAAACTCAGGAACCTAAGGTATTAGTGGTGGATGATGAGGTAACGGCTGGAAAGAGCATTGAAAAGGTCCTTGCCAAAAAGGGATTCCACATCGATTTTGCGGAAAGTGCAGACGAAGGGCTCAATAAAATTGAAAAGGGACTATTCGAGCTGGTCCTCCTTGATATCATGATGCCTCAGGTCAATGGTATAGAATTGCTTAGGATCATAAAGGAGAGATGGCCTCATCTGAAGGTCGTCATGGTGACGGGCTATCCGTCCATTGAGACTGCTGTGGAGGCCACCAGGCTTGGGGCACTGGATTATATCTCTAAGCCCTTTACGCCCGATGAACTGAGGGAAAAGGTGGATCAGGTCTTACAGGAGACGGCTTCTGAAAAGGTGGTTCCCATTCGGCCTGTGGAAGAGGAGGTGTCTGCCTCCGTTTGTCCGGTGTCTGGGCAGCAATGTGAGATCTATGCAAAAAAGGGCCGGCCGTGCAAGACCAAAGATGGCATATGCCCCAAGATCAAGAAGGCCCGGCTCAAGGCCCGGAACAGGCGCCTGTCACCTGCCGAAGAGATTGGAAAATCAGCTATCGATATTGATATGCCCTTCGACCGCGACGAGGTGGCCAAGTATACAGGCACAGCCTATGTGAATGCCTTAGACCGTTCAGATATGACCCTGGTGAGCTGGGAAGGGCCTGGTGAAGAGACGCCGGCCACCCTTTCTGAAATCCTTGTCGTTGACGACGAGGTGGTTGTGGGCAACAGTGTAAGAAAGATCCTCAAATCAAGAGGCTACCGCGTAGATCACGCCGAGACCCCAAGTGCTGCCATGGAGCTCCTATCGCAACGACCGGTGGACATGGTCCTGTTGGACATGAAGATCCCGGGGGTAAAGGGGTTGGATTTGCTTGAGACCATCAGGGAAGAGAATCCCACTGTGCCGGTGATCATGATCACCGGCTATGCTACTGTGGAGACAGCGGTCGAAGCCATCAAACTGGGGGCCGTTGACTATGTGCCTAAGCCCTTTACTCCTGATGAGCTTCATCAGGCCGTAGAACAGGCCTTTAGACGGGCTGCTTAGAGCCTGAGGGTTGGTGAGTGGACAAGTGGGCCCCCGTGTGCAAAGGTCTCCGGCCGGGTGGCGTCACGATTCGGCTTCTGCCTCATGGTCGCTGCAGACCCCGTCTGAAATGGAGGCTCTGCCGTCAGGCAGAGCCTTTTTTGTTTCGCGGCCCGGCCACGCAACGCCTTTAGCTGGTAACTACGTGACCATGGTCATCTTCCCCGGTCTCTGAAAGTCAAGTCCCCCACTAGAGCCGGGAGATCGGATGGCGTAAACTGATAACTTCCTTGACAAAGAAGCGGCCTGCCTCTATATTGCGTATCTTTACGGCAAGTGCCGGGAAGCCTCATCTAGAGTGGTCCCAGCCGAATCAAGTCTCACGAATGCTTGACCGTTAGATCATAATCCGCATCATGGGTTTGGGTTAGAGAGTTCCACCGAGGCCAGAGAGCGCCTTTGGGGCCTCTGGGTTCCTCCCAGACCGGTATGAGCCAGCTTTCACCGGCAGGAAAAGGTTTTCATGATCACACTGAAAATCAACGACAGAGAGGTCGTGGCTGAAAAAGGCCAGACCATTCTCCAAGTCGCCCAGCAATACAACATCGATATCCCCACACTTTGTTACCACGGGGCCTTAAGCCCTGCGGGGGCCTGCAGGCTGTGCACGGTGGAGGTCTCTGACGGACGGAGGACCAGGCTGGTGACGTCGTGCAATTACCCGGTCTGGCGAGGCATGGAGGTCAGGACTGACAGCGAACGGGTCATTCAGGGTCGGCGGATGATCGTGGAACTATTGCTGGCACGCTGTCCGGGCGTGAAGGTACTCCAAGACCTGGCCAAAGAGTACGGCATTGAACAGCCGCGCTTTTCGCCGGAGGCAGATGATTGCATCCTGTGCGGACTTTGCACTCGGATGTGTGAGGAGCGGATGGGTGTTAGCGCTATCAGCCTCAAGGGCCGTGGAGTGGACCTAGCGGTAGACACACCCTTTCATCTCGACTCTGATGTTTGCCGGACCTGCGGGGCCTGTGCATCGGTATGCCCTACCGGGCATATCAAACTTGAAGAGATCACAAAAAGAAGGCCTGAGATCATCCCATCGGAATTCGACAGGGGGATGGGACCTCGGAAACCGATCAACATCCCCTTTGCCCAGGCCACACCCAATGTGGCCCAGATTGACCCTAAGACTTGTGTCCATCTGAACACCGGTGCCTGCGGGGTGTGTCAAGAGTTCTGCGGTCCAGGGGCCATTGATTTTGAGCAGAAAGATGAGATTGTTGAAATTGATGCCGGCGCTGTGATCCTGGCAACAGGCTATGAAGTCTTTGATGCCCGTCTGAAGCCCGAATATGGCTATGGCCGCTATCTGAATGTCATCACGAGCATCGAATACGAACGGATCCTGTCCGCTGGTGGCCCTTTCAAGGGACACATCCAGCGGCCTTCTGACGCCAAAGAGCCTACAAAGATGGCATGGATTCAGTGCGTAGGGTCGCGCGACGCCTCTCTTGGCTGCGATTACTGTTCCTACGTCTGTTGCATGTATGCCACAAAGCAGGCCATGATTTCAAAGGAACACGACCAAGCAATTGAGCCGACCATCTTCTATATAGACATGCGCGCCCCTGGGAAAAGTTTCGAGCGTTACTATGAACGGGCCCGAACCACGGGGGGCGTTCGGTATGTACGATCTATGATATCAAGGGTCCTGGAAGATCCAAAGACCCACGACTTGGATCTGACCTATGTGGACGAGTCCGGCGAGATTCAAACCGATACCTTTGACATGGTCATCCTGTCAGTGGGCCTCCGCCCTGATCCGGCCTTCCGGGAACTGGCAGACAAGTTTGGAATCAGGCTGAATCGGTTCGGATTTTGTGAAAGCCAACCCCTTGATGCGGTCTCCACCTCCGTTCCTGGCATATTCGCTTGCGGCGTCATTCAGAGCCCCAAGGGTATCCCGAGTTCGGTCCTTCAGGGAAGCAGTGCGGCCGGTGCGGCTACCAGTCTACTTTCCGAGGCACGGGGGACCCTGGTACAGGAAAAACCTTATCCACAGGAGCATGACGTCACTCAGGAGGAACCCCGCATAGGGGTGTTCCTGTGTGACTGTGGCATCAATATTGCTGCCACCGTAGATGTGGGCGAAGTGACCGATTATGTGAAGACCCTCCCTGACGTCGTGTTTGCCCAGGAGTATCTTTTTACTTGCTCAACAGACACGCAGGAAGAGATGAAGGCCATGGTTGAAAAGCACCGGCTCAATCGGGTAGTCGTGGCCTCCTGTTCCCCAAGGACCCACGAACCCCTCTTTCAAGACACCATTCGTGAAGCCGGGTTGAACAAATACCTCTTCGAGATGGCCAATGTACGAGACCAGGATTCGTGGGTTCATAGCTTTGATCCGGAAAGGGCCACTTCCAAGGCCAAGGACCTTGTGCGCATGGCCGTGGCACGGTCGGCAAGGCTTACGCCCCTGTATGACGTACCTTTTGACGTGGTGCAGAAAGGACTGGTGATCGGAGGAGGCTTGGCCGGGCTGACGGCAGCTTTCACACTGGCCGAGCAAGGGTATGAGACCTACCTGGTTGAGCAATCGGACCAATTGGGCGGCAACGCCAGAACCCTTTACTATACTGAGGACGGGGCCAAACCAGCAGAATATGTTGAAGCGCTCATCAAGAAGGTCACGGCCCATCCCCGCATCACCGTATATACCCAAGCTGAAGTGAAGGACTACTCCGGACATCTGGGGGCCTTTAAGAGCACGATTTCTGTGGGCGGAAATAGGGAAGAGATCGCGTACGGAGCCGTCATCGTAGCAACGGGAGGCGTGGAGTACAAGCCTACGGAATATCTTTGCGGCCAAAACGATCAGGTCATCACCCAGAAAGAACTGGAAAGGCGGATTGTCCTTGAGCCTGAGAGTCTGAAAGAGGTCCGGAGCGTGGCCATCATTCAGTGTGTAGGGTGTATGGATGAAGAGCATCCGTATTGCAGTCGTGTGTGCTGCACCACTGCTGCCAAGAACAGCCTCAAGCTCAAGGAACTGAACCCGGAGATCGACATCTTTGTCCTGTACCGGGATATGCGAACCTTCGGGTTCAAAGAGCTCTCCTACAAGAAGGCTCGAGAGCGGGGTGTGCGCTTCCTCAGGTTTTTCCTTAAGCAGAGGCCGGAAGTAGACGAAGTGGATGGCGTCGTTCAGGTAAAAGTATTTGATCAGAACCTGAGATCTGAGGTCATGATGAGGCCGGATCTCCTGGTGCTGAGTGCGGCCATCCGGCCCCATCCGGGGAGCAAGCAGGTGGCTGACATATTTAAGCTTCCCCTGGACCAAGACGGTTTCTTTGCTGAGGCCCACCTGAAGCTAAGGCCTGTTGACTTTGCAAATGCCGGCATCTTTCTGTGTGGGCTTGCCCATATGCCAAAATTTACGGAGGAGGCCATTGCCCAGGCCCAGGCCGCTGCATCGAGGGCCTCTACCGTACTGTCTCAAGAGCAGATGTTTGTGGGGGGTGCTGTGGCCACGGTGGACAGCACCAAGTGCGCTGCATGCTTGACCTGTGTCAGGACTTGCCCCTACCATGTGCCCCGCTTGGATGAAGAGGAGGGGGTTGTGACCATTGATGCGGCGGCCTGCCAGGGGTGCGGCAACTGTGCAGTGGCGTGTCCTCGCGGGGCTATCGAGGTGGGGCACAGCACGGACGACCAGTTCATTGCCAAGATCTGTGCCTTGTATTAGGGCTATGCGTTGATGGAACAGGCCATGTCACAACCAGAAGAACACGAACGCACCAGGAAGGCCTTTGAGCCGAAGATCGAGGCTTTTGTCTGCACCTATTGTACCTATACGGCTGCTGATATGGCAGGCTCCCAGCGTTTGCAGTATCCTCCCACGGTGCGCATCGTCAAATACCTATGTACGGGAAAGGTGGAAGTGCTCCACATCTTAAAGGCCTTTGAGGCCGGTGCTGATGCCGTGTTCGTGGGCGGGTGAGAGGTTGGCGACTGTCATTTCCTGGAAGGAAATCTCAGGGCTAAAGAACGGGTTGAGTACACGAAGGGCCTGTTGGATGAAATTGGACTTGGGGGGCACCGTTTGGAGATGTTTCACATTGGGGCCTCAGATGCCCCTCTGTTTGCCGAGGCAGTGGAGATCATGACCGAGAGGGCCAAGGAGGCAGGCCCCAATCCGTTCCGCCTGCTAAGTCTGAAGGGCGTCAAGAAGCGTTTGAGATGAAGACGCCCTTGTACAGTAGTCACCATCTATTGAAGTAGGAGCAGTACCAATGATTGTAGCCAAGAGGAAACCTTTCAAGGAGATCAAGGGGCTTGTTTCGGGCTCAAAGAAGATCCTAGTTCTTGGATGCGGCACCTGTGTGGCTGTGTGCTTGGCTGGGGGCGAAAAAGAGGTCGCCCTCCTAGCGTCTCAGCTGAAGATGGCCCTGGCCCTTGAGGACTGGGATTTAGAGATTGATGAACTCACCATTGAGCGGCAGTGTGACAGGGAATTCATAGAAGAAATAAACCAAAAGGTGAATGTAGATGAATATGATCTTATTCTCTCCACGGCCTGCGGTGCAGGGGTACAACTGGTAAGCGATGTGTTTGACCACAAGCCAGTGGTGGCAGCCCTTAATACCACCTTTATCGGCGTAGCAGAGGGCCCTGGCGTCTGGACGGAACGCTGTCGGTCCTGCAGCGACTGCGTCCTGGCCGAGACAGGGGGTATCTGTCCGGTAACGATCTGCCCAAAGGGGCTGGTAAACGGTCCCTGCGGAGGAACCCGAAACGGCAAGTGTGAAGTGGACCCTGAAAAAGACTGTGCCTGGACCCTCATCTATAATCGCTTAAAAAAGCTTGGCAGGCTGGACAGGATGAAAGAGATCGTTCCTCCAAAAAAGTGGAGCGCCCAGCAGCATCCGGCCACCGTCATCCATGAGGCCTATAAAAGGAGATATGAATAGCATGGCAACATCCTTTGAAGAGGCACTGACATCAGGCAAGTTTTTGGCCACTACCAGTGTAGACCCCCCTAAAGGGGCGGACCTTGAAGGCTTGGGACAGCTTCTGCAAAAGCTGAAAGGTGTCGTTCACGGCCTTGGAGTTTCTGACAACCATCAGGGAATCATGTGCATGAGCCCATGGGCTGTGTGTAAACTGGCCCTGGAGGAGGGTGTGGAGCCCATCATGCATATGACCTGCCGGGATCGAAACCGGCTGGCTCTGCAGTCTGACCTCTTGGCAGCCGCCTCCCTAGGCATCAAGAATTTCCTTTGTGTAAGCGGTGACCATGTCCGGTTTGGAGACCACATCAATGCAAAGCCGGTTCATGACATTGACTCTGTTCACCTTCTTACAGCGGCAAAGGGACTGGTGGAAGGAAAAGACATGGCCGACAATGCCTTGGAGGCTGCTCCGACGCTTTTTCTTGGTGCTGTGGCCAACCCCGAAGCCGATCCCTTGGAGCCCCAGTTGATGAAGGTGGACAAGAAGATAAGGGCCGGGGCCTCATTTCTCATCACCCATCCGGTTTTTAGCATGGAAAAGCTTAAAAAATTCATGGAACAGCTGAAAAAGAGCCCTGTGAAGGTCTTGGTGGGCATACGGTTGCTCGATCCTGAAGAGATAGCAACGTACAGGAATGGCGGCTATCCTGGGCTCTTTGTTCCGGAGAAGGTCCTTGAAGAGATCCAGGGGGCTGGCATAGGAAAATGTACAGAGATGGCAGCGGCCGCTGTCCAGGAGATCAAGGGTGCCAACCTGTGTGACGGGGTGCATGTCGTGGCACCTGGGCACGAGGAAAGGATTCCAGAGATTCTAAAGGCTGGAGGAGTCTAAACAGTGGAACACGTCCGGGGAGCATTTGTTGAAGCAGGGTAGCAAGGAGCATTCGCCGAATCACAGCCCGAAGAAGGTTCTGGTCATTGGGGGCGGCATCGCAGGTCTCTCCGCAGCATGGGAGCTTGCGCGGCTCGCTATTGATGTGGACATTGTGGAAAAGGGCCCTTTTCTTGGCGGCCATGCCATTGGGTTTTGCTGCAAGGCTACAGACGAATGTCAGAAGTGCGGTGCATGCTCGGTGGCGGCAAGGCTTCTGGAGGTGGTCCAGGAACCTAGGATCACCGTTCACCTGATGTCGGAACTGAAAAGCGTCACCAGAAACAGCACCCATCGCTACGTCCTTTCGAAACGCCCCCTCTACATCAATCCGGACAGATGCACGAACTGCGGGCTCTGTTTTGATAAGTGCCCGGCGGCCGGGGCCATCGTCCGGGGATATGCCAAGACTGGCACCTCCCTGTATGCCATTAATGAGGCCCAGTGCCTGTACTTCAAAGATGGAACTTGCAGGCTCTGTCAGGACGAATGCCCTGAGCAGGCCATCGATCTGGACCAGAGCGCGAGGCAGGTCTCTGGTGAGGCAGACGCTATCATCGTGGCCACTGGATTTCAGGTCTTTGATGCCAAGGCCAGACCCCGATACGGCTACGGCATCAACCGGAACGTGATTACCGCCCTGGAACTGGAGCGGATGCTCAGAGACAAGGCACAAGTCTTGCGCCCCTCAGACAACAAGGCTCCAAAGACAATCGCCTTTATCCAGTGCGTGGGAAGCCGTGATCACCAGTTACACCACGGGTTTTGTTCACAAGTGTGTTGTGGCTACGCCATGCGCATGGCCGAGGCCATAAGCCACCGTGATTCCGGGGTGCAGATCTCCATCTTCTACATGGATATGCAAAACTGCGGGAAGAATTTCTCTGCCTTCTATGAAAGGTGCAAAGAGCACGTTCGCTTTGTACGATCCATGCCCGGGGACCTATTTCAAGGAGAAGGCGACCAGGTGACCCTGTGCTATGCCACGGAAAGAGATGGGCGTCCTGTGAAAAAGCCCTTTGATCTTGTGGTCCTTTCAGTAGGGATTATGCCTGGGGCGAGCAATGTGAGACTGGCCCATATGCTGCAACTTGATCTTGACAAGCACGGTTTTTTTGCCTTCACAGATCCTATGGACAAGACAACCACAAAGCAAGACGGCATTTTTCTGGCAGGAACAGCCCAGGGACCAAAGGATATCGCCGACTCCATGGGTCAGGCAGGCCAGGCGGCCCAACGGGCAGCCCAATACCTGGGGGTGATGGCATGCCTGAAGTAGCGTCGCTGTCTGGTCAAGGGGCTCCCATGGAAGAGATCCCCATGGATACGACTGTCCTCATCATTGGGGGCGGATGGAGCGGGATTAAGGTGGCCCACGAGCTGATCGACATGGGCTATGGCGTTGTGCTGGCAGAGAGTGGCACCGCTATGGGGGGAGAACCCTCTGGGCATCCGTGGGCATCTGTGAAGAAAAAGGAGCTCACGGCCCTTCTGGACAGTGTGAAAGAAGCCGACGGGATAGAGATTCTGACTGCCACGACCCTTGTCTCTCTGACCGGGGTGCCAGGCCGCTTTCAGGCCCGCTTCGAACAAGGGGGCGAGTCCTTTGAGAGGGCTGTGGGCGCAGTAGTCGTGGCACTTGAAACGCAAAGGGTGTCGCTTGCCGAGGCCTATGGGCTAAGGGGGGATGAAAACATCCTCACCCAGTCCCAACTTGAACATGTCTGTGCCTCTGGTAAGGGAGAAGCCCCGCTTTTAGGCGGTGGATCTAAGGATGTGCTCTTTTTGGTGGGGCTCCAGCAGGAAGCAAGCCCCGTGGCCATGGAACGGGCCATTCAGAGTGCCCTCCAGGTACAGTGCACCGGAGGGCTTCAGGCAACGATTCTGGTTGGAAATGTGAAGCTGGCGCAGCATGGCCTTGAGACCCTTTATAAAGAAAGCCGAGAAAAGGGGGTGCTCTATTTCAAGCTCAGGGAAACTCCCCATATCAAACAGAATGGCGCCGATGTCTCTATCTCATTTTTCGACAATGTCATCCATGATCAGGTGGTACTTAGGCCTGACGTGCTAGTGGTTGAAGAGGCTATTCGTCCTCATCCCCAGGCCTCGGACGTAGGGCAGGCCCTTGGGATTGATAGGGACGGGGAGGGGTTCCTCCAGCCAGACAATGTGCACTTTCTTTCCACCCGCTCTAACAGGGAAGGGATCTACGTGGTTGGTCCGGCCCGCCTGCCTTCCAGCCTTGCCCAAGGGTGGAAAGACGCCCAAAACGCTGTGCTGGAAGTTTGTCAATTACTGGGAACGGGTAAAAGGGTCGTCCCTAAGGAGAAGGCAAAAATTCACAGGGGCAAATGTACGGTCTGTCTTACCTGTTTCAGGGTATGTCCTCACGGTGCCATCTATTGGGACAACCGGGCTGTCATATCACCGACAGCCTGTCAGGGCTGCGGCATCTGTGCCAGCGAATGCCCCATGGATGCTATTCAGCTTGTGGACTTCAGGGATGATCAGATAGAAGACCAGATTTTGCAGGGGACCGCTACCGGTGTGGACGGGCCGCAGATGATCGCCTTCTGCTGCCAGAACTCTGCCTTCGAGGCGGCTCAAATGGCCCGTGTGACAGGGGGCCCCCTGCCAAAGGGGCTGCAGATCATCAAGGTGCCTTGTGCTGGCAAGGTGGATGTGGACTATATCCTAACTGCCTTTAAGGCTGGCGTGGATGGGGTCCTCGTTTTGGCCTGTCATAAGGACAACTGCAAGTCGCAGCAAGGCAATACCTTTGCCCAGTGGCGCGTGGAGGACGCCAGAAGAATGCTTGAAGAAAGCGGTCTGGAGACAGACCGCGTCCGTTTTGCCACCATTGCATCCAACATGCCCCTGGAGTTCGTACGCATCACAAGAGAGATGGAAGACAAGCTCAACCAACTGGGACACAGCCCCATAAGGAAAGGGGCCGCTGCGTAGCGGGCCAAAGATTTCACTTGCCTTCAGAAGAGGTGACTTGTCCTCGCTCCGGCCTTGAAGCGGGTGGAGGGGAAATCCGGCCTAGGTTACTTCTGTTTTCTTGAGTTCAGGGTTGGCTTCTATGAGGCGTGAGGCAATCTGTTCACATCTATAGACCTGGCACTCTTGTTCAATCTTCCTGAGCTCTTCCACAAAGGAAGGCGGGACGTAGCCCTCTGCCAGGGCGATTTTCTGAAGGACCTCCATGATCTGTTTGAATCTCACATCCTGGGGGCACACAACTGTGCAGGTGTTGCAAAGGGCACAGTACCAGATAGCAGTATTTCCCAGAAGCTCATCCTTGTAGCCGAGGTTGATCATCCGGATAAACCTTCTCGGGTCAAAGTTTGTAACAGCCTGATGGACAGGACATGCTGCGGAGCAGGTCCCGCAGGTGTCGCAATTGGTGGGGAGCCTCCCCTCCAAATACTGGGCGATTTTGAACTTGAAGGTCTTGTCGATTGCAGGTTCTGCCACGAGCATCTCCTCCTGAGATTCGATTTTGGCCGAACTATACATGAGGAGGAGAGGGCTGTCAATTTTGAACGGACCCATTGCCACGTTCTTTGCCAAGACCCCACCGGCCAGCCACTGCGGGGCCTTTTGGGTCAGATCATGACGCGGTCCTGCGGCGGTCCTTGCCTAGAGACCTGAAGGGGAGGGGTGCGGGAGCCCCAGTTCCATGGATGCCGTTGCTCATGGCGAGGGAAAGAAAAAATTAGGAAAAAATTCATTGCTTAATGCCGCTCTCTTGTGTATAATGTTAGATTCGGGCAATGAGCAGAAACAAGCATCGAGGTTTTCCGAGCATTTATGAAAAACCAGCGATGAAGAGAAAGGGGCGATACACTTGAGGGAGTTTAGTAGCTTAGAGGTCAAGGTCGTTGACAATGACCTTGAACGGGCTATGAAGGTGCTGAAAAAGAAGATACAAAACGATGGCCTTTTTAGACGACTGAAGCTCAAGAAGAGCTACGAAAAACCGAGCGAATACCGTCGTCGCAAACGTCGGGAAAGTGAAAGAAGGCATAGAATAGCCCGCCTAAAGAGTCGCAGATACTCGCGGTTTTAGTCCGTTCCTGTTATCATTTGAGCCCGGTCATTTGACCGGGCTTTTTTTTCGCCACGCCAACGCTTCATCTCTCTCCACTCATTCCAACAAGCCTTCTAGCCCTGCCCAAAGCCAAGGCGTCACCCCACATCTTCGGGGAGCAGACAAGAGAAAACCGTCAAAGATGCACTGAAACGGCAGACTTGGGACGGGTGTGAAGGGATATATTTGAAGAGGCATAGTCTCCCCGACGGGGCAGATGTAACACCATCGTCAGCACTGAAGGCCGCTGGGTGTTTTCTGTTCGTCGTCACGATGTTTTGTGCTATAGGAAAACCCCATGGTTTTCGGGAGATACCTTTTGGCCATGACCCTTGTTTTGGCGCTTTGCAGATGGTGGGGATCCTTGGACTCCTTGTGTCTTGGTGGGGAGGGCAGCCTTCCATATCGCCTGAAAGCAGACACAGTAAGCTACGATGATGCTACAAAGACCTATCGGGCTGAGGGGAACGTCACAGTCAGCAGAGGCGATCAGTCCTTGCATGCAGATGCCGTGAGGCTTAATCGGGAGACCAAGGAGGTCACGGCATCGGGAGCGGTGCGGTTTGTCTCGGGGCCCGATTGGTTGACAGGCAGCCGCGTTGAGGCAAATCTAGAGACTGGGATCGGCACTGTTTATGATGGCACCCTCTTTATCGAGGAGAGCAGTCTCTACGTGGGCGGAGATGAGATTCAGAAGACAGGCAAGGATTCTTATTATGTCAGGGACGCTCGATTCAGCACCTGCCATGGAGACTCGCCTGACTGGGAGATCACAGGCAAGGACTTAACGGTGACTATGGAAGGGTATGGCAAGGTGAAACATGCCGCTTTTCGGGCAAAATCGATCCCTGTCCTTTACGTGCCTTTTCTCGTCTTTCCCGCAAAGACAAAACGTCAGAGTGGGCTGCTTGTACCCGAAATGGGGTATTCCGATAACATGGGCTTTGAGTTCGCCCAGCCCTTTTTCTGGGCCATTGGTGAGAGCAGTGACGCCACCTTTTATGAGCACTTCATGGCCCATCGCGGACTGAAGCAGGGGCTTGAATATCGCTACATAGTGGCGCCAGCAACCAAGGGAGCGGCGATGTTTGATTTTCTTCGGGACAGGAAGATCGATGAAAACGTGGGTTCGAAAGACTCCCCCTCCGCCGGCTTTGAAGGATTCGGTGGGGACGGGGAGGACAGGACCAATAGAGACCGTTGGTGGCTCAGGCTAAAGAGCGATCACGAGCTTCCAGGCGAATTTAAGGCCAAACTCGATTTGGACCTTGTGAGCGACCAAGATTATCTGCGGGAGTTCTACAGGGGGTATTCAGGCTACAAGGACTCTGACGAATACTTCCTCAAGGAATTTGGCAGGGGGCTTGAGGATCGCACTGAGACGGTTCGGCGGAACCAGTTGAACGTCAACAGAACATGGGCCCAATACGCCCTGAACGCGGACATTGTCTGGTACGATGATGTGATCATAAGAAAGGACCACAATCCGGACCCGACGCTCCAGATGCTGCCGCACCTCCAGTTTGCCCGTTCCAGACAGGAGCTGGGTGGTTCCCGTCTTCAACTCCGTGTTGACTCTTCGTATGACTATCTCTGGCGGGATGTCGGCACCAAGGGGCACTGGGCTGATGTTCATCCCCGTGCGTACTATCCGGTGACCCTTTTCAGGTGGCTCGATGTTGATCCTTCTGTAGG
>Ga0272444_10001942_pt1 | contig 19406 bp, 13 predicted proteins | sample SSMForm13_FD_201033 | JGI IMG/M metagenome (GOLD analysis project Ga0272444, IMG submission 201033) | Marine sediment archaeal communities from Little Sippewissett salt marsh, Falmouth, MA, United States - SSM-Form-13 | ecosystem: Environmental > Aquatic > Marine > Wetlands > Sediment ... | reverse complement strand
CTAGTTGCCAGATGATTTCACCGGTCGTGCGGTCGATTTTGATGATGCGGTGCAAGTGCCGCATCGATAATAGAAACGTATCTTCGTCCGGTGTCGGATGTACTTTGTTTCCGTGGGTGTAGTCGATAGTGCCGACACCCCAAAACGGAACGTGACAGTGAAACGGATCCATTTCTTCTTGCGGCAATTCATCACTGTGTTGAAAGACAGTCCAGTACCAAAGCGTGTTGCCGTCACGGTCGAATTCAGCCACACCGTCGCCGACGGCTTTGTCGGTTGGGGTCGTCATGTCGCATTCGTAACCGGGGCCGAAAAGGTTGAACAGGATCAAGCCGGTTTCCGCGTCGTAATCGTTGACGTGGTGTTGATGGTGTGCCGCGGTTAAAACCCGTTCTTCCAAGGCGTCCAGCTCGAACATCAGGTAATCGCTGCCGTCGGGGCGAATGCCCCAGACGTCGTGGCTGTCATTGATGCACAGGTCGCCGTTGCTGAACACTTGCAGGCCCATCGTCGGTGCGTCTTGCGTACGATGGTAAAAACGCACTCGTCCTTCGCGGTCGAGCATGATCACCGCTCCGCGACGGTCGCTAACCCAACCTTGGTAGTTATTCGTATTAATGCTGATGGCGATCCAACTGCTCGGATCGGTGGCGTCACTATTGACTACACTGATCGGCTGCGGCGCATAGCTGGGAATTTCAGGCGTCGTGAAAGTAGCGGTCGCTAACGCCGTGCCGGGGGTGCCTGCCAAGTGGATCGTCACTCGAAACAACCGCTTCTCGAGCAGGCCGGCGAAAGTCAGTGTGTGTGAAGTGCTTTGCGTTGTTGCTTGTTCAAGTGCCGGTGCATATCCGGATTCTGAGGCCGTTGTCACGTAACCCGACAATTGGCAGGGGATGTCGGTGGTGATGTGAACTTTGCGGGAAAGAATATTGCCCTCGCGTGGCGGGTCGATTACAACGTCGAGTACATTCGGTAGAGGTGTTTCCGTGTCGTCGTCATCAATGAAAGTGTCATCGTTATCATCGTCGATGACGTCGTCGTCGATTTCATCCGAATCGTCGTTGTCATCGTCATCGTCGGATTGGCAGCCGAATAGGGCGAGAGCAAGCGATAAAAACATTATAAGGCACAGCAGATTGTACCGACCCATCGGTTCCTCCTGAAAGCATTGTAGGGTTCGCTGTTTGATGTTGCAAGGAACCTTGTCTTGGAGTGTTGGGAGCAAAACGGTATGGTTGCGTGTACCAATGACCGGAGTCGCTCGATGGAGTTTCCTTTAACGACAAGCCGCCTACTGATTCGCCCCTTCGATGACGATGATCTGAACGCTATGCACGAAATTTACGCCGATCCCGAGGTGATGCAATTCATCCCCAGTGGAACGTCCCGCGACTTGGCTCATTCGCGTCAGCGGTTGGAAAAGATAAAGGAACATCAAGACAAAAACGGTTTTAGCCAATGGGCGGTCGTCGAACAAGCGACCGGCAACTTGGTCGGTATCTGCGGCTTGATTTTGGTGGAGAGCAAAGGGCCGGAAGTGGAAGTCGCCTACGAATTTGCGCGAGCGGTATGGAACCGCGGCTATGCAACCGAAGCGATCGGCGCTTGCTTGCGCGCCGGGTTCGAGCAATTTGGGATGACGCGAATTGTGGGTATGACCTTTCCCGACAACGTACCCTCCCAGCGTGTTTTGGAGAAAAACGGCATGCGTCGGCTCGGCATTCGGCAGTACTACAATAAAGACCTGGTTTTGTACGAATTGACCGTGGTCGAATAAACTTGTTGTTGTCACCGTATTGAATTCCACTTGCATTCTCGGCAACGGAATTTATTCTCGATTCGTCGACGCAAACGAGAGGAAATCATGGGCGAGACGATCCAATTCCCGAAAGACTTTTTGTGGGGCACCGCAACCAGCGCGCACCAGGTGGAAGGCGACAATGTGTATTCGGACTGGTGGGCTTACGAGCAGACGCCGGGGCATATTCAGCGAAACGACAAATCGGGTAGGGCATGCGATCACTATCATCGTTTTGCCGAAGATTTCGATATTTGCCGCACAATGAACAACAATGCCTTTCGCATGTCGATCGAATGGGCGCGTATCGAGCCGCAGCCGGGGAACATCGATCAACAGGAGATCGATCATTACCACCAGGTGCTCGATGCCCTTGATCAACGCGGAATGACCGCTTTCGTCACCGTTCATCACTTTACCCTGCCGATGTGGTTTGCCTTGCGCGGCGGTTTCGTCAAAGCTGAGAACCTGGACTATTTCGAGCGTTATTGCCGTACGCTTGCCGAAGCTTTCGGTGACCGGGTGCGCTTCTGGAATACGATCAACGAGCCGTCGATTTACGCGATGATGAGTTACTTGTTCGGTTTCTTTGCGCCCGGCGAAAAGAATTTTTTCGTTTTCCGCAAGGTGATGCAAAACGTGCTGGCGGCCCACGCCATCGCATACCACACATTGAAGCAGGCCAATCCGCAGGCGCAGATCGGGTTGGTCAAAAACATTCCGTACTACACACCGTACAATCCGCAAAATCCACTGGATCGTTTATCGGCCAAACAGCACGATTGGCTTTACAATGCTTTTATTCTGGAAGGCGTACGTACCGGTAAGCGTCATCGCCCCCTTGGCGACGGCGATGTGTTGCCCGGCCTGGCCGGCTCGACCGATTTCTGGGGCCTCAACTATTACAATCAGAGCCGTTGCTCCTGGAAGTGGCCGATTGCGACGCACAACAACGGCGAAAGCCACCGGCTGACGCAGACCGGGTGGGCGCCGTACCCGCCGGGATTGAAGGCCAATCTGCTGCGTCTGGCCGAATTCGGACTACCAATTTACGTCACTGAAAACGGTATTGCCACCGATGACGACGACTGGCGCGACGCCTATTTGCTGGAGCATTTGCGCCAGGTGCATGAAGCGATAACGGTCGACGTCGATATTCGCGGATATTTTTATTGGTCGTTGATCGACAACTTCGAGTGGGAAGACGGTTGGTTTCCGCAATTCGGGCTTGTCGGCTTTGATCCGAAAACCTACCAGCGCCGACCGAAGCGAATCGCCCAACTTTACGGAAAGATAGCCAAAGCCAACGCTGTGAAAAAAGAATGGTTTGAGCAACATCCCTGGGATATGTCGACGATGGATGCGGCGCAAAAATAAGTCATATAATTAGTTATTTATGAACAAAATCAACCGCTTGCGCTGGCGGTAAATTTTGCTACACTGCGTCATCCGATGTTCTCGGTCGAGGCCAAGTCGGATTTTGGGGGAGCGAATGCTCATGTTGTAATGCGAAGGCCCGACCAATGCGAGTGCCGATCGCTGCTGCGGTCGGTAAATTGTTAAACAAGCGCAACTACCGGTTCTGGCGAGGAGTAAAACAAAATGACCGTGATAAATTATCCAAAGTGGTTCTCCGACTGTTTGGTATCCAACGAAGAGGCATTGAAAGCGACGGTTCATTCCGAAATGACCATCGGCACCGGTTTTGCCACTTCCGAACCGCACACATTTATTGAAACAATCTGGCCTTTTATTCAGCAAGAAGATCTACACGATATTCGCTTTATGCAGGCGTTGTTTATGGCCCCGCACAAGCTTTTGGTCGGCGATGCGCTCGACGGCAACGGCCTGCTTGATGGCGTCGCTGAAAAAGTGTCAAGCATCTCGTTTATCAGCAACATTGCGCGCGCGGCGAACAACATCACAAAAAAAATCGAAGGCTTGAATAAGCTGGTTGCGCATTACGAAGAATTGCAGGAACGACGCATCGAGTTTACCCCGGCGTTCATCGGCGCGGTCAACAACATTCTGATCCCGAACAATCCGCTGACCCGCCTGCTGCATTCCGAATACGTCGGGCGCAATACCACGCGCATGGGCGTCACCGATATGCATTCGGTGCACTTCCCCGATGCCGTCGGATCGATGGCGATCAGCGCCGATGGCGAGTCCAAAGTCGACTTGTTCGCCCTGGTGATGACGCCGCCCGACGAAAACGGAGACATGAGCCATGGCCCGGCCAACGGCGCCAACGGTGAAGTATTGGAATTCTTCTTTGAGAATCCGGGAGTGGATGTCGTCTTGTACGTCAACCCCAATTATCCGTTTACACGTGGATATGGCGATGCCGCCAACACTGTGAATATCGAACAATTCAAAAAATTGGCCGATGCAGGCCGGCTGTACGTGGTCGAAGACGACGCCAAGGTTCCCGCGATGCCGCCGGGCAGCTTTGCCAGTCCGGCCGAAGCCGAATTGGCCATTGCGGACCACGTGGTCAATCACATCGAAACGAACAAGGATTACACTTACGGTCTCCCCATTCAGGTCGGTATCGGCGGCACCGGCGTGCTGGCTATTCGTGCCTTGAAGGAATCGAGTTGGCACGGTCGCAGTTACACCGAAATGCTGGAACCGTTTACGCTGGATTTGTTCGACGCCGGTAAAATCGCTGGTTCCCATTTCATCCAGAAAGACGGGACGCGCAAGATGCTGGACGGCAAGATGGTCTGTACGTTCACGATTTGCGAGGAAGACAGCGATTTCTACCAGCGCATCGACAACAATCCGAACGTTGTCATCTCAACGGCCTCGCGTGTGGTCATTCCGGAAGCCTTTTACGGAGGTATGGGGATCAACAACATTCTCGGCATCGATTTCCACGGCCACGTCAATTCCGGCGGACGCGACAAGAACCACCACAGCGGCATCGGTGGCGGTGCGGTGATCGTTCGCGGGTTGGCGCGTGGTGGTGTCGCCTATCTGTGTTTGAAATCAACGCACAGAGATCTGGACGGAAAGCTGCGCTCTTCAGTCTTCCCATTTATGCCGACCGGCACGCCGATCAGTCACGTTGGTCCGGATATCATGGGCGGTCGCGAGGGCGCAAGAATATTTCTGGTCACCGAGCACGGCGTTGCGCAGGTTTCCGGCTGCAGCCAGTGGCAGTTCATCAAGAACATCATTTCGGTGGCCGACCCGCAATTCCGTGATTGGCTCAAGTACGAGGCATACAAAGAATTCCGGGTTCGCGTCTGATCGTAGGGTCGATGAAAAGGGTTTCCAGGCCGACCCGGTTTTCGAGTAAGATAGGATCGAGGAGAAAAGTAAACGAGCATGAGCGATAATTACGACCCACTGTATTCGTTTCGCCGTCCAGCCGACGGTCTGCCATGGTTTATTAATCTCATCATTACGGCGCGCTGCAATCTTTATTGCCATTCCTGCGCCAGCGCTTCGGTCAATATGCCGATGCCGCCCAAAGAAAAGGTGTTGGCGTTCATTGATCACTTAGCCGAGTGGTTGCCCACGCCAAGAATGGTGATCGTGACCGGCGGCGAGCCGCTGATGCATCCAAACATCATGGAATTTCTCGAACGTCTGAGCCGTCATGGTTTCATCACGACGCTTAATTCCAACGGTTCGCTACTCAATGTGGAGAAAGTAGAACAACTGAAGCGCCTTGATCTGCGCGTGCTCAATCTATCGTTGGATGGTATCGGCGAATTACACGACCGTCTGCGCAACGCGCCTGGTCTGTTTCAGGGTGTGATGGACATTTTGTACTATATGTCGCACAACACCGATTTTTTGATCAACGCCATCACGCAAATCAACGCGGTTAATGCTTACAACCTGCCGGATCTGGTGCGGTATGTTACCGGAAAACCGAAGTTTCGTGTTTTTCGTTTTCAAGCGATCGTGCCGACGTTGTCGCGCCCCTGGACTACTGACTTTTTCAAGGAAAGCCACCTCTGGCCACGTACCGATGCGGAATTGACGACCGTGTTGAAAGCGATGGACGAATTGGAAGAATTACGCGAGCAAGGCTATCCGATTAACAATCCTCATTCGCAATTCGAACATTGGCGACGATACTTTCGTGATCCGTTCAACTTCCGTGGCAATCAGGGATGCCGCGTCGCTTACGACAACTTCCAGTCGATGCCCGATGGTACGGTGAATTTCTGCGATAAATTTCCTGCGTTAGGAACCATCGAAGACGACCCAAAAACGTTATGGGAATCGCCGGAAGCCGAAAAAATGAGAAAGGAAATGAGTCGTTGCACGCGTCCCTGCAATTACACGGTCAATTGTTGTTTTTTGGAAGAAGAGGGAGGCTGTGCGTTAACGCCGTCGGGCGAAAACCAGGACGCCGAATAGCACTCCGCCGGCCATCATGACCAAACCGCCAATACGAAAACAGCCTTCGAACGATGTAAGAAAAATTAAGCCGACCATGAAAGAAAAGCCGGCGATAAAAGCACGATTGCCGATCGAGTGACGACCCATGTGTTAACTCCGCTATTTTCCTCTATCGTAGCGAAGTCGTTTTTTGGATCAAGGCGGTCAATTCAATTCAATCATGCCGAACTCACGCGGAGGCAAGGTCACAGTCAGGTCGCAGGATTGGCCGGCTACACAAACACCCAGTGGACATTGTATCGAGGACGCTACGTCAGCCAGGCGGGGGTGAATTGTGCCCAATTGGTAGGTTGCCGGATCAAAACTGATTTTGACGCGGCGTGATGTAGCGGTCGGATTAGCCAGCACAATAGCGACCTGTCCGGTATCCCAAGTTTCCCAGGTTTGCGCCAACACTGAATCGGCGACGAATTCGCCGCTGTGATAGAACTCCGGCCCTCGGATGTGGCTGTAGAAATTGTAGTCGTAGGCGACTTGCTCTTCGGCAGTTTCAATTTTCGGCGGAGTCAGCATGCGTCCGGAGGTGAGGTAGTCTTTGGCTGTGACCGTGCGCAGGCGAGCGGCTTTGCGCAGAAACTCGATTTTTTCGGGATCGGCATAGCGCACTTCATCGCCATAATGCCAGGCGCGGTTGCCGCCTTCTTCGCTAAGCCAGCCGCTTTGGAAAGCACAGGGCCAACCACCGGGACACGAAACGTCTTCCGGATTGATGTCGGGCAACAGGTCGGTCCAGGTGTTGTAGTAAATCAATTCAAGAATTCCACCCCAGAGATATTCGCTGGCGGTGATCCAATAAAAGATGTCGCCGATCTCTTCGGACATTTGAATCTTTCCGCCTGTACGCATGGCTCCATAGGCATGATAGACGAAGCTGAATAACGGAATTTCAACAGCGTCTCCGGACATGATCCAGTCATGAACGCCAAGAAAGATCGGATTATCCGGGTCGCTATCGCGCATCGGGGCGCGGAACGGCCCTAATCCCTGGGCGCCAAGGTGGTAAAAATCGATTTGATCAACAAACAATTCGGTGCAGTTTTCGATGCCGAATGATGTTTTTCGTTCGCTTTCTTCACCGATCAAATCCAGGTAATTGGTTCTGGAAGCAGTGACCCGGTGACGGCCGGCACCGCGATAGGGAACATTTGGGTCAAATCCGTAATGCTCCAGACCAAGCACTGTTGAAGAAATATCGTGATACAGACCATCCATTTGCAGATGGACGCCTTCTTGTTCGGTGTCAACCAGCAGCCGATGACGCCAACGGTAAAAGTCACGGAAAGTTTTGTTGGTGACGGACATTGCGTGTGCTTGACCCTCCACACCCGGATATGGTTCGACGGCTCCTGCCGGCAAACCGTTGGGGCCAAGCACTTCGATGTCTTGCCAATGAATCGAATCGCCCAGAGGTTCGATCGGGCCGCTCCAACCATCCCAGCCCGGAAAGCTGTCATGGATCAGCACGTCGAAAATGAATGGGTAGATAAAATCGTCATGGTTTTGCTTGATGACCCGATAATTGTCGACGAACGCACCCTGGTAGGGCAGCCAATAACGTTCGTCCCACCCGGCCTGATAAAAACCATGAATTGGTGCGCCTTCCAATTCACCGTTCGGATGAAAATCCCAGGCGGGAACGAACAAGACCCGTGCATCGGGCAGGTCGTCAGAGACCAGATCATGAAACGCACGATACCAGGCGGTTTGATCTTCGCGGGCAGAAAGGCCGAACACACTGAAGGCGGCGGTTTCGAATAACTTACGATCCTTGTCCGACCGTTCGGCAATTGGTTCGGCGGCCCAGTGTTGTTGCTCGGCCCAATCGCGATAAATGCTCGCTGCTTCGTTCCATGTTCCTTGATCGAGAGCGACCAATTCCACAGGGTAGTCCAACGACATCCCGCTTTGATCGTCAAAGTCATCCACGTCCCAGTTCAGGTGTTCAACCGAGAAAACGACCGATGGATTGGGTAGGGTGGGTGTCAACGAAACCAGATGGAATTTTTTGACCGTGTAGTACGGATCTTTGGTCTGCATAAGGAAGCCGCCCACGCCTTCCGATTGGTAGCTGAGCATTTGCATCATCATCGAATGACCTTGCGGGTATTTCATACTGCGTAGAATCTTTAGCGGCGATTCAGCTTCTGCCCTAACGCGTTCGAGTGGATTATGAATAAGGAGGCCGCCTTCGTAGGGGATAGCTAAGGTATCGCGATCCGGATTTTTCGAAAGCGAATTTAATGAACCCAGTACTGGATAGGTCAGACTAAAAACGCCATGATTGCTTGTTGTAACCACAGATGCCCGGAACTGAACGGCGGCACGATTCGGGGGAAGAACAATTGTGGCCTGCACTGCGATATCTTCATCGCACTGCCAATGAATGGTGCGGCAGGGGGCATCTTCACTTTCGCAAAAGTCAATCTGTGGCGGAAACTGCGGAGTACAAGAACCGGCCTGACCATGATCGTACAATTCAACCGCAAAAGGACTGATGTTGGTGTTACCGGCGAATCGTCCGTCGACTAACGTAACCGGAGGATTTTTACGAATATCGGCAATGCTGATGATGTGGCCTGTAGTCGGATCAATGATGATAGCTAACTGACCGTTGGCAACGACCATGGAAGGTGTGTCCAATTCCTTGGTTTCCGGTACAGTTTGGTTTAGGGGCTTAGAGGTAGGTGACTTGACAACTTCAGCGCAGGTTTCTTGTTCGGAATGACTCGGTTCGATTTTATTATTCGGTTGAACAGACAATAATAGGCCAGTGGCCAAAACCGCTATCAGCATCCAGCATTTTAGGGTTGTCAAATTCAGCATTTTTCAAATCCTATCGGTTGTCAAAGCTTACCAGGTACTAAGGCAAGCGCTATGCCAATAAAATGATAATAAAAAAACGCTGAATAATCATATGCATAAGAAGGTATTTGAGCGGTGGCAATAATTACATCGTTCTTAAAATGATTTCTTTTTGTAATGACCTTTTCAAAACGTAAGTTATCTTTTTCTAGAAAATAACCTTCCTTATCTTCTGCAGCTTCTATTACTTCTACCAAATTTGACTGAAACAGCTTCTTTTCGTTTGCAATTCGCCGGCTGGAAAGGTAGGAATGAAAAATCGTAAATTCTAATGAAGTAGACTATGCTGGTTAGACAGATTAACGCCTTTAAACGAATACTTTGGCGAATGAGGCAACAGCGCGGGCACGTTCTGGCCTTGCTTTTTTCCTTGTTTGTTTCTTTTCTTTTGGCAGAAACGGTCGTTCGTGTAGGTTCGTTTGACTGGCGGTTGATCAACCGGATGCTTTACTATCAAAAAGCCGATTATAAAAACCACATGGCGGTCGATAGTCCGCAGATGATCTACCGTCTCAAACCCGGAACCTATGACTACGACAAAGAATTAGATGGTTACCAGGTAACAATCAACTCATTGGGTTTTCGCGGCCCCGAACGTAAAGTTGAAAAATCTCCTGGCGAGTTCCGTATTGTTGTTGTCGGTGGTTCGAATGTATATGGATTGGGTTTGAACAATGGCAATTCCTGGCCGGACTACCTGGAGCAGGTTCTCAATGAATTCAAACCCGGTCGTTACCAAGTCTGGAATCTAGGAGTATGCGCTTACGTCGGTAGCCAGATGGCAGCCATGGCACAAGAAGCCGTTGAGCGTTATTCGCCGGATTTGATTATCTACGCCTTGAGCAACGGCGGGCCGGCGCCTTTCCTGTGGGGCACCGAACCTCGTTCGTATTTTTCTCGCGATTGGCGGTTGTGGTACGGGTTATTCGATCCCAGTTGTCTCACGAAGGGATTTTTGCCTTATAAAGTGCGGATTCAACTGATCCGCTTTTCGCGACTATATCGTTACATTCAAGCCTATTTGGCGGTGAAGAGCGAATGCAACTGGGTGATCAATCCTTACCATGAGCAACGCAACGTTGAGCGTACCCGAAAATTTTTCGCCGCCAACCAGGGAAGAGTTGAAATCTGTGGTTTTCTCTTTCCCGGTTATAAGAAAGTCTCCTATGAAGTGGGTGCCTATTTTGAAAATACCGACGTTCCGGTTCTGACATTATCCGCCGAAGGCAAGGGACCTGAGTATCGTAATATTCATCCTCCGCCTTATGTGATGAAATGGTATGCGGAAGAGATTGCTTCCTGGCTGCGTGATCAAGGTCTGCTTTATTAATATTGCTTTTGTATGCGTTGCCAGAATGCGTCGTAGCCTGACTTTATAGCTTGAGCGGCTTCTTCGATTTGCATTTCTCCGAGATTAATCAGCAAGTGGTAATTAAGCGGTTCGCTGATGTCTTTATCAAAATAGCGCATAATAAAATTGCGTTGTTCGGCTTCTATGCGGGCGATTTCTTTCTTTGCCTCCTTTTCCGGCAATTGATATTCCTCGGCATATTGTGCAATGCGCTTTTCCAATGGAGCGATAATGCGAACCCGGAAACTCGGTGCTTTAGGTAGGATATATCCAGCGCCGCGTCCGACGATGACCGCGCGTCCGTGCCGCGTGATGGTGCCGATAACGCGGATTAAAGCTTCGAGATAATCATCGAAGCTGGCTTTTTCGCCGTGCGACCATTCCTGAATCCAATCCAGCAACATAGAACGTCCGCGTTCGTCGAGTGTTTCAACAATCGTACTGCGCATTTGGCTGCTTTCGGCTACCTTCATAATCACTTCACGGTCAAAAAAGTTGAACTTCAACAATTCAGCGACACGTTTAGCGACCAAGTGTCCTCTGCTGCCGGGTTGTCGTGAAACGTAAATCATCGGTTCAAGGGGAATTTTTTTACGTTTGCGTTCCTGGCTCATTAGCTGCCATTTGCGCGCCTGCTCTTCGATGATTTTTTGGACGGAGCGCGTTTTCATGTTGCTCTCCTTTTTTGCTGGACGGATAGATCTATCCACTTCCATTTTCCTACAGTGGGTAACTTGATGCAAGGATTACTCTAACCTTTTTTCGCTGGACATCCGTCATGCCGGCGGGCAATCTAGGTCTATGGCACATCGTAAAGCTCCCCATGAGATCTGGCTGGTGCGACATGGCCCTGTCGACGTTCAGGACGGCACCTGCCTGGGTTGGACCGACGTACCGTTGCTCGACCCTGAGCGAACACGGCAAGGCAGTATCACCCTGGCACGCCGAATCGGTGATGCTGAAGCGGTTTATTCCAGCGACTTATCGCGGGCCGTCGATACCGCGCGTCCGTTGGCCGAAGAAATCGGAACGGAAATGATCGCCACCGACACCTTACGCGAAATGAACTTCGGTCGGTGGGAAATGAAAAGCTGGCGCGACTTGGTCGAATCCAAGGACGAGCATTTCGCTTTGTTTGTTAAAGCCTGGTTTCAAGTGGCGACACCCGACGGTGAATCCTACGCCGACATGACGGCACGCGTGCAAAAATTTTGGAAGCATGTGGAATTAAGCCATGTAGGCGCGACAGTAGTGATTGTCGCCCACGGCGGATCATTGGCTGTGTTGTCCACCATTCTGCTTAATTGGCACGCCAAAGATGCGATGAAAAATATGTTGGATCGCGGACACGCCGGCTACATCAACTTGACCAACGCCTCACATGAGTGGAATATCGATCCCTTTGCCTGATGTGAAATCAGAATAGGAACCAGAACGGATCGACCACGTTGTCCAACAACGGATTGAAGTTTTTATCGATCGCCTGTTTTTCATAACGCCGATACCAATAACCGGTCGACGCTTGCCAAAGAAAGCGGTAATCGTAAGACGTCAGACTGCGCTGCCAACCGCTGGAGAGGAAAACCGGATAACGGTATTCCGCTTCGCGTTGACGCATCAGGTCGAGAAACTGTGGAGTGATGGCCAGCGCTTCTGCGAAGTGCTCTTGCGCCAGTTGTTCGCCGTTTTCAAGCACACCCAACTCGTGCAAGCGCCGATACGCGACTCCCGTGTTGAGTTGGAAGGCGTGGTCGGAGCGGTACGCATTGACCTGGAAACAATCGACAAGTTCCCGATACCAGTCCATCGCGTTTTCCGGCACCATGTTTTCCACCAGCTTCACGTTTTCCAGCAATTGCTGATAGGTAGCGTTTAAATTTTCCAGCCCGAGAAGCACCGTATCGTGGAAGTTGTAAATTTCCTGGGCGCTCATTCGGTATAACTCGGAAAACATAATCGGCATCGGATGTGTGGTGCTACCGAGCATGTAACCCAGTTCGTCCCAGGTATCGAACCCGGCCAGGTAAGGTGCCAGGTTATACCCGATCAACGTGTCTTCCTGGTGCAAGGTCAGGTTGTGCAGGGCTTCGTACAGCGTCGGTCCGGCGTCGCCGAAGATGTCGGTGATCAAAGCAAGGGCGTCGGTCCATTCCTGATCCGAATCCCACACGTAGCGGGCCAGTGTCCAGTCGTTGATCCAATAGCCCCATTCGTGGCCGGAGGTGAAGTTGACGTGGCCATCCAAATCCCAATCGGTCAGCAGAACAACGTCTTTGTAACGGTTGAATAAATAAACCGGCAAAAACAGCGGGACGTCGATATCCCACGAGCACCAATAGGCAGTTTCCGGGTAGTAATACATCTTCCGTGTTCCAAGGATCTGCTCCATCCAAGCGAGCAATTCGCCGAAATCTTCATTGTCGTAGGCCGGCGCCGGTCCCTGTAGGTCGTAGAATTGCACCGTATGCGGATAGACACCCATGCGCGGGTCGGCTTCCTGCGCCAGATAGTTGAAATTGATGTTACCGTAGTGTTCGGCGACCTGTCCCGACGAGCAGTGCACTTTCACCGAAGCTTCGGTGTCGGGGTAGTTCTCGCCCAGGTAAACGACGGTGTTGTTCATCCAGGCGACTTGTGTCGTATCAACGACTTCCGTAAATTCGCTGCTGCCCATTTCGAGATTGATGTGATCCCAGGGCACCTGCATGATCTGATCGAGGTTGGCTTCCATTTCTTCTTTGCATTCGTGACGCATGTCAGGAACGATGCGCCAGGCTTTTTGCTGCATGAACACCCAGGTGATGACGATGCCCATATCCATCAATCGCGTATGGCCGTAATCAACCCAGGCGTTGAAGTGATCGAGGGTTGCATCGTAGTCGACGGTACGCAGCAACTCGAACTGCATGTAGTTTTGTTTGTTACGTACGTGCCAGTCGATCAGGTTTTTTGAGTATTCCAAGTAAGCCGGGTCATCGCGCATGAGAAACTCGGTGTGGGGTAACGGATGCATGGTGTGAATATGGAAGCCGCGACGTTGCCAATCGGGCGCTTCGTAAACATCAAGATTTTCCGGTGGCGCGACCTGATCGATCTGCGGAATGAATGTTTGCTCGGGATGGAAGAAGCGAAAACCGTACATCTCCAGCAGGTGGTACAAAGCGAATTGCGTGCCGCGGCCGTCGGCGCCAAGAACCGCAATGATCGTTTGTCCGTTGAAGTCGGCAGTGCGCAGGCGGAACGATTCGGCGGGTAAACCGTTGCTTTCTGCAGCAGTAAATGCGGCATCGTTGACATCATCGAGATTGACAGTGATGTTGAGTGCGTCCGGATTCTCGTCGATTTGCTCGCTGATATGCACCGGTACGTGAAACGCTTTGCGTAAAAACGAAGAGACGTCGTCGAGGGTAATCTGCAAAGCCTGATCAGGTTGAACGGCAACCAGGATGATTTTAATGCCGCCGTTGGACGCGTCGTCATCGTCGTCGTCGATCGAGTCGTTATCGTCGTCGTCATCATTCTGGTTACACGAAGCAAGAATGCCGATGAGAAGAGCAAACACCAGCAGGCCGATTATGAAGAAGTTTTTTATTTGCAAAGCGAGGTTCTCCTTGTATGCTCTCGAAACAACGTAGACTGATTGTACGCCCTGACCATGCAATCATTCAATCATGGTAAATTTTAGATTAGAAATTTTAGCTTTTTATTAGCAAAAACAAAAAACTAAAAATTTTTTGGTGTGCGATGAACCTGATCGGGCAATTTATCACGTCGTTGCTTTTTGCCGCAGCCTGTTGGGGTGCGGGCGGGTTGATACTTCGAAGATGGATGCCCGACGAATGGCCTGCGTCAATTCGCCGGTTTATCTATTTTGCTGCCGGGAATGTGATTTTTTCATATTTATTAATGGTTCTTTCAGTCGCAGGTTGGCTTTCATGGTTCTCCCCCAAATACTTGCTTGATTTGGGTATCGTTGCCGTCGTCGTGTTGGGTTTTATTGAACGTAAAAAACGTAAAGAAAAACTTGATTCACAACCGATTGACGGGTTGACGCTTGCCGGCGCAATCCTTTTTGCTCTGCCTGCCGGTTTGGTTGCTTTGGCCCCGCCGTACATGCGCGATACGTTGGTTTATCACCTGGCAGCACCGCGAGCCTACCTGGACGCGGGTGGTCTGGTCGACATCCCCGGCAATTTCTTTTTCGCTTTTCCCAAAGGGCAGGAAATGTTGCAGATGCTGCTGCTCGACGCCTATGGTGATCGTGCGGCACAGCTTTTCGGCGTCTGGCAGCAACTAGCGGCGGTGCTGGGTATCTATGCGTTGATTTCCTGGAGGTTCGACAAGGTCACAGCGTTAGTCTGCGCTTTGGGATACGCGTCGGTGCCGACAGCCGTTTACTTCAGCGGCGGCGGTTACGTCGAACCGGCAATCGCGTTGGCGTTGGTCGCGGCGATCATCGCCCTTGTCACTTTTTCCAAGTCGCCCAAGCCTGCGCTGGCCGTTTTGGCCGGGTTGTTCGTTGGCTGGCTGGTCGCCATTAAATATACCGGTTTGCTTTACGGCGGCTTGTTGGGTTTGCTGCTTGTCGTTCAGTTGCGCAAAAAAAAACCGGGCAGGGTTGCAAGCCTGACGACGATTTTTACCCTGGCGACGCTCCCCGGATTTTTCTGGCTGGTGCGCAATTGGCTGGTTGTCGATAATCCGGTGTTCCCTTTTGCTTTTAATTTTTTCGGTGGCGCCGGGTGGGATGGGCAGCGTGCGTTAGCGTACAAGATGTACATGCAAAGTTACGGCATGGGACGCGGATTGCTGGATACCCTGTTGCTTCCGATACGTCTTTTCTTTTCCGGTCAGTTTCACAGCATGCAATTTGACGGTGTGCTGGATCCGTTTGCCTTTCTCATTTTTGTTTTTGCCGTAGTCGCACTTTTTCTAAGTATGCGACGCAAAATCGACTCCCCTCGGTTGGCAGGCTTGGGGTGGGCGACGCTTGCCTTTGCAGCATTTTTCGTATTCGGCACGCAACAGGCTCGCTTTTTTCTGCCGACTCATTTGTTGTTGTGTCTGCTGGCGGCGCCGGCAGTTGAATTGACAGTTGTTGAAATAAACAAGCGACGTAGTCGGCAAGCAATCGGCATCATTGTTTTGGTGTTGATGATGAGTATAGGACTATTTGAAACTGGCCGGGTGTTGTCGCGCGATCAACTTTTTATCTATTGGTCTGGTGATCGCAATGAAGCCCAATTTCTACGCACAAAACTACAGCCCTATACAGCGATTGAATACATCAACCAGAACACGCCGGAAGCAGCTAAGGTGCTTTGTGCGATGACCGGTAATTATCGCTATTACCTGCATCGCAAACACGTTGCTGACAGTTTCATCGAGGATTTTACGATCAAACGGTTGCTTGATGAGGGCGGAGATGCAGATGGATTTTTCAAGCGGTTGACCGACGAGGGATATACCCACCTGCTATTCAACCAGCGACTGCTAAGTAAAAGCCTGACTCAGATTCAAGTAAGAAACTTTGCTGCCGCGATCAACGAACATATGAATCTGCTCTTTCGCGATGGCGATTTGATTGTGGCCTTAATAAGGCAAGGGGCTCAGGGTAGGGCGCCCTGAGCCCGTGGTGCGGCAAACGGTCAGACATGGCTGGGGGGACAGCTGACCGAGGAAGAACTGTTTTCAAAAAGCGTTGGCGGTAGCCGAACCTATCGGCTTAGCAACCGCATCCGCCGGAATCGTCATCATCATCGCCGCCGTCGAGATTGTCTTCATCGACATCATCATCGTCATCATCAGGCAGCGGAGGATCGTTGGTGTCATCGTCAGATTCATCGCTGATAACGGTGTCATCGTCGGATATGGTGTCGTCGTCAGCTAGGGTGTCATCGTCGATGGGCGCACTGTCGTCATCGCCGGGTGTAGCGTCATCGTCGCCGACTGTGTCGTCATCGCCGGGTGTGGCATCGTCGTCGCCGGGTGTAGCGTCGTCATCGCCGGGTGTGGCATCGTCGTCGCCGGGTGTAGCGTCGTCATCGCCGGGTGTGGCATCGTCGTCGCCGACCGTGTCGTCATCGCCGGGTGTGGCATCGTCGTCGCCGGGTGTAGCGTCGTCGTCGCCCGGAGTGGCGTCATCGTCGCCGACCGTGTCGTCATCGCCGGGTGTGGCATCGTCGTCGCCGACTGTGTCGTCATCGCCGGGTGTAGCATCGTCGTCGCTCGGAGTGGCGTCATCATCGCCGGCGGTATCGTCGTCACCGGCGGTGTCGTCATCATCGTCGTCATCGCAGGCGCCATGGCCTTTTATCAACATGATTTTATCCATGATATCGATGCCGTGAGGAGTTTCGATTTCCAGGTCATAGCGACCGGGGCTGACGTCGATCAGATTAAAGTTGCAAACGATTCGCATTCCGTTGTCGATGACTTCGACATCAACGGCTTCAATAATGCGCCAATTTTGCGTCAAACGCAGTTCTTGCGGATCAAAAAGATTTTGACCAAAAATTTCGACGGTCAAGATACCGACATTGCATGATTCGTCGGGATACATGTCTTCAAGAAGTGGCTCCAGACTATTGGCCCAGGCAAACGAACGATTCCAGACAGTGCCGTCCGTTAGTGCCAAACTGAAATACATAACGGAAACAAGAATGAAGTAACTGAATAGTCGCCAGGTCATCGCTTGAATAGGTTTTCTCGGTCCCATTTGCCATCCCCTTTGCCTTGCCGTTTGCCTTGGTTGTCAGAACGCATGAGATAAAAAGCAAAGGGTGTGCCGAATGTGCTGATTTTGTTGGCTAAATTGCTAAGTAGTTGAAAATAAAATGTTTGTCGAACGGTCGTTTGGCGAAGGCGATGCAATCAACATAGGGCAGGATTGTTACTGAATTCCCGGAGCTATTACATTTGGTAATGGTTTTTCAGCAGCCACACCCATCGTCATTGTCATCATCATCGTCTTCGGACGGGGCTTGATCATCGTCATCATCACCAGTTGTATCATCGTTATCGTTATCATCGTCATCGGCTTGATCTTCATCGTCGTCATCATCGTCGTCGATTGTGTCATCGTCCACGGTGTCGTCATCGGCGGTATCGTCATCGACGGTGTCGTCATCCACCGGGTCGTCGTCGCCATAAGGCCCTTCACCGGGCAGCAAGCCGTAAAAGACGTTCATGTAATAGGCCAGCAAGTAGTCGAAGCCGGAACCCACGTAGGTCGGGTCAGCGCCATGCGAACAGGTCGCTTCGAAGACGCCGTGGCTTTGCCAATACATATCAGTCCAGTGGCGGTCGTTTAGCTCGCGGGCGTATTTGGTTTGCGGTTGAATGTTGATCAACTCGCGGAGCCAGGGGAACTGATCGAGTAACTCGTCCATGAAGACCGAAAACGGATCCAGTTCCATTTCCGAACAGGTAATTGCCTGCTTGCTGTTTGGGCCGTCCCAATAAAGATCCAGTGTGTGGTGCGTATCTTCGGCGATTGCTTCCAACTCGTCCTCGTCGCAAACACCCAGTCGACGGCAACCGACGACGTGCACGGCATCGAACCACGGATTGTTGCAGTTTTTCGTCCAAGGCCGGTTGTGCTTCATCCAGACTTCCCAGAAATGTTCCAACTGATCGCGTTTGGGCCAGAGGCGGAAAATCCCCATGTAGGCCAGGTGACGCAGGTTGTTGCCGTAGTACTCCGAGTACTTATTGAGAAACGAGTTGGTATCGATTTCCAGAAACGGTTTATTGATGTGGTATTGCCGCTCCAAAAGATCCCAATAGTAGGGATCATCCAGCACGTGCGCTGCGCGAACCAACCAGCCCAGGCGCATGATCGGGCCGACCCATGCAGCGCCGTTGCCGGTCCACTGGCCGTTCTGATCAGTGATGTTCCACCAGTTTTCTTCCAGCATTTGGATGATGTCGGCCAGATCCTGCCGGATGATGTCGCGAACGTCTTCATCTTCGATTGCATCGTAGGCTTCGGCCATGCCGAACCAGTAACCGCTGTACTGATCACGGCTGGTATGGTCGACCCAGAAGTAGCCTTCCCATTCGCCGGTACCTTTAACACGCCAACCATGGCCGGGGGGAAGATTGCAGTTGTAGGGCATTTCGTCGATGTCGGCATAGCGCGGCAGGTATCCGAGTGTGTCGGTGATGTCCATCGCGTCGTGCATATAATTCACCACGCGCACAACTTCGTCGTAAGCATCCTGTTCGCCGGTGACGCGGTAGCGGATCGCCTGTGCGGCCAGGTACATGCCGGTCCAGATCATGCTGTCACCCTGGGTGTGGGCGCATTCGATTTCATCGTAATTGGTGTCAACGAAGCGGGTGGCGGCATGATGTGCGCCCAGTTGGCCGGAATGCCACAGCGGCGCCCAATCGCTATAGAAGTCAGCCTTGGCTTGAAGCTCGGGGTCGAACTCGTCGGCATGGGCGACGGCGATTGTAACCAGCAAAACCAGCGAGAGCAGCAAAACAAGATGGCGGCGCATAGTCGTTTCCTTCCTTTTTACCGCAGACATATTATCCGGGTTCGATAGCCGTGACCAGTGCCGCCGATTTGTTTTTTCTATTTCTGGTTTGCTGAGGATCGAGGATGAAAGATTGGCAAATTCAATAAATTTGAAGAGAAGGACTGGATTTTCTACCATGAGGTATTAACGTATTCATGAAGAGAAAAACATAAATAGAAAACCAAAGAGAAAGCGCAATTATTATCTTCAACATCACTTGGTTTGAATCGAAAATCGATTGTTGTTCGCATTTGTTGTAGCGAATCAATCGAATGCGAAATAAAGAGAAAAAAGCTTTTGCTGAAGCAGAAATAAAAAGTAGACGCTGGGAGGAAAAACATGTTCGATCCACGCATCAATACGACCCCGGCCGATTTTGATCCGGAAAGGGATCTACCGACGGGATTTTTCGAATTCTACTTGCCGCTTCATAAGAAAT
>Ga0272444_10001941_pt1 | contig 19410 bp, 18 predicted proteins | sample SSMForm13_FD_201033 | JGI IMG/M metagenome (GOLD analysis project Ga0272444, IMG submission 201033) | Marine sediment archaeal communities from Little Sippewissett salt marsh, Falmouth, MA, United States - SSM-Form-13 | ecosystem: Environmental > Aquatic > Marine > Wetlands > Sediment ... | reverse complement strand
ACCCAGCCCGCTGAGACCCCGACTGAGGAGGCCCCCGCCGCGGAAGCGCAGCCCGAAGAAGTCCCCGCCCAGCCCGCCGCCGAGGAAACCCCGGCGCCACCGGCCGTCGGCGACGAAGCACCACATGTCGAAACCACGGCCGAGGCGCCCCGGAGCGCTGAAGCCGAAGACCAGGCCGCGGCCGAAAAATCCGCCCCGGCCAGAGCCGAAAAACCGGTCAAGGCGAAGCGCAAGAAGGGCGATGCCGTTGCCAAGATTATCAGTCTGCCGACCCGCGAGGTGGTGCGGGCCCTCCAGGCCGAAAAGGAAGAGCGCAAGGAGGCCGAAGCCCCCACGGCCAAGGCCGAACGCCGGATTGAGACCCCGGCCGCTGTCAGCCCCGAGGAAACGGCGGCCCGCGAGGGCCGTAAGAAAAAGGGTAAAAAACGCGAGGAAGAGCCGGCCGCCGAGAAGAAGTTGGCCCGCAAAAAGGATGCCTTCCGCCGCAAGGAGGTCGTCGAAGGCGCCGATCTTTACGCCAGCGGCGGCCGCGGCCGCAAGGGCCGCAAAGGCGGCAAGCTCAAGGTCGCCAAGGGCCAGAAAACGCAAATCACCACACCCAAGGCCATCAAGCGGCGAATCAAGGTCGACGACGCCATCGTGCTTTCCGAACTGGCCAAGCGCATGGGAATCAAGGCAAACGAGATCATCGGCAAGCTCATGGGTTTGGGGGTGATGGTGACCGTCAATCAAACCATCGATTACGAGACCGCCGTGCTGGTGGCCTCGGAGTTCAATTTCGAGGTCGAAAAGGCCGCATTCGAAGAGGAGGCTATCCTGAAAGTCGCCACGGATGAACCCGATCAGCTGCTGCCGCGCCCGCCGGTGGTCACCATCATGGGCCACGTCGACCACGGCAAGACCTCGCTTTTGGACGTCATCCGCAAAACGCGCGTGACCGAGGGCGAAGCCGGCGGGATCACCCAGCATATCGGCGCCTACAACGTCTCGACCCCCAGGGGCCAGATCGTATTTCTGGACACCCCCGGCCACGAGGCCTTCACCGCGATGCGCGCCCGCGGGGCGCAGGTGACCGACATCGTCATTCTGGTGGTGGCCGCCGACGACGGGGTCATGCCCCAAACCATCGAGGCCATCAACCACGCCAAGGCCTCCGAGGTGCCGATCATCGTCGCGGTCAACAAGATGGACAAGGCCAACGCCGACCCCGACCGTGTTCAGCGGCAGCTGGCCGAAGTCGGCCTGATGCCCGAGGAGTGGGGCGGCGAAACCATTTTTGTCAAGGTCTCCGCCAAACAGAACCAGGGAATTGACGACCTGCTGGAAATGATCCTGCTCCAATCCGAGGTTCTGGAATTCAAGGCCAACCCCAACAAGCTGGCCAGTGGGCACGTGGTGGAGTCCAAGCTGGATTCCGGCCGCGGACCGGTGGCCACGATTCTGATCCAGGACGGCACCCTGCGGACCGGGGACCCCATCGTCTGCGGCATCTACTCGGGCAAGGTCCGGGCGATGTTAAACGACCGCGGCCTGCAAGTGGATGAGGCCGGCCCCTCGATTCCGGTGGAAATTCTGGGCCTCACGGGCGTCCCGGGCGCCGGCGACGAATTCGTGGCCCTTGCCGATGAGAAAAACGCCCGCCAGGTCAGCCAGCATCGGGCCCAGAAGCAGCGGGCCAAAGAGCTGGCCAAAACCAGCCGGGTCAGCCTGGAAAGCCTCTTCGATAGGATGAAGGAGGGCGAGGTCAAGGACCTCAACCTGATCATCAAGGCCGACGTGGACGGCTCCATCGAGGCCCTGCGGGATTCCCTGGTCAAGCTCTCCAACGAGGAGGTCAAAATCAACGTGATCCATGCCGCCACCGGCACCATCACGGAATCCGATGTTTCCCTGGCCGCCGTTTCCGACGCGATCATCATCGGCTTCAACGTCCGGCCCAACACCAAGGTGGCCGACATGGCCCAGGAGGAGCATGTCGACATCCGCTACCACAACATCATCTACAATGTGATCAAGGAGGTCAAGGACGCCATCGTCGGCCTGATGGAGTCCACCTACGAGGAGCGGATTCTGGGGCTGGCCGAGGTCCGGGAGGTCTTTCACGTGCCCAAGGTCGGCGCCATCGCCGGCGCCTACGTGACCGAGGGCAAAATCGAGCGCGGACAGCGGGTGCGGCTGCTACGCGACGGCATCATCCAGTTCGAGGGCAAGATCGCCTCCCTGCGGCGCTTCAAGGACGACGTCAAGGAGGTCCAGCGCGGCTACGAGTGCGGCATCGGGATCGAGAACTACAACGATATCAAGGTCGGGGACGAAATCCAGTGCTTCTTTCTGGAGGAAATCAAACCGGCGCTGGCCTGAGGGCCCCGGAAAAAAAATAATTCACTAACCTTGCTTGTCTTTTGGCCCGTCACCTGCGTTACATCCGCCGACACGTATTTCGATATGCGTCGACCAATGGGTCTTGCTGACAAACCAAAATCCGGCGCAATTTTGTGGAATTATTTTTTCCCGCGACCCTGAAACCCGGCGAGGAAACACCCCTATGGTGGTCGGAATCGGCATCATCACCTTCAGGCTGCACGACTGCCACAGCCTGAAGGGCAAGCGCAGGATCGTTAAAATGATCATTTCCCAGATCCGCAACAACTTCAACGCCTCGGTGGCGGAGGTCGGCGCCAACGACATTCACCAGCGGGCCGAGATCGGATTCTCGTTGACCGGCAACGACCGCCAGCTGATCAACTCCAAGGTCGATAAGATATTCAACCTGGCCGAAGACCTGGGGCTGGCCGAAGTCATCGATACCGAAATGGAGCTCATCAGCATATGAAGCCGTTTTCCCGCGCCCAGCGGGTGGGTGGGCAGATCCAGCGCCTTCTGTCCGAATTCATCCACAAGGAGGTCAAGGATCCCCGGCTGGCGGCGGTGATCATCACCGGGATAAAAATGACCCGCGACCTGCGGATCGCCAGGATCTATTACACGGTGCAAAGCGCCATGACCGCCGCCGGGCGCGAGGCGGCCGCCGCGGGCCTGGAAAGCGCCAAAGGCTACCTGAAACGGTCTCTGGCCGCCGAACTGGGCTTGCGCTACATGCCGGAGCTTCAGTTTTTTCACGACGACTCCCTGGATTACGGCGCGCGCATCGAACAACTGCTCGAATCGCTCAAATCGGATCATGAACCAGATCGTTCGCCATCTGAAGAGTAGCCGCCGGGTGTTTTTGGCCTCCCACATCCAGCCGGATGGCGACGCCATCGGTTCCCTGCTGGCCCTTGGGCTGTCGCTGGCCCACCTGGAAGTCCAGACCGCGCTTTTCAACGAAAGCCACATTCCGGCGGTCTACCGCTTCCTGCCCGGGGTGGCGGCCATAAGCCGCCGCTTCGACAATCAGACCCGCTTCGACACCGCGGTCATACTGGACTGCGGCAGCCTGGAGCGCATCGGGGCCGCGGCCCCGGCGGTGAGCCGAATTCCAACCATCATCAACGTCGACCATCACGTGACCAACACCGGCTTTGGCCATTTGCAGCTCATCGACACGGGCGCCTGCTCCACCGCGGAGATCGTCTACCGCCTGATCAAGATGCTGGCCACACCCATCGACAAGGCCGTGGCGACGGCCATCTACACCGGCATCCTGACCGACACCGGCTCGTTCCGGTTTGCCAACACCAACAGCGCCGCCTTTTCGATCTGTGATGAAATGGTGCGCCGGGGGGTCACACCCTCCAAGGTGGCCCAGCACGTTTACGGCACCTACTCCATGGGGCGCATCAAGCTGTTGAACCTGGCGCTGGATTCCATCGAAATTTCGCCCAACGGCAAGCTCTCCCTGATGACCCTGACCCGTCAAATGCTGCGCGAAACCAACACCCTGCCCGAGGACGCCGACGGGATCATCAACTATGCCAAACGGATTCAGGATGTGCGGGTGGCGGTTTTGATCCAGGAAAACGGCAACGGAGAGTCTTCACTCGGCGGGCAGGGTCACTTTCACGTCAGCCTGCGCTCCGACGGCACGGTGGACGTGGCGGCGATTGCGGCCGCCTTCGGCGGCGGCGGACACGCCAATGCCGCAGGCTTCAACATCACGGCCGACATGGCGGAGTTGAAATCCAAGATTTTCGACTTGGCCCAGAACATCTAGCGTGCCGTATGGGCCTGGAAAAAAGCGGCATTCTGGTCATCGACAAACCCGCGGGGATGAGCTCCGCGCAGGTGGTGGCAGAGATCAAGAAGGCGAGCGGCGCGCGCAAGGTGGGCCATGCCGGCACTCTGGACCCTATGGCCACCGGCGTGCTGGTCTGCTGTCTGAACAGCGCTACCCGCCTGGCCCGGTTTCTCCTGAGTGGACGTAAAACTTACGACGCCACCCTTACTTTGGGGGTCGCCACCGACACCCAGGACCGGACGGGGGCGGTGGTCGCGCGGGCCGATGCCGGCGCCGTCACCCGGGAGGCGATCTGTGCCGTCTTTGAACGCTTCACCGGACAGCTGGACCAGCAGCCGCCGGTCTACTCGGCCCTCAAACACGCGGGCAGCCCGTTGTACCGACTGGCCCGCAAAGGCCAGCCGGTTCAAAAGCCGCCGCGCCCGGTAACGATCTTTTCCATCGTGCTGACGGGCGTCGACGGCCCGCGGGTGCGGTTTGAAGTGGAATGCAGTGCCGGCACCTACATCCGCACCCTGTGCGCCGATATGGGTCAGGCGCTGGGCTGCGGGGGCCATCTCAGCGACTTGCGGCGCCTGCGCAGCAGCGGTTTCACCATCGACGAGGCCGTCAGCCTGACGGCTTTCCGGGCGCTGGCCGCGGCCGGCGCGGCCGCCGGCCGGATCATCCCAATGGCCCCCGCCCTGCGCGGAATGCCGGAGCATACGGTCAGCGACGCCCAGGTGGAAGAAATCCGCTGCGGACGCCCGCTGGGGGCTGGCGACCTCCCGCCGGAGCAGGCTTCGACCGACGGCCTTTTGAAATTGCTGACCCCCGCCGGCCGCCTGCTGGCGGTGGTGCAGTGGCGCGAGCCGCCACGCAGCTGGGTCTATCTATGCGTGATGCCGGCGGAGGCCTGCTCCGCGGGTGTTTGTTGAGGTTTAGCTATGGACAGGTGCCGGATTATAGGATAAAGAGGAACCATGCGAAAAACCGGGTCGATCCGATCCATTCGGCATCGACCGTTGTTTTCAACCAGAGGAGGCCAAAAGAAAGTGGTACTGACTTCAATCGACAAAAAGGGGCTTATCGATCAATTCAAACTGCACGAAAGCGATACCGGTTCCCCGGAAGTCCAGATAGGGCTCTTGACCCATCGCATTTCCTATCTCACCGAGCATCTCAAGGTGCACAAGAAAGATCACCACTCCCGCAGGGGGCTGCTGATGCTCGTCGGCCAGCGCCGCCGGCTGCTCAACTACGTCAAGAACAAGGATGTCAAGCGCTACCGGGCCATCATCGACACTTTAGGGTTGCGGCGATAACCTACCCCTTGCCCCTGCCGTCGCACCGGCGCCGTGTCGGCGCGCTCGCCACCCCACCCCAGCGGAACCCTCCTGCCACGGCAACCGATGGTGGCACAAGGCCCGCCGCTTTTGCAGGCCGCGGCGCGCGGCCCGTGGTTAATCGGGCGCTTGCCCGCGACAGACATCATCCCCGGACTGCAGGAGGCCGGCGGAGGTCAGCGGGGCCGGCAAGCGGTGGTCCGGCGGCCCGGTGCTCGCTGCCGTTGGGGCAGCGGCCTTGGCGTGCGGATAGCCGCGAAACGTTTCTTTACCGCGCCCGTCGGATGCGCGGCCTCTGCAACCCCACGAATCCAGCGTCCCAACCGCCCGGAGCAAAAGGAACTGTTTTTTCACGCCCGGGCTGCAACCGGGCGGATGCCCCCGGGGCGCCGTGCATTTTCCCCAAGACCCAAACCCAACCAATCTGCGGTATTTGAAACGTTTCAGAGCAGCAGGCTGGACAACGCTTTTTTTAGGAGAGAAAGACATGACCGTTTTACTGAAAACAGAGATCGGCGGCAAGCCCTTCAGCATCCAGGCCGGCAAGGTGGCCAAACAGGCCTCCGGCTCGGTGGTGGTGCAGTACGGCGATACCATCGTGCTGGTCACCGTCGTCGCCGCCAACGAGGAACGGGCGGAAGTCGATTTTCTGCCCCTGTCGGTGGAATACCAGGAAAAGATCTACGCCGCGGGCCGCATTCCGGGAAATTATTTCCGCCGTGAAATCGGGCGCCCCAGCGAAAAGGAAACCTTGACGGCGCGCTTGATCGACCGGCCCATCCGGCCCCTTTTCCCCAAGAATTACCGCTTCGAAACCCAGGTAATCGCCACCGTGCTGTCCATGGACCAGGAAAACGACCCCGACGTCCTGGCGATGGTGGGCGCCTCCGCGGCGCTGCACATCTCCGACATCCCCTTCGCCGGCCCGATCGCCTCCGTCCGGGTGGGCCGCATCGACGGCCGGTTCAAGGTCAACCCGACCATCGCGGAATGGGAGGCCTCGGATATCAACATCATTATTGCCGGCTCCAAAACCGGAGTCGTGATGGTCGAAGGTGGCAGCAAGATGGTCAGAGAAGCCGATGTGCTGGAAGCCATCTTCTTCGGTCACAAGGAAATGCAGCCCCTGATCGCGCTGCAAGAGGAACTGCGGGAAAAGATCGCCAAGCCCAAACGGGTCATCCCCGAAACCGAGCGCGACGAGGAGTTGGCCGCCAGGATCGAAGCCGAAATTCTGGACGAATTGAAGGCCGGGCTCCGCACTCCCGCCAAGCTGGAGCGCCAGGACCGTTTACGGGCGCTGAAAGCCGACCTGATCACGCGCCTGGGGGAGGCCTACGCCGACCGCAGGAAGGTGGTCGCCGAAATTTTCAGCGATCTCAAGAAGCGGGTCAGCCGGGAGATGATTCTGAAGGAGGGCCGCCGCATTGACGGCCGCAGGTTCGATGAAATCCGGCCGATCAGCTGCGAGGTCGGGATCCTGCCGCGGCCTCACGGCAGCGCCCTCTTCACCCGCGGCGAAACCCAGGTACTGGGGGTCCTGACGCTGGGATCCGGCCCCGACGAGCAGCGCGTGGAAACCCTGAGCGGCGAGGAGTTCCGCCCCTTCATGCTGCACTACAACTTCCCGCCCTTCTCGGTGGGGGAGGTCAAGCGCATCGGCGGTCCCAGCCGGCGCGACATCGGCCACGGCGGGCTTTCCACCCGCGCGCTGGAACGGGTCATCCCGGCCAAGGAGGATTTCGACTATACCATCCGGCTGGTTTCCGAGGTCCTGGAATCCAACGGGTCCTCCTCCATGGGAACGGTCTGTGCCGGCACCCTGGCCCTGATGGACGGGGGGGTGCCCATCAAGGCGCCGGTATCGGGCATCGCCATGGGGCTGGTCAAAGAGGGCGACCAGGTGGCCGTCCTGTCGGACATCCTCGGCGACGAGGACCACACCGGGGATATGGACTTCAAGGTCACCGGCACCCGCGAGGGGATCACGGCCCTGCAAATGGACATCAAGATCCTCGAGCTCTCGCGCGACATTCTGACCCAGGCTCTGGAGCAGGCGCGCGTGGGCCGGCTCTTCATTCTGGACAAAATGCTGGCCGCGCTGGACAAGCCGCGCCAGGAGATCTCCAGCTTCGCCCCCAAGGTCTATATCGTCAAGATCCATCCCGACAAGATCCGCGAGCTGATCGGACCGGGCGGCAAGGTGATCCGCGGGATCCAGAGCGAAACCAACACCCGCCTGGAGGTGGACGATTCGGGGACCGTCAAGATCGCGGCCACCTCCCAGAAAGATGGCGACGCCGCCCTGAAAATGGTCAACGACATCGTCATGGACCCCGAGGTGGGCGCCATCTACGATGGCACCGTGGTCAAAATCACCGATTTCGGCGCCTTCGTGCAGATCATGCCGGGAACCGACGGGTTGTGCCACATCTCGCAGCTGGCCACCCACCGGGTGAAGAAGGTGAGCGATATCGTCAAGGAGGGCGACACCCTCAGGGTGAAAGTCCTGGAGGTCGGTCGGGACGGCAAAATCCGCCTGAGCCACAAGGCCGTGCTCGAAGGGCAGCATGAAAGCGGCGCTTAGAAAGACCACCCTGCCCAACGGCGTCCGCCTCTTGAGCCTGAAGATGCCCCACGTGCGCTCGGTCTCCATGGGGGTTTGGGTCAATGTGGGCGCCCGCGACGAATCCCCGGCTGAAAACGGGCTCTCGCATTTTATCGAGCACATGATTTTCAAGGGCACCGAAAAGCGCTCGGCATTTCAGATCGCCAAGGAGTTCGATGCCATCGGCGGCCAGACGAACGCCTTCACCAGCATGGAGGCCACCTGCTACCACGCGCGGGTGGTGGATACCCATCTGGAGACGATGGTCGAGATTCTCTCCGATATCTTCCTGAACTCCACCTTCGACCCGTTGGAAATCGAGCGCGAGCGCCCGGTGATCTGCCAGGAAATCGGGATGGTCGAGGACAGCCCCGAGGAGTACGTGCACGTCCTGGCCGGCAGCGACTTCTGGGGCGACAACCCGCTGGGACGCTCGATTTTGGGAACCCGCGAAGGGGTTGGGGCGTTCGGCGCCGAGGCCCTCAGGGCCTTTTTCCGCCGGTTCTACCACCCCGGTCAGATCGTGGTTGCGGCGGCCGGCAACATCGACCACGACCGCTTGACCGACCTGCTGGGTGCGCCGTTTGCGGCCATCCAGCCGCCGCCGGCCGCCCTGCCGCCGCGCCACTTCACCGCGGGACGCGCGGCGCTGTCGGTGCACGCCAAGGCGTTGGAGCAGGTTCACCTGTGCCTCAGTACCCGGGGGGTGTCCCTCAGGGCCGAGCAGCGCTTTGCCCTGTCGCTGCTCAATTCGCTGCTGGGCGGCAATATGAGCTCGCGGCTCTTTCAGGAAATCCGCGAGCGCAGGGGACTGGCCTACTCGGTATACACCCATACGACCTCATACGAGGACACGGGCATGTTCGGGGTGTATGCGGCGGTGGAGCCCCACAAGGCGCTGGAAACCACCCGGCTGATCGCCCGCAACCTGCGGGCGCTGAAGGACGCCCCGGTCAGCGCAGCCGAACTCCAGGACGCCAAGGACTACACCAAGGGCTGCCTTCTCCTGGCCGCTGAAAGCACCGACAATCAGATGGCCCGCATCGCCCAGAGCGAGCTTCTCTTTGGGCGCTGCATCCCCCTGGAAACGATTCTCGAGCGGCTGCAGACCGTGACTGCCGAAGATCTCATGGCGCTCGCCAACACGCTTTTTCAGGCCGACCAGACCGCTCTGACAATCCTCGGCCCGCCCCTGGACGCCGCCCCGGAGGCCTTCAGGGAGTGCCTCGCACTCTGACGTTCCCCCCGGCTGGGGGAGAAAACAGGATCTTGCCCATGGAATCCGCCCCCACCGTCAGGTTCTGCCGGCTGCGGCCGGAAGCGGACGCCGATCTCCCCCTGCCGCGCTACATGACCCCCCTGGCCGCGGGGATGGACATCTGTGCGGCCGTGTCTCAGCCGCTGACCCTTGCACCGGGGGCGATTCTGCTGATCCCGACGGGCTTCGCCATGGCCCTGCCGCCGGGCTACGAGGCTCAGATCCGGCCGCGCAGCGGGCTGGCCGCGCATCACGGCATCGGGCTGATCAATTCGCCCGGAACCATCGATGCCGATTACCGCGGCGAGGTGCAAATCCCGCTGATCAACCTGGGCAAAACCCCTTTTACGGTCCACCGCGGAGACCGCATCGCCCAGATGGTGATCAACCGGATCTGCCAGGTGCGGGTGCAGCTGACGACCCGCTTGGAGGAAACCGCCCGCAGCGCCGGCGGTTTCGGCCACACGGGGGCTTGAGGGCATGGCGCCTTCCGCGATTGCCCCAGCCGCCCCCGAACCCCAGCCCGCGCCCTCAGCGCTGACGGTCTGCGTTCTGGCCAGCGGCAGCCGGGGCAACGCCATCTACGTGGCCGATGCCACCACCGCCGTCCTGATCGATGCGGGTCTTTCCGGGGTTGAAATCGAACGCCGCCTGCACTCGCGGGGGCTTTGCCCCGAGAGGCTGACGGCGGTCCTGGTCACCCACGAGCACGACGACCACATCCGGGGCGTCGGCGTGCTGTCACGCCGCTACCGCCTGCCGGTCTACATCACGGCGCCCACCTTTAAAGCCGCCGGCCCCCAGCTGGGCAGCCTGCATGAGGTCCGCGCCTTCCGCTGCGGCCACGGCTTTCAAATCGCGGCCCTTAACTTTCGCCCCTTTGCCCTCTGCCACGACGCCGAAGACCCGGCGGGCTTCACCGTCAGCGCAAACGGCAGCAAACTGGGCATCGCCACCGACCTGGGGATCGCCACCGCCCTGGTTCAGGAAAACCTGAAGGACTGCAACGCCCTGGTCCTCGAGGCCAACCACGATCCGCTGATGCTGGAAAACGGCCCCTACCCGTGGCCCCTCAAACAGCGCATCAAAAGTCGCTGCGGGCATCTGGCCAACCGCGATTCCCGCCAGCTGCTCAGCGCCGTGCGCCACGCCGGTCTGCAGCACGTGATCCTGGCGCACCTCAGCGAGAAGAACAACTCCCCCGAGAAAGCCCTCGCCGAAGTCGGACTGGCGCTTCAAACGGCGCGCGGGATCGACCTGACAGTGGCCTGCCAGGAAAACGCCGGCCGCCTCGTGACCCTCGCCTGAGCCCTTCAGTTCCCCGCTCCGATGCCACAGCCGGCCTGAAAACGGCCGGCCGCCCTCACTTGGAGACGAACCCGCTGACCACCAGGAGGATGGCCCCGCTGGCCACCAGCAGGGCGAACAGCGGCATGCTCACCAGGTAATCCAGCCCGCGGTCGACCCCCAAGAGCGCCACCTGGTCGATCCAGCCCAGCTGTCCGCCGTCCAGGACATCCCGCAGGCTGAGGCTTTTCCAGACCTCCTCGGTTCCCATCAGGGAGGAAATCGACTGAAACCCCAATATGACCAACCCGCTGAGGGTCGTCAAAAGCCCCGCAATCGTCAATTTTGACATGATGCTTTCCGCCGCTAGATTTTCGATGTTGTCGATGCCGCGCCCCATGGGCGTTCCGGGCGCCGGCGCCGCTTCCGTCCGGCCGCCGCCCGGGGCAGATACCCTGTACAGATCGGTTTTCGGGGGGATATCCTTTAACCTCCGGGGGCTTGCGGGCAGCGGGCGGTGGCGGACGGCAAACGGTCTTGGGGGATGCCAACGGCGCGGGCTTCAGGGCGCAGACCGCCCGATGCTCAGCCCAGCCGCTCCTGGAGGGCCTGAAATTCGGCGCTCAGCTTGTGGCGCGGGTCAAAGAAAATCATCGGCTGGGCCGCCGCGTGGGACTCGCGGATCCGGACGGAGGCGGAAATGTAGGGATCCAGGACCGGCAGGCCCTCCTGCCGCAGGGCCGCCACGATTTCCCGGGGTTGGCGGGCGCGTGCCTGGAACTGGTTGACCACGATCCCGGCCACCTCCAGGTGGGGGTTGTGGTCGGCCCGGATTTCCCGGACGTTCTCCAGCAGCGCGTAAAGCGCCTGGCGGGAGAAGTGGTCGCAGTCGAAGGGAATCAGGCAGGCGTCGGCGGCGATCAGCGCCGAGCGGGTGAAGAAATTGAGCGCCGGCGGGGTATCGATGAAGACAGCGGCGTAATCCACCAGACTGTCCAGGGCCTCCTTGAGCTTGAACATCTTGTAGCGCGATTCCAGCTTGCCCTCCAGCTCCGCCATCGCGGGGTGCGCCGGCATGACGTCCAGCCCGGCAAAGGGCGTCGGGTGGACGCAGCTTTCGGGGCGCTGGGTCTTGAAAAAGGCGTAGAGGGTCTCCTCGAAGTAGGTGGCCAGAGTCGTCTCCAGGTGGCTCGCCCCGGTTCCCAGCAGGTACTGGGTCGAATTGCCCTGGGGATCCAGGTCCACCACCAGGGTGCGCCGCCCGCGGGCGGCGCTGACCGCGGCCAGGTTGCAGGCGATGGTGGATTTGCCCACCCCGCCCTTCTGGTTGAAAACCACCCATCGCTTCATGCTGGACTCCCCCTTGCTGCGGCGCTCAGGCCCCGGCGGCCGAAAACGCCCGCTGGACGATCTCCCGGGCCTCGGTTTGAATTCTCTGGAGGTGCGAGCGGCCGTTGAAGCTCTCCGCGTAGATTTTGTAGACATCCTCGGTGCCCGAGGGGCGGGCGGCAAACCAGCCGTTGGCGGTGACCACCTTGAGGCCGCCAATGGGGACATCGTTTCCCGGGGCGCGGGTCAGTTTGGCGCAAATCGGCTCCCCGGCGAGCTCCGTGGCCTGGACGTCCTCGGGCGCGAGAGTGCTCAGGACCGCTTTTTGGGCCGCCGTGGCCGGCGCATCCAGGCGCTCATAGAGCGGGTCGCCGAATTCAGCCGCCAGCCGCCGGTAGAGCGCCGCCGGGCTCCGCCCGGTGATGGCGGTGATCTCGGCGGCCAGAAGATCCATGACGATGCCGTCCTTGTCGGTGGTCCAGACGCTGCCATCATGCCGCAGAAAGCTCGCCCCGGCGCTTTCCTCGCCGCCAAAGGCGCAGCTGCCGTCGATCAGACCGGGGACAAACCACTTGAAGCCTACCGGCACCTCCCACAGGGTTTTGCCCAGATGGGCGGCCACCCGGTCGATCATGCTGCTGCTCACCAGGGTTTTGCCGACCCGGGCCTGCGGCTGCCAACGGGGGCGGTTCTGGAAGAGGTACCAGACAGCCACTGAGAGGTAATGGTTGGGGTTCATCAACCCCCCGTCGGGGGTCACGATGCCGTGCCGGTCGCCGTCCGGGTCGTTGCCGAAGGCAATCTCAAAATCGGCCTTGAGCCTGATCAGGCCCGCCATGGCATACGGCGAGGAGCAGTCCATGCGGATCTTGCCGTCCTTGTCGAGGGTCATGAAGCCGAAGGTCGGATCGATTTCGGGGTTTACCACCGTGATCTGCAGGTTCAGGGCCGCGGCCAGGGGCTCCCAGAGACCGACGGTGGCCCCGCCCATGGGGTCGACCCCCATCCGGATTCCGGCCGAGCGGATCGCCGCGACATCGATGATCTGCTCCAAGTCCTGGATGTACGGGGTGAAAAAATCATGGGGCCGGACCCCGGGAGCCTTGAGCGCCGCCTCATAGCGCAGCCGCCTAACCCCCCGGTTGTTTTCCGCCAGCAGTTGGTTGGCGCGTTTCTCCACCCAGCGGGTGACCTCGGTGTCCGCCGGCCCGCCGTGGGGGGGGTTGTATTTGAAGCCCCCGTCTTCGGGGGGGTTGTGCGAGGGGGTGATCACGATGCCGTCGGCTCGCGGCACCGCCTGCCTCCGGTTGAAGGTCAGAATGGCGTGGGAAACCACCGGGGTGGGGGTAAAGCCGCCCTGATGGTCGATCATGACCGTCACCTCATTGGCGCTCAACACCTCCAGGGCGGTGATGAAGCAAGGCTGCGACAGGGCGTGGGTGTCCATCCCCAAAAAAAGGGGGCCGCTGATGTTGTTGGCCCGCCGATAGTCGCAAATCGCCTGGCTGGTGGCCAGGATGTGGTCCTCGTTGAGGCTGTTTTTGAGGGCCGAGCCGCGGTGACCCGAGGTGCCGAAGCTCACCCGCTGGGCGGGGTCCTCCGGGTCCGGGTGGCGGGTGTAGTACGCGCTGACCAGCTGGGGAATATTGGCCAGGATGGATGCCGGGGCGGGCCTTCCGGCCCGGGGATGCAGCGCCATGCACAACCACCTTTCTGAACCGTCGCAAAAATTTGACTTCGTCGGGTTGCGGTTACACTATATCTTGTCTATACGTATGCCATTTTCAGGAAATGATCCGGGGCGACCGGCAAACTCATTGGTTTTCAAAATAGAAGCAAAGACCGCCGCCCGTCAAGCCCTAAGTAGCCATCAAACAGGTCCCGCGATGCCAGAACCGAAGCGCTCTTCACTGCTCTGCCCCAACTGCCGCAAGCTGATCAGTGCCGACGAGCCCCGCTGCCCGCACTGCGGCACCTCCCGGCCCGCCGCCCTTTGGCGCAACAACCCCTGGACCCGCGGGCTCGGCCGGGAGGAGACGCTGGTCAACTGGGTGGTTTTTCTCAACGCCGGCATGTTCATCCTCGCCTTGCTGCTCAACCCGGGCGGCACCCGGGTGTCGCTGAACCCCCTGACCGCTTTGGCCCCATCGGATCTCAGTCTCCTGCATCTGGGGGCCACCGGGACCATTCCCATCGACCGCCTACACCGCTGGTGGTCCCTGCTGACGGCAAATTACCTCCACGGCGGCATTCTCCACATCGTCTTCAACATGATGGCCTTCCGGCAGCTGGCGCCCTTTGTCATCCGCGAGTACGGCCCCTATCGCATGATCAGCCTCTACACCCTGAGCGGCGTGGGCGGCTTCCTGGTATCCTACCTGGCGGGGGTGGCGCTGACCATCGGCGCCTCGGCGGCGGTCTGCGGCCTGATCGGTGCGGCCCTTTTCTACGGCAAAAACCGCGGCGGCACTTACGGTCAGGCGGTTTACAAACAGGTCAGCGGCTGGGTTTTGGGGCTGTTCGTCTTCGGGCTGCTGGTGCCCGGAATCAACAACTGGGGGCATGGCGGCGGTCTGGTGGGCGGTGCCCTGCTGGCCTACCTGCTGGGCTACCGCGAACGCCGACCGGAGACCCTCTGGCATAAATCCCTGGCGGGCATCTGTGCCGCCCTGACCGTCCTGACCCTTGGCTGGGCCGCCCTGAGCGCTCTTGTCCTAAGGTTTGCGGCCTGAAACCGACCCGGGAGCCCCCCAGCCTCATGGAACTCCAGCAAAAACTCGCCCTGCTAAACCGCATCGAGACCCTCTACGATGCCTATGCAGGCACCCTGGCGCTGGCCTGCCGGAAGGGCTGCCACAGCTGCTGCACCCGTAACGTGACTCTGACCACTCTGGAGGCTTACCGGCTGCTGGAGGGGCTTTCCCTGGAAGTGCGCGGCCCCCTCCTGGCGCGTGCAGCGGCCCAGGCCGGCAGAAGCCGCTTCCGCCCGACGGTCACCACCAACCAGTTGGCGGAGATCTGTCTCGCGGGCGAAGACCCCCCGGCGGAAGACGCCGACCCCGCCTGGGGTCCCTGCCCGTTGCTGACCGACGCCGTCTGCCCGGTCTATCCGCTGCGCCCGTTCGGCTGCCGCAGTTTCGTCTCCCTGCGCGGCTGCGCTCAAATCGGCTGCGCCGAGCAGACCCCGCTGATGGTGACCGTCAACACGGTTTTCCTGCAGGTCATCGAACACCTCGACCAGACGGGCTGCAGCGGCAACTTTTCAGATCTGCTCCGGGTTTTGGCCCCCGCTGACGCTCGCCGGGCCTACCGCCGGGGCGCCCTGGGCTGCGGGTCAAACGGCCTGATCCGAAACCGCCCCGTCAGAATCCTGATGGTCCCCCCCGAGCACCAGGACCCGCTGCGCCCCTGGGTGGCGCGACTCCAGCGCCTGCTGCACGCGGCTGAACGTCCCGGCCCGACGTGAAACCCCCGCCGGCCACCGGCTTTTTCAGGCAAACCTTTCGGGGACAGGGGCCGATAAAGGGAAAAGTCACCTTTTTTTGCGGGCAAACGGAGTTGCCGAATGAACCCGATCTTGAGAAAGCCCCTGGTTCTCTGCTTCATCCTGGCGGGTCTGGGGTTTTGGCCGGCCCTTTCGCAGCCGGCGTTTTACAAGTACGTCGACGAGAACGGCCAAACCCGCTATGTGGACGACGCGGCCAAAATCCCGCCGCAATACCGTGAAAACCTGACCACCTACAAGGAGCGCTATGACGACCTTGCACCGGAGGAGCGGGCGGCCCTGAAACACCGCGAGCGCCTGCAAAAGACCCCCGCCGGGGCGGCGCCAAGGGCCGTCGGCGCCCCCGCCGAAGCGGCCGCCAACCGCCCGGAGCACTTCACCGGCGGCAGGCAGGACGGCGAAATTTACGAAACCAAGGTGATCATCCGGGGCAACCAGGTACTGGTGCCAGTCACCCTGGACTATGAGGGCAATCAGGTGCAAACGCTGCTGCTCCTGGACACCGGTGCATCACTGATCGCACTGCACGAGGAGGTCGCCCAGGGCTTGAAAATACGCAGCACCCAGCAGGCGACGGCGAAGGTGGTGGGCGGCAAAAACATCCCTTTCAAACTGGCCACCCTGAGCTATGTGCAGGTGGGCCCGGTGCGCGTCAAGAACCTGCGCGCGGGGATCATCCGCCACAGCGGCGCCACGCGATTCAAGGGGCTGCTGGGAATGAATTTCCTGCGCAACGTGGACTACAGCATCGACTTTGAACGGCAGGTCATCAAATGGCGCCTGTGAGATCCCCGGCAATCCCCACCGCCGCCTCCCGGGGGCATTTTAACCGGCGGCTTGGGGCCTGAGCCGAGCCTCTGGCGGCCATTTTGGGCCTGACTCTCAGAAGTTCAGCAGACGGGCGGCGTTCCCGCCGCAGATCCGCTCGCGGTCGTCGTCGGAGATCCTGGCGGCCGCCATTTCCGCGAAATATCGGGCGGGGCCGAGGAGCGGGTAGTCGCTGCCGAAGAGAATTTTTTCGCTGCCGACAAGTTCACAGGCCACCCGATAAACATCCGGGTCGTAGAGATACGGCGAAGCGGCGGTGTCGAAGTAGACGTTTTGCAGCGCGGCCTTGACCTCCCGTTTGAGCAGCTGATAGAAAAAGAGCCCGCCCCCCCAGTGGGCCAGCACGATCTTGTTTTCTGGGAAGCGCCTGACCAAATCGTAGATCTGCCGCAGGGTGTTGGGGGTCTTGCCGGGATAGAGATGACCCACCGGCTCGTTGGTATGGATCATGGCCACCAACCCGTTGGTCAGACACAGCGCCATCAGGGGCGCCAGTTTGTCCAGGGCGGCGGCGTCGATGCCGGACTGATAGAAGGCCAGCTCTCCGATGCCTGCCAGCCCGCCTTCCAGGCAGCGCCGGGTTTCGGCTTCGGCCTGGGGGCAGAAGGGATCCAGACAGCAGAGCCCCACCAGCCGCCCGGGGAAGCGCCCCACGGCCTCCATCACATAGTCGTTGTTCAGACGCGCGGTCCGGGCATCCCGCCAGGGGAAGCCGAAAACCACCGACCGGTCGACCCCCTGGGCATCCATTGCGGCGACCAGCTCCCCGGCCCCCACCAGTCTGGCTTTGGGAGAGGCGTAGAGCAATTCGAAGGCCGGCTCCCCCCGGAAATATTTTTCCCGGTTCTGGCGCACCGCCGCCGGGAAGATGTGGGTGTGGCAATCGATGATCATCGTGGTTGCCTCCTTGACAGGCATAAGTAAAATCCAACGCGCGGGCCGGGCAGCTGCCGCCGGGCGGCGTCGAGATCAGAGGTGAGCGGTGTTTTTTCTGGTGGGCGGAATTTCACCCAAAACCGTCGTTTTGGACCCGGCAGCCCGCCGCTGTCCGGCCTGCGGTCTTTTTCAGGCCCGCCTGCAGCGGGTGGACCACTACCTCAACCTGTTCTTCATCCCGCTGTGGCGGGTAAAAAAAGGGGCGCCGCTGCTGGTTTGCAGCCGCTGCGGGACCCTCTCGGACCCCGAGGCCGCGTCCGAAGCCGCCGTCGCGGCCCCCCCGGGCGAAACGTGCAGCCGCTGCGGGCGGGCGCTGGCAGCCGACTTCCGTTACTGCCCGCACTGCGGCCAGCGGCGCTGAGGATCAGACCTGGCGCACGTGGTACTCGCTGATCCGGTTACCGTCCTTTTTCTGGACCGTCACGATGAAGGACCCGATGGGAATCTCCTCCTTTTCCTGGGGGATCTTGCCGATCTGGTTGAGCACGAAGCCCGAGAAGGTATCATACTCCTTGGACTCCGGGATCTCCATCGGAATCTTTTCATTGACCTCCTCGACGTCGGTCTTGCCCAGAACGATCCATTCCTTGTTTTTCAACCGGACGATGCGGGCCTCCACCTTGTCGGTTTCGTCGCTGATCTCCCCGACGATCTCCTCCAGCACATCTTCCAGGGTGATCAGGCCGGCCACCCCCCCGTGCTCATCGACGACGATCGCCAGATGGCTTTTGCGGCGTTTGAATTGGCGCAGGAGGGAATCCAGTTTTTTGTTTTCCGGCACGAAGTAGGGCGGCTGCATCAGTTCCCGGACATCCAGGGGCGCGCTGGCGGTGAGGTGCCGCATGAAGAGGTCCTTGATGTTCAGGATCCCCACCACGTGGTCGATGTCCCCGCGGATGACGGGAATTCGGGAAAAGCCCGATTTGACGATCTCATCCACGCGCAGCTCATCGTCGGCGTCGATGACGTACATGTCCGCCCGCGGGGTCATGATTTCATAGGCGTTGGTGTCGTCAAACTCGAAAATGTTGTGAATCAGCTCTTTTTCCTCCTCCTTGATCTCGCCCTCCTCCTCGACCACTTCCACGAAGGTCATCAGCTCCTCTTCGGTGACGGTGGGGGTTCTTTTGATTTTGCCGGTCAGTTTCGGTATGAAATCGAGGAACTTGATCAGGGGGAAAAAGAGGATCGACAGCCAGAAAATGGGCAGGATGACGATTTGGGAAATCAGGATGTTGTTGCGGGTGGCAATGGATTTGGGGAATATCTCGCCGAAGACCAGGATGAGAAACGTCATGCCGCCGGTGGCGATCCCCACCGCCTGGTCCTGGAAATAGTCCAGGGCGAGCGCCGTGGCCAGGGATGAGGCGCCGATATTGACCAGATTGTTGCCGATCAGGATCGTGGCCAGCAGCCGGTGGGGGTCCTCCTTCATGCGCATGATCAAGAGGTTGGTTTTGCCCGCCATTTTACCCAGGTGCCGGGCTTTGACCCGGCTGATGGAAAAAAGGGCGGTTTCGGCGGATGAAAAAAAACCGGAAAAAAAGAGCAACACAACCAGAATGAGGATCTGATCGAGCATGTTTGTTGTTTTTCCTGCCTTGGCGATCCCGCCAACCGGGTCTCAATTTACCCGAAAATATAGAGAAATCATGCGCCTGTGTCAAACAAGAAACGCACCGCCGGCGGGCGGCGGCGGAAAAGGGGGGATCACGCCCGCTTCCCGCCGGGGCAGGCGCCGGTTGGCGCCAAGCTGCCCACAAGAGAGCGCGGTCAGATGAAAAGCGAACGCCATGTTGTGCTCATCACCCCCGAGGTCCATTGGAACACCGGCAACATCGGGCGCACCTGCCTCGGGGTCGGCGCCAGGCTGCACCTGATCAAACCCCTGGGCTTTTCCCTGAGCAGCAAGGCGCTCAAACGGGCCGGGCTGGACTACTGGCAGCGGGTAGACCTCAAGGTCTGGGAGAACTGGGAGGCCTTCAGCGCCAGCCAACAACCACTGCCTGAAGAGATGGCCCTGCTGAGTAAAAACGGGTCCCAGCCCTTCTGGGAGATCACCCCGGCCAACCGCCAGTTCCTGATTTTCGGCTCGGAAACCGGCGGCCTGCCGGCTTTCATTCGCAGCCGCTACCCTCACCGCACCTACCATATCCC
>Ga0272444_10001939_pt1 | contig 19414 bp, 17 predicted proteins | sample SSMForm13_FD_201033 | JGI IMG/M metagenome (GOLD analysis project Ga0272444, IMG submission 201033) | Marine sediment archaeal communities from Little Sippewissett salt marsh, Falmouth, MA, United States - SSM-Form-13 | ecosystem: Environmental > Aquatic > Marine > Wetlands > Sediment ... | reverse complement strand
AGGGATATGAGCGAAACGGGGATAAGCAGTTTATTCAATATTTATACATGGCGAAAGGTTCTATTGGCGAGCTCAGGACGCAACTGTGCATCGCCAGTGATTTGAGTTATTTGACAGAGGAATCGTTCGAGAAGCTATGGAACATGGCGACAAGAACGGGTGAGATCATATCCGGACTGATTCGATATCTTAAGAAATCGGAATTGACAGGCACGAAATACAAATAAAAGACGTTGAAACCAGACAAGAGAAGAGTAGATGGCTCAAGAGGATTGGCTAACAAGTCGGACGTCCAAAGTTTAAGGATTGTTTCACGTTAGACGTTGGACGTTAGACGTTAGACGAAATCAAGGAGACCCGTTATGCCAGACATATCTCCCCTCGATTTTTTCCGGGCCAAGCTGGAGGCCTACATCAGCCCCGTGGGGGTTGAGGCCATGCAGAAGCAGGCTCCGGGACGTTTTCTTCTCGTTGATGTGAGGATCGGACCGGTCCCCACGAGGATCCCTGGGTCGGTGAGGATTCCCCAACCCGAGATCATCAGCAGGATGGGCGAGCTTCCGAAGGACAAACTGCTCATCCTTTACTGCTGGGAAACATGGTGCAGCCTCGCGACGAAAGCCGCTGTGCCCATCCTCGAGGCGGGGTACCAGGTCAAGGAGCTGTTCGGCGGCATCGCCGCCTGGGAAGCGATGAACATGCCCACGGAAAAGGGGGAAGGGGGTTAAAAACACGTTCAACGTCAAACGTCCAACGAAAAATCAGTCCAGAGGCCAGAGTCCAGAGTCCAGAGGAGAAGGGCGAATTTCGGATTGAACATTGAGGATTGAGAGTTTAATACCACCAAGGCAAGCGCCTTTGATCCTCAATTTTCAATTCTCGATCCTCAATCCTTACTCGCCTCCCCCGCCGGGCTTCTGGCCAAAGAACCCTTTTCTGGCCAGCCAAACGGCAACCATGCCGACCAGCAGGCCCCAGGCCACAACCAGCGCCGGGATGACCTGGAAGATCAGGATCAGGGCGATAAGGACAAGGAACGCGAAAAAGATGATATCGATCATAAAATCCTCCCGGTCCGGAAAGACTGATAATAACTTCAGTCTACTTCCCCCCCCCACCGCCCGCAACAGGAAAAGCGACGTCCAGCGTTCAACAGGGAAGATCTCTAGTGCATTGGTGCACTCCTGTTTCGCTCTCTTCTGCGCACTCTGCGGGAGAGCCTTGAGCGGGCACCCTTCGCGCCCTCTGCGTTAAAGCTTCTGGCTTAAGAGCGGGGAACGCAAAGGACGCAGAGGCGGCTCCCTGGGAGGCCGCACGGTTCGCCAAGGAACGCAAAGGGAAAATTCAGAGTTCAGGGTTCAGAGGTTCCGTCCAACGTCCAACAGGGAAGATCTCTAGTGCACTGGTGCACATGTGCACTCCTGCACTGTCATTGCGAGGCGTTCCCCGGCCGACTCGTCCCGCCGTAGCCTCGGCGAAGGCCGAAGCAATCTCGACAGTGAAACCGCGGATCGCTTCACACAGGCATGGTTCGCGAGGACAATAAGGCACTGTCATTGCGAGGCGTTCCCCGGCCGAAGCAATCTCGACAGTGAAACCGCGGATCGCTTCACACAGGCCTGGTTCGCGATGACAATAAGGCCTGCCATTGCGAGGCAGACAAGACGCAAACCTTGTACGGAAATTGACCGGAAATAAAAAAGCAGGTGAAAAAACGGCACCTTGCACCCTTTTCCACCTGCTGTGTTTTTTAACAATGCACCCGTTCACCGGTGCACTGGTGCACTTTTTCTATTCCAACACTTTCCGGGTTTCCTCGACGGTTTTCAGGATGGAATCCCAGATCACATCGGCGTCGGCCCTAAGGTCCACCCAGGAATCATCTGTGGTCCCGGCGATATTCTTCAGTGTTTCCTGCCCTTCCGCGAGTTGCTGATCCAGCTTGCCGATGAGGCCGCAAGCCTTTTCCTTCAGCTCGGGTCCGGAGTTTTGCGCCTTGTCATCCAGAAGGTCGATATCGCAATTCCACTCCTCGATGAGATTCCTCATCTTTTCAACGTACTCTTCCCTCTCCGTGATGATCTTGCTGTCCTCTTTCCACTGCTCGATATCGACCTCACTCTTGCCTTCTTCCTGGTCTTTCAGGCCATCCCGCAGGGAATCAAGGAACCTGCTCCTCTGGTTAACCGGTTTTCTTGAACCAAACATGATCATTCCACCTTTCCAGTCGGGTTATTCCCGCCCAATTTATTTTACTGCCCCATCTGCGCCGCCGAGTGAACCGACCGGGGCTAAATTTTCAAGATCCACGATCCGACTTCCCACTATATTATAATTTAATGATAACATGTTGCACTTGTTTTATCTAGCATTTTGCGTGAAATAAAAGCTTTTAATTTTAAAGCGTTACACGCACCTGGTAATTTTGACGAAATCCATCTTTTCGGCAATGGCATCGAATACGTCCTTTTCATACTTGATGCCCCTGGCTTTGGATCGGGCCAGTTCCATGGGTTCAACCGCACAGAAAAAACACCGGATCCCCTCAACATTGGTAATGGCCCGGTAAGCGTTGGTGCTGATGAAATGTTTCTTGTGGAGGCGATAGGTCGAAAAGAAATAAAACTTCACCCGCCGGCGGGCCTTGTCCAGCCTTTCAAGGTCTTCATCCTGGCTGCGGCCCGTCAGCAGATCGAAATAAGCCTCCGCCCGGTTTTCATGTTTCTGTTCGAAGTTATTCAGGTCATCCAGGGCGCGCCTCATCTCCTCGGAGGAGTATTGACCAAGAAAATCCTTCAAGATGGGCAGTTCCGCCGCGTCTTTCGTGGCCTTGATCGTTCTGTAAGCGGTAATTGCCGTAAACATGGCCGCCAGGGCAGAGACCATGGCAACGAGAATTATCACCAGAACCAGTTGATCCCCCATCTTTTCCCTCTCTATCTCTTGTGCGGATCGTTTTTTCGGGAAAGAAAAACCAGGGTGGAGCCTCTTTTCCCGAATCCATTATTCCGAGTGTTTTTTCAACCTGTAAAAGTACTAAATCCTTCTGAAAGGGGCAACGGGAAAAGCGACGTCCAACGGGGAAGATCGACGTCCAATGTCCAACGTCTAACGTCCAACGAAAATAAAATTCTAAGTCCAGAGTCCAACAGGGAAGATCTCTGGTGCACTGGTGCACAGGTGCACTTGTGCACTCCTTTTTCGCTCTTCTCTGCGGCCCTCTGCGGGAGCGCCATGAGCGGGCACCCTTCGCGCCCTCTGCGTTAAAGATTCTGGCTTAAAAACAGGTAACGCAATGGACGCAGAGGCGGCTCGCTGGGAGGCCGCACATTTCGCGAAGAAACGCAAAGGAAACCCGTTAATCATTGATCTTGGTTTTCTTTGCGGCCCTTTGCGGGAGCGCCCTGAGCGAGCACCCTTCGCGGCCCTCTGCGTTAAAGTTTCTGGCTTAAGAGCGGGAAACGCAAAGGACGCCAAGGCGGCTCGCTGGGAGGCCGCAGGACAATTTCCTGTTCCCAGGGAAAAGCCGAATGTTCCCCTTGCAATTTGATAGTAATTTCAATAAAATGTACCCCTTCAATTTGAGTGTGTTTAAGGGCTCTGCCCTGACAAGGTATTCATGCTGGTTGATAGGGGAATACTACCGAAATTTTCTTCAGGCCGGCATCCTCCTTGCCTTCAAATACCCGGATACACTGGGGCGCTTTCAAAGCGCGGTCTTGAATCTTAACAATGAGGAGGTAGAAAAATGAATCGGAGATCAAGGTTTCTGGAACAGATGAATGAGCAGCTCGAGGAACTGGAGCAAGGGGAAAATAAACCGAAGGAAGGGGAAGAAAAGCAAGAAGATTTAAAAACTTCCAAAGAGGAAAAATAAGGATTCAACCAATCCTTGAAGGGAAGCAGTCCCGGCTGATTTTCCCGGATCGGGGAATTCAAATTCGGGGCGAGGTTTTTTATTCAAGAAAGATCCCTGCGTGCCTACTTTTCTCCGGACAGCCTTTCCGCCGATGAAATCATCAACGGGACAGGCTTCCGGAGGATGGGCGCGTAAGGTAAACTCCCCTACCCCCGACCGTCCTTTCTATTCCTGACCTGGACCCACCGCCCCAGAAAGGCAAGGACATCCCCAGGTGGGCTTAAGCGCACGGAAGCTTTTGAGGGCCGATCCTGGCCGGCGATGAGGATCCCGAGGCCCTTCCCGTTTATTGCTTCAAAGGCATCCTCGTCGGTCCTGTCATCCCCCAGATAGGCCGCTACGGTCCCCTTCCCCTCTTCTCCGAGGACCATTCCAACAACGTCCCCTTTGTCGCGGTCCGACGCCCGGATCTCCATCCCGCCGTTAAATTCAGTCACCATAAGACCACTCGCCCTCGCGATTTTCCCCCAATTTTCCTCAACCATCCTCCGAAGACCAGGGATCTCCTGGGATTCAAGGCCCCTCCAGTGCAATGCCAGGCAGCCGGGCTTGCGCTCGATCCGCTCTTCGAAGCCGTCCTGGATGGCCATGGCGTCGATCTCGGCAAGCCCGGCCACGGCTCCCTCATCCAGGTGGAGGACTTCGTAGCGCCCGTCCGGGAAAAGTCTCTCAAGGCCATGGGAACCGAACATTTCCGGGGGCGGGTTCAGATCGAGGAGCCTGACAAGATCCTTCGTCCATCGGCCGCTGACCACCACCAGCCGGGTATCGGTGTCCTCCATGATCCTCTCCAGGGCTTCGGGGACACCCTCATAGGGAAAGGCTTTATCCCGGTCCACATGAAACGGCGCCAGGGTGCCGTCATAGTCCAGCATCAGGACACAGCGGGGGCCGGCGCCGAGCTCCTCCCAGAATCTTCCGGGAACGGGATCAGGAGCCATGATCGAAGTCAACCTCCAGGTACTGTTCTTCCTGCCTTCCGCTGGTAAGGGTGATGATCAGGGCCAGGTAATCCCTCAGGTGGCGCGTTAAAAGAAAATTCTCGGCAACAAAATCCCTGGCTTTTATCCCCATCTCCCTGATCTTTTCCCGGTTATGGAGAAGATATCTTATGCGAAGGGCCGCCCCTTCCGGGGTCGTGACCAGAAACCCGGTGTGGTAATCCTGGACCTGGAGCCTGATGCCGCCTACATCCCCCCCTATGACCGGTTTTTCCTTCCACATGGCTTCGGACACCGTCAGGCCGAACCCCTCCTTGACCGATTTCTGGATCACGATGTCGGCGGCCCGCTGCAGGGCATTGATCTCCAGGTGGGCATCGGGGGGAAGGAGCAGGATCCTGATGTTGGGATCATCACCAGCCGCGAGCTTCACCTCGTTAAGGACTGCTTCCCCTTCGGGATCATCCTTTGCCCCCCCTCCGGCAAGGACAAGCTGGACAGGCATGGTATTCTTCACGATCCTGTAGGCCATGATCACCCCGACGGGGTCCTTGAAGCGGTCATAGCGCGAAACCTGGAGGAGCATGGGGACATTCGGGTTGATCCCGTATTTCTCTCTGACCTCGTCGACCGCCGACCCGGGAAGGGAACGGTTCTTGTCTCCGAGGGGATCGATGCTGGGAGGCATGAGGTACTGCATGTGGGGCAGGTTCTGGGCGAACCGCTGCATGGAAAAGATGCTGGCGTCGTACGCCGAAACAAACCTCCGCAGGTAGTTCCAGGTGGACCGGTTGGGGTGGCTGATGTCGATGTGGCAGCGCCAGACCCATTTTCCCTTCCTTTCGGGACAAAGCTGCAGCGCCGGGGCCGGCTGGGGATCGTGGATGAACACCACGTCGGCTTCCTTCAGGACCGGGCCATGCTCCTCGGCGAAGGCCCTGTTGGCGGCCTCATAGGCCTCTATGTGACGCTGGCTGATTCCCATTTTGCTGCCCTGAAGGGCGTTGTGCATTCCCTTGGTACACTGGTAGAAATCAGGTGTCCCGGAGATCACCTCCCAACGGGTATCGATCCCTAATGATTGCATCAGGGGAACCAGCTTGTGGAGGATCTCGGCTACGCCGCCGCCCTCGCGGGTGGAATTCACATGAACGACCCGAATACCCTGGATGTTGGACGCCAGCTGACGAAGCTGGCGGATCACGTCCGGTCCCGCAAACTCTGCATACTGGTCCAGCAGATCAGTCATGGGTGTTCCCTTCGTCCGACAGGCCAGCGCATGTCGAACAGTTTTCCTCAAAGATCGATACGAGCATGTTCCGTATCTCCCTTAAGGATGCCAGGTAGGGGTCGATGGCCATAACACGCGAGCAGACATCCTCGTAGTCGGGGGAGATCATCCGGATCCATGCCGTGAAATCGTCGGTGCGGTCCTCCGTCCGGCGCCCCGCCTCGATGAAATGGTAGAAAATACTCCCTACCGTCATCTCCCTGATGGCGGGCGCCAGCTCCCCGAAATCCTTAATTGTGCGTCCGGTGTTGAAAATGACGAGCTGGGACCGCAAGAAGTGGAAGGGCTGGTCCGCAACCGTCAGGTGGATCTTCTCGCTCTCGTCCAGACGTGTCTCGATGATGTTGATGATCTCCAGGCGAAGGGACTCGATGGTGTCGAAATCCCGGGGACGCAGAACGCTCAGCCTTTCGGCCGTGGTCTTGTCGTGAAGTTCATGGAAGGCCCAGCCGGAAAAATCATTCGTGAACTCAGGCTCGTCAAAGGAAGGGCTGAGCATTTTCCCCCAGAAGTGATGGTAAAGGCTTCCCGGGTGTACCTGTGCGACGGAATCCTTCAACTCCCGGAGGGAATAGGATTTCAGGCCCGTCGCGATCAGGACCGGAGTGCAGTCCATGACGCGAAAAGGTGGGTTTTCTTTCAGGGTTACTTTCTTCCTCTTCATTATTTTCTCAGTTCCCGTTCCGGCATCGCACCCCGATGATTTGAAACAGGGACAACAACCCAGGCCCTGTCCCTCCCAAAAAGGGAACGCCCGGGGTCAGACCCCGGGGACATATTCCAGGTTGTCGGGCTCGATGGGGGGGAAATCTTCCAGGTTCGCGGCAAAAGCGGCTCCGAGAAACGAATCCACCCACGAAAAGACATCCCGCTTCCTGATAAAAGACCGCATGATTTTCATGCGCGAACGGACCTCTTCCGGGTCCATATTCACAGCCTGGTGCAGGGCATCGGCAATGGCCTCGAAATCGTGGGGATTGACAAGGATGGCCCCTCTCTGAAGTTCCGCCGCGGCCCCCGTGAATTCACTGAGGATCAGGACCCCGTCGTTGTCGACGTGGCAGGCGCAGTATTCTTTCGCCACCAGGTTCATCCCGTCTTTTAATGGCGTGATCAGGGCGATGTCGGCGGCCCTGTAAAGGGTCAGCAGTTCCTCCTTTTCAAGGCTGCGGAAATGATAGTGGATGGGGTCCCATCCCAGGACAGCGAACTGTCCGTTCACCTCCGCGATGAGGCGATCGATCCGGGCCTTTATGATCTGGTATTCCTTTAATTCCCGGCGGCTCGGCACGAGGACCTGGATAAGGACAATCCTGCCGATGAGTTCAGGATAGCGCGAAAAGGCATTCCGCAGTCCCTCCAGGCGCTCCTGTACGCCTTTGGTGTAGTCCATCCTGTCGAGACCGAGGACGATGGTCTTGCCGGAAAAGTTGTTTCGAAGACCCTTGACACCGGATTCGACCTCCGGGGAGCGGGCTGATTTTTCGAAACTGGCGAAATCGATGCTTATGGGGAAGTTACCCACCCGGACTGACCGTTTTTGGAAGAGAACTTCAACGACCGATCCGCGGCCCTGAACACGGGTTCCGGGGAAATAGCGCTGGAGGCAATGGAGGAAGTTCTTGCGGTCCCTCATGGTCTGAAAACCTACCAGGTCATACTCCATGAGGGCTTCAAGGATCTGGACCCTCCACGGCAGACGGACGAAAATGTCAAGGGGAGGAAACGGTATGTGCAGGAAAAAGCCCGATTTTCTGGGCGTCTTCATTTCCTTGAGCATGCCGCCCACGTGGATGAGCTGGTAATCGTGGATCCAGATGTAATCGGTCTTTCCGGTATTGTCGGCGACGGCCTGCGCGAACCGGCGATTGACCTCGAGGTATGTGTACCAGTACTTGGGGATGAATTCACAGTAGGCCTGAAGGTCGTGAAACAGGGGCCAGATGACGCTGTTGGCGTATCCCAGGTAGTAATCCTTCATTTCCTCAGGGGAGATGGTGACGGGGATCAGCTTGTACCCGGTCTTTACCGAGGCTTCGTCCAGGAGCGGTTGAAGTTTGATCTTTTCCGTGGCACCCGGCCAGCCGATCCAGAGCCCGCCGCGGTTTTTCAGAACGGGAGCCAGGGCCGTAACCAGCCCTCCGGAGCCCGGTTCGATCCGCCAGCGGTTTATTTCCTTCTTCAGGACGACGGGGAGCCTGTTGGAAACCGCAACAAGCCGCGTTTTTTTGGCATTCATCCTGGTTTAATCATAACAGATGGGGCTGGCATCGCCAAACGAGGGAAAACCAGTCCAGAGGCCAAAGTCCAGAGTCCAGAGGGAAAGGAATGAATTTCGAAATGAGAAATGAGGATTGAGAATTGAGAATCAAGAATTCAAGTGCACTTGTGCGCGAGTGTAGGTGTGGGTGGTGCAGTGTGATTTGTGATTCGTGATTGGTGACTGGTTTTTTGAAAGATCTGGGGATACCGGCGGGTGTCATTGCGAGGAGGGGCGAGGGAGACGAGAACGACGCGGCAATCTGGACCGGTGAGCTCATGAGATCGCTTCACTCAGTGTTCGGTTCGCGATGACCTTCGATGGACGTTGGACGAAGATTCAGCCCAATGCCCAAAGACCAAAGCCCAAAGTGAGCGATTAGGCACATGCACCAGTGCACACCTGATAACTTCCTCTTTCCGCTTTCCACCCCCTCGACAGGCTCGGGGCCTCCGGCTTCCACTTTCCACCTTCCACTTGCTACTGCTTTTCCCCGTTCAACGTTAAACGCCTCCTGATCACCTTTCCACCCCCATATCCGACTTTAAGGTGATGTAGTCGAAAAGATCCCTTCTGGAGAGGATCCCCTCCAGACGGCTTTCCCTGGAGACAGCAATGCGTCCTTCCAGCCCGGGGAAAATTTTCAGCAGGTCACTGGCCGGATCTTCGGGGGACACCATGGTCAGATCCTCCACGGGTACCATGGCATCCCGGACGGTCCGGACCGTCCACTCGTCCCTGGGGATCGCCCTGACCCTGTCCATGCTGACCATACCAAGGAGGCGCTGGCCGTCGGTTACCGGAAATGCCGGATGGTGGTGTTTCAGGATATAATCCTCTGCCAGGTTTTCCAGGGACAAGTCCGGGTCCACGGTTATGGGTTTTTCCGTCATAAGATCCCTTACCTTCACGCGTTCCAGGACCTGTTTTAGGGATAGCTGCCGGTAGGAACTCATTGCCGCGTTTCTCAAGAAGAACCCGATCAGGATGTACCAGAACCCCCCAACGGGGTTGCCGCCGAGAATCTGGAACCCCCCCAGGATCATGAGAAACAGGCCTAGTCCGGAACCAACCTCGCTGGCAACACGGGTTGCGCGGACCTGATCCTTCCACCGGGACCACAGGATGGATCTTAGAACCCGTCCCCCGTCAAGGGGGAACCCGGGCAGAAGGTTGAAAATACCGAGGACCAGATTAATCAGGGCCAGGTAACCAAAAAACGCACCTTGGAGAGTCGGTTCTTCGCCGGCCCAAAATGTATCGCGGATGAGCCAGAATAAGGCGGCCAGAGCGAAACTGACCATCGGACCGACGATGGCCATCAGGAATTCGGTCCCCGGTTTTTCCGGTTCCTCCTCGAGCTGGCTGGCACCGCCGAAGATGAACAGGACGATCTGGTTGACCTCCATGCCCCTGGCCCTGGCCACCAGGGAATGGCCGAGTTCGTGAAGGGTCACCGAAACAAAAAGAGCGAGGGATGCCAGCACCCCGAATGCCCAGTACAACAAACTGTTCTGTCCCGGGACCGCCGAAGGAAGATATCCGGCCGAGATCCCCCATGTGAGAAACAGGAAAATTATGATCCAGGACGGATCGATGTCGATGGAGATACCGCTGATTTTTAAAAGGTGAAACCGTTTTCCCAGAACGGGCATACCTGCTCCTTATTTCGGTCAGGACTTTGAACTGACCGCCTGTGTTGGGTTTTCTCCAGGATCTTCAGACCTTTAAGAGTATAGCACAGGCAACAGGTACATCAGGCATGGGCCGAGGCCAGAGGGGTAGAGCAGGGTCCAACGTCCAACGTCCAACGGGGAAGATCTCTGGTGCACTGGTGCACATGTGCACTTGTGCACTCCTTTTTTCGCCCTTCTCTGCGGTCTCCGCGAGCTCTGGGTGAGGCTGCCTTTCGGCGTCTTGGCGCAGGAACCGCATGTCTCACGCCCGCTCTGGTAAAAGAACGTCCAATGTCCAACGTCTAACGTCCAACGGGGAAAAGCATTACAAAGTGGAATGTGGAAAGTGAAGCCGAAGGCCTCGAGCCTGTCGAGGGGGTGAAAAGTGGAGGTTATAAATTGTGCACTGGTGCACAGGTGCACTTGTGCACTGATTTTCTCAATTCTCAATCCTCAATTTCATGTTTTTAAGGCCCCCGACCGCTAGCCGCAGATGGGCAGATCCACCCGGGCATGGCCTACGGCCGTCGGATCCTTGAGCATCTTAAGATAAAGCCTTCCCATGCTGAAGATCGCGGAACCAAAGTTAGGCGCCACGGGCGAATCCAGATATATGGAGAAACTCATCCTACCCTTCTTTTCATCCATACCCTTTTCGGAACCTGTATCCACCGTGATGGTGACGATCCGGGAGCTTACGCAGACGGATAATTCTTCAGCTTTTAAACCCGGCATATCCCCCTCAATGACGAAGTATCCCGCACTCTCCCGGACTTCCAGGGGTATCAAAATACCCACCGGTTTCGGCGGACCTCTTTTTATCAACTCCAGGGGGGCCGACAACCTTCCAGTTCCTCCGGGAGGACGATCGAGCTTCACGCCTCCCGTTCTTTCTATCGGCCTTTTCATAGGGCACCACCTTTCACGGACAATCACCACGAACCCATTACCTCCACCACAACAGGTCCCGGTTTTCACTTCAAAAGAAAAATAATGACATTTTTCTTTGAGCAATTTGGGTGCCAAAAAAATTCGCGGATCCAAAAAAAGGGAAAAAAACGGAAACGGAAACCAGCAAAGACAAAACCCTATGAAATTGCTCGGATTACTGATGGAGGAAAGGTGGTTTCGACAGGAAGCGGGCACCGATGAAAGCTGCCGCCGGGACTGGTAAAGGGAAATAATTTCAGTTTTGGTGAAGTTTTTTTCCTATCAGGCAGGACATTTTTCCCTGCCGGACAGCGATTTCCCCTTTCGCCGGTCCGCCCGGCTTCCGGACGGCGTGATCCTCAAGAGAACCGTGAGCGAATTAAAATCCAAGAAAAATATATATTTATTAAATGCTTATTGTTTTTTGTTTAATGTTTAACGTGAAGAATCCCAGTCCACCGGTGCACATGTGAATACGAATTTAGAATTGAGCATTGAGGATTGAACATTGAAGTGCACTTGTGCACATGTGCACCCGCACTTCTGGCGGGTCTGCCGTGCAGTAGACTTTCTGACTTCTGTTTTGCTGCACTCATGAGCGTCCAACGTCCAACGGGGAAAAGCAGCGCACCGGTGCACCTGTGCACAAGTGCACTGTCATTGCGAGGCGTCCCCCCACCAACTTGTCCACCATAGCTCGGAGAGCGTCGGTGGGGGCAATCTCGAGGGCCAGATACCGGGATCGCTTCGCACAGGTTCAACTCGCGATGACAAATAGGGATTCCCTCTGAACCCTGAACTCTGGATCCTGAACCCTTGAATGGCCACGGTGTTGAACAACATTAAACAATGACCGGCCGGCAATCACCAATCACCCCCCGCACCCCCGCACCCCTGCACTCCTGCACCAGTGCACCAGTGCACTATTTCTCAATCCTCAACTCTCAATTCTCAATTTTCCCCTCGTTCTTATGTTAAACATTCAGCGTTAAACGTTCTTTTCCCGTTGGCCGTTGGACCCCGATTATCTCTCTGGACTCTCGACTCTGGACTCTGGACTCCTTTCCAACTGCCTTTGCAGTTCCTGCATGGCGCGCCCGAATTCTTCCCAGTCTCCCTGCTGGAGCGCTTCCTGCGCCTTTCGGAGGGTATCCCTGGGGCCGCCAGGTTCCGCGGGCGGTGCTGTCGGCGCGGGCGGCTGCCTGACCTCGATGGGCTCCGGCCTGGTGGGGGCCACCTCTCCGAAGACCACTTCGACAGCTTCCTGGAGAGTCCTTTCCATGACCACCCTCTGGTTGTATACGAGGATCACCCGCCTTAACTGGGGGATATCGTTCCCCTCAGCCAGGAGGTACACCGGCTCGACATAGATGAAGGACTGCTCGACGGGGATCACCAGGAGGTTGCCCCGGATCACCCGCGACCCACGCTGGTCCCAGAGGGACAGCTGCCGGCTGATGACATCGTCCTGGTCGATCATGGCCTCGATCTGGATGGGGCCGTAGATCAGACGCTCCTTGGGCAGCTTGTAGGCGATGATCTCCCCGTAACCCTGCTGGTCGCACCGGGCGGCCAGCCAGGCGATCATGTTGTCCCGGTTGTCCGGCGTCAGGGGCGTCATGATGAGGAACTCGATGGACGGTTCCCCTGGAAGAGCGATGAGAATGTAATAAGGCTCCATCGGGATCTGGTCGCCAGCGTATTTTTCCGTTGGGAAGGTCCACTTGTCCTCCCGGTTGTAGAACACCTGCGGTATGGTCATGTGGTAGTCGTTGAATTTTTCCACCTGTACCCTGAACAGGTCCTCCGGATAACGGAGATGGGCCCTCAGGGCCCGGCTCATCTCCCCGATATCGGTAAACAGCCCCGGGAAAGCGTTCCGATAGGCGTTCAGGATCGGTTCTTCGGCGTCCGCGACGTAGAACCTCACCGAACCATCGTAGGCATCCACCACGACCTTGACCGAATTGCGGATATAGTTGAGGTTCCCGAAGAAGGGCTCCGAATAGGGATACCTGGAAGAAACGGTATATGCGTCCTGGATCCAGTAAAGACCCCCGTCCGCCAGGACGAGATAAGGGTCGTCATCCAGATAGAGAAAGGGCGCGACGGTCCGGATGCGGTCGGCCACCTCCCGGTGGATCTGGACCCGGCTCCCCTCCCGGAGGCTGGAGGTCATGAGGATGTTGATATCCGAAAGGTCCCATGCGAAAAGGATCCGTTTCAAGAGCCCCGACAGGGGGATCCCGCCTTTTCCCTGGTACCGGGAGTAGACGTTCTCGTCGCCGCTGGGATAGTCGAATTCCTCGACGTCGGTGTTGACGATCCGGTAGCCGGACATGCTCTCGCCGAAATAGATGGCCGGCCGGTTAACCTCGAGGCCCTCTCCGGAAACGGGAGGCAGGTCCTTGATGAGATAGTCCGGGAGCCCTTCGCCTGTGAACTCGGACACAGGGCTCATGGCCAGACCGTATCCATGGGTGAACTGCAGGCGCTCGTTGACCCATGTCCTGGCCTGTTCCGGAAGCTGGGGCGCAAGCTCCCGGGCCGAGAGCATGACCTGCCTGTAATCTCCTCCCGGAAGGTTGTACCGGTCCACATCCACCTCGTAAAACTTGTAATAGGTCCGTATTTCCTGGGTCTGCCGGAACGTCTGCCTGATCGGGCGCCAGTCCCACAGCCGGATGTTGTCCACCGTCTCCCTGTTTTGCGCAAGATCCTTCATTGTGAGGGTCTTCAGATCCGGGTAATCCCGCTCCTCGATCCGGTCTAACTGATAGCTTTGACGTGTAAAGGCGATATTCCTCTCAAGATATGGGCTTTCGAGTTCAAGTTCGTTGGGCTGAACCTTGAAGTTCTGCACAAGGTAAGGGAGGAGGATGATCACCACCACGCCGACGGCGCCGTAGAGAACGCTCCCGAGGATGATCAGGTTTATCCTGTGAACAACGAAAGTGTACAAAACAACCAGCGCCAGGAGCACGGACACCGCCACCATGATCCAGAGCCCGATCCGCAAAACGTTCAGATCCGTGTACCCGGCCCCGAAAACGACCCCGCCGGAAGAGAACAGGAGATCGAAGCGGTCAAGGTAGAATTTCCAGCCAAGGGACGCCACGAAAACCAAAAGGATCAGGGAAATGTGCCTGACTGCGCCCCATGACCTCTGGGAAACCTGGCCGAAACGCCCGGGAAGCAGTCGGGCCGAGGAATATCCCATGACCAACAGGACAAGAACGATCAGGGACAGCCACGAAAGGACGGACTGGAGAAAATGGAGGAGGGGCAGACGGAAGACGTAAAACCCGATGTCCAGGTTGTAAACGGGTTCGGCGGCATCAAAGGATCCCCCCCATATGAAGAGGAGAAGACGCTCCCAGAAGGGAATAAAACCACTGCCGAAGAAAAGGGCCAGAAAAACGGAGGCGGCCGCGATCAGGGGTTTATAAAGGCGTTCCAGGATCCGGCGGGGCGCGATGGTGAAAAACGCGGAATTTTCCTCGGAGAACGAGAGGATCCTGCGGGCGGCGAGTTGGAGGTTGAGCCACACGAACAGCAGCACGGCCAAAAAGCCAAACCCGAACATGGCCGATTTCAGGAAAAATGTCCGCCAGAAAACCGATGAAAAGCCCAACTGGCCCATCCAGAGCCACTGGACCAGAAAATCGGAGCTCTGGGAGATCAGGATGAATGCCACCAGCACCGCAAGTCCTATCAGCCACAGGGACCACCGCCTGGCCACTTTTCTTCCAATGCCCCTTCCGGTGTTCAGGAAAATCGGCCTGTCGTCATCATGCCAAGATTCTGAATTGTCGCCCTGGGATACCATGGCGCCGCTCCTTTCAACCCGTTTTTTTCAAAACCACCCCGGGTTTGCCCGGAGGTTGCGGCATTCGGAGGACCCTTTGACTTAAGAGCCCCTTTTTTCCTCGCTTAACGCCTCGAAACCTGCGATCACATCGAACAGCTCTTCGCTTATGGAGCTCTGCCTTTCCCGTCTGTAGGTCGCCTCCAGGTTCCCGACACGTTCCTCGATGTTGTCCTCAGCGGATTGCATGGACGCAAACCGGCTGGCATTCTCGGCCGCCATGGATTCAACAAAGGCCCGGTAAAGCCGGACAAGGAGGCTCTGGCGGACAAGGGACGAAAAAAGGCCGGCAAAATCCATCGTATGAACAGGGAGGCTGCGGCCGGGCCATGGTTTTTCACGGATCTCCCTTAACCACGAAGGGTCCACCGGTATCAGCGTCTGACGGAAAGGCCGGAAGGAGGCTCCCGTCTCGGGCCGGTTGTGAAAGATCTCCACGCGGCCGACTTTTCCTTCCCTCCTCCAGGCATCCACCTTGAGGAGGATCTCCTGAACGGACCAGGTGACGGCATCGGGCGATCCTGGAAGGTTGATGGGACCCTCTGTAAAGATGCCCGTTTCCTTGAGATAAGGCACGACCCGCTCGCCGACCGCCAGGGCCGTCGCAGCCCTGTCTGCGGCACCCTCTTTTATGTACGACGCGAGATAGGCCATGATCTGCTCGTTGAACGAACCGCACATCCCCTGATCGCTCCCGAAAACGATCAGGCCGATAGCCCCTGAGGAGGCCGTCTCTTCGTCCTGGACAGGAACAGTCCTGTCAAAAAGAAGCGCCCTTAATCCCAGCTCGACGATCTTGCTGAACTCGTTCACGGAATCAACGGCCTTCTCGTAGTGCCGCACATTGACGGCGGCGATGGACTTCATCGTCTTGACCACCGTTTTAAGGTCCCTGGTTCTGTCCAGGTTCCGCCGCAGGCTTTCAAGGGTTGCCATGCCGTTAACCGATCCCTTTCAACGCTTCCGTGACGATGTTTAAAAGCCCCCCGCGTACCTCGTCGGTCAGCTTCTCCCCCGCCTGGATCCGGCCCAAAACCTCATCACGACTTTCCACGACAGCCTGGCGGATCCCTTTCTCCGCCAGCTGGACCCGATCGATCTCGAGGTCGTCGAAAAGCCCTTCCGTGCCCGCCAGGAGGACGGCGATCTGCTCGGAGACCGTCATCATGTCGTACTGGTCCTGCTTCAGGATCTCCCTGATCCTGCGCCCGTGCTCCAGGGTTTTCCTTGTCTCCTCTTCCAGCCTGGTCCCGAACCTGGAGAAAGCCTCCAGTTCCTGGAACTGTGAATAGGAAAGGCGCAGATCCCCCGCCACTTCCCTGTAGGCCTGGATCTGGGTTTTGCCCCCCACCCTTGACACCGAGCGCCCCACATCGATGGCGGGCAGGATGCCTTTCTGAAAAAGGCCGGGTGACAGGTAGATCTGACCGTCGGTAATGGAGATGAGGTTCGTCGGGATGTAAGCGGAAAGGTTCTGGGCCTCGGTCTCGGCGATGGGGAGGGTGGTCAGGGATCCGCCTCCCTTTTCCTCCGACAGGTGTGTGGACCTCTCCAGCAGGCGGGAGTGGATGTAGAAAATGTCTCCGGGATAGGCTTCCCGGCCCGGCGGGCGCCGGAGCAGGAGCGAAAGCTCCCTGTAGGACCGGGCGTGGTTGGTGAGGTCGTCAAGGACCAGGAGCGCGTCATCGCCGCGGTCCCGGAAAAACTCGGCCATCGTCATGGCCGCATAGGGCGCCACGTACTGCAGTCCGGGAGGATCATCCCCCGAGGCTGTCACCACGATGGAATTAGGCAGGGCCCCTCCCGAGCGAAGGTCCTCAACGGCCCTGGCCACGGCTGAATTCCTCTTTCCGATGGCGCAGTAGATACAGAAGACACCCTTGTCCTTCTGATTGACCATCGTGTCGATGGCGACGGCGGTCTTCCCTGTCTGCCGGTCTCCGATTATGAGCTCCCTCTGTCCCCTTCCGATGGGGATGAGGGCGTCGACGGCTTTGAGCCCGGTCTGGAGCGGAACGTTCACGGGAGCCCTGTCCATGATGCCGGGGGCATCCCGTTCCAGGTGCATCCGCCGGTTCGTAAAGATGGTCCCTTTCCCGTCCCGGGCCCGTCCCATCGGGTCGATGACCCTCCCGAGCAGCTCCTCGCCCACGGGAACATCCAGAACCCTGCCCGTGGACCGCACCTCGCTGCCGGCGGACAGAGTCGAGGTATCGTCGAGCATGATCACCCCGATCTCCTCCGGATCGAGGTTCAGAGCCATCCCCAGAGCGCGCCCTTCAAACAGGAGCAGTTCCTCCGAACGGGCCGAGGGGAGTCCGCGCAGACGGATGATCCCTTCTTCAACCGAAGTGACCCATCCCGCCTCCTCGACGCGGGGGCTTATCGGCGTGTCTTTCACGGTTTCCTGAACGGTTTTCAGGGCATGGGTCAGGACCCCTGTCAGCACCTTCTCACCCGCCACTGGTTTTATCCCCGCCTTCCCCGCCGCTGCCGGCCTGCTTCCGGGCTCCGGATTCCTGTTCCCCGCGGCTTATCATCTCGGAGAACTGCTCCCTCACGCCGGAAAGATAGCGGTCGATGCTCCAGGAGATCCTCCTCCCTCCCAGCCTGGCCTCTATGCCGGCAACCAGGGAATCATCGGTCCCGAAATCCAGGGCGGCTTGCCCTCCCGTGATTTTTTCAAGGGCCTTTTTCAGCTCTTCCCGTTGGTCGCCCGACAACTCAGAGGCGCTGATAATGCGAACGCTTCCATTCTCCTTGAGGGAAGAACGGATCTCGTCCGTCTCCTCATCGCCGAGGGATTCGAGTTTTTCCAGAAAACGCGCAAATACCTGCTCTTTCAGATCGCTCCCCGTAAATTCCTCAAGAACCACCCGCGACACCTCGAAGACCTGCTCCCCGACGCGCCTGCCGAGATCATCTAAAAAATCATCCTTTTCCCGCTCCAGGTTCTCCAGCCACTTCTCCCGGAGATCCTCCACGTGCCGGCGCTCCTCCTGGATCATCTCCTCTTTCTGTTCTTCAGCCTCTTTCCTCGCACCGTCTAGAATATCCTTTTGCCGGCTCTCCAGTAAATCCCGCTCCCTCTTTAAGGATTCCCTTTCCTCTTCGGCCTGCCGCTTTAGCTCCTGGGCCTCTTCGAGCCGACCGGCGATATTCTCCTGTCTCCTGTCCATGATCCTCAGGACGGGACGGTAGAGAAATATCCTCAAAAGAGCCACCAGGATGAGGAAATTCACGATCTGGGCGATGAATGTGAACCAGTCCATCTGCATCTGTCAGACCTCACTGAGCCAGGAAGTGGCTCCAGAAGGGGTTGGCGAAGATGAGGATGATGGAGATGACAAAGCAGTAGATCGCCGTCGACTCCACCATGGCCAGCCCGACAAAAAGGGTCCTGGTGATCTGCTGGGCCTCATCTGGCTGCTGAGCAAGGGCACTTAAGGCCTGAGCCAGGGCTCTTCCTTCCCCGAGGGCTGGTCCGATGGATCCTATGGCGATGGTGATCCCGGACGCGGCGATGGAGACAATGCTCACAAGGGTCGCGCTGTCCATATTAATTTTCTCCTTTCTTTTCCTCTTGGGCTTTTTCCTCGGTTTTTTTGCTGGCGGCGGTGGCCGAAGCGATGTAGACCATGGCGAGCACCGAGAAGATATAGGCCTGGATTACCCCGATCAGCAGGGAGAAGACCTGCATCAGGACGGGGAAAAACAGGGGGACCACCCCGATCAGGATGGCGGCGATGAGATGACCGCTCATGACATTCCCGAAAAGACGGACCGCCAGGGCCAGGGTTCGGGAGACTTCCCCGATAACGTTGAAAGGCAGCATGATCGGGGTCGGGCTGATGTAATTTTTCAAATACGCAAAAACCCCCTTTTCACGGATTCCGAACAGCGGGACAGCCACAAATACGCACACCGAAAGGGCGGCGGTCGTGGTAAGGGAACCCGTCGGGGAACGGTAACCCGGGATCACCCCCAGCACGTTGGACAGGACGATAAACAGGAAGAGGGTTCCGATAAAAGACAGGAAACGCTCGGGATCCTGGTGGCTGATCTCCCGGATCTGGTCCCGTATGGTGGACACCACGGCCTCCAGCAGGTTCTGCCCCCTGCCCAGATCGAAACCCTCGGAAAGATTTCGCGTAACAAGGATGGAAACACCCACGAGGATCGCCATCGTCACCCAGGTAAAAACCAGCGTGGCGTTAATGACCACGGGCCCCCACTGCCAATAGACGACGGTATCAGGAGTGATGGTCACGGCGCCCTCCCCTGTCCGTGGTCGCCTTCCCTGTTAACATCCGGCTTCCATCTGGACCTCATCACTTCCCTCACGACAACGAAAGCGCAAAAACCGGCGATAAAAGCCGGCAGCGACTGGCGAAGGATCAGCACGAAGGCCGCGATGACCACTATCGTCCGCAGGATGAAGCTTCCCGCGAAGAGCAGGCCGGGCCTCCTCGAGACCGGCAGACGATCCACGGTCATCTTCAGTCCCCCAAAGTACCCCAGCCCCAGGA
>Ga0272444_10001938_pt1 | contig 19416 bp, 22 predicted proteins | sample SSMForm13_FD_201033 | JGI IMG/M metagenome (GOLD analysis project Ga0272444, IMG submission 201033) | Marine sediment archaeal communities from Little Sippewissett salt marsh, Falmouth, MA, United States - SSM-Form-13 | ecosystem: Environmental > Aquatic > Marine > Wetlands > Sediment ... | reverse complement strand
GATCGAATGCTTCGGCAGACCCGGAAAAAACTTGAGGGCGGGCGAAATCACAAAAAAACAACAGGAACTCTACACCATTCTCGGGGTCGCTCCTCCCTCATCGTTATGAGATAGCGGGAATCCAGGTCATAAACAGGGCGCCCTAAAGTTTTCTCCGGGGTTGCCTTGAAGGTATCATAGAAATTACGGTTGGCAGAGAGGATCATCAACTCGGAATCCAAGACCAGAAGGGGTTGACGTATTGTCTCAACAATATCTTCACAATATAAATTGCCTATCGGGTCCTCCGCCATGACAGTCCCTCTTCTTTACTCTTTCTGAATCAGTAGTTGGCAAATCAGGCCCGGCCGTTCAGGGAGGCTTCTATCCGGGAGAGACGTTCCTCAAGGCGGTTGAGGGGTTCCGAGGCCAGTTCCTCTCTTCTCGGCCGGGAGGAGAAGGCAGGGTTGTTCACCCACCAGTCCATGCCCATTTCCTTGGCCTTATCCACAGAGCAGATGACCAGGCGGATCTGGATGGTCAGCAACTCCACATCTACCAGGTTGATTTTGATATCTCCCGCAATCACCACCCCCTTATCCAGGACCCGCTCAAGCAGATCCGCCAGATTCGTACTTTGCAGGGAATGCTGGGCGCCGCGTTGTATGGTCATATCCCGTTCTCCTTCCTTCTAAAGCAATCTTCCCAGAGGACCCAGATCAAGATTCAGGTCTTTATCTTCCAGGCCAAAGGCATTGCAGAGACGATCAAGTTCCTCGGATTGACGCATGAGGGTATATCCGAGTCTTTCGATTTCTTCATCCGTCAGCGTTCCCGAGTCGATCCGCCGGATGGCCTGTCGTTCCAGGAGTTCATGGAGAAGTTTCACCAGGGTCAGGACCAGTTGTCCCAGACCATTCTTGACGCTTTCCTGATCCAGGTTCAATTTCCGCGCAGGCCGGTCGTCCTGGTCAGACTGCGAATGTCTGTAATCGTCCCTGTTCATGACCTTTACAAAATCACTCAGTGACGATGATTCAACCGCTGCTTTCATGGCGCCTCTTATACCTCCGGTAGATTCATATCTTTACGGGCAGTCTCAATGGAGGTCAGGATCACCTGAAGTCCCAGATAGACCAGATCGATATCGGCCACGGAAATAGTCACGTCGCCGACAACCACTGCCCCCTTGTTCAGGATCCGGTCCAAGGCCTCACAGAGGGACACGTGTTCTTTCTCGTCCATCGAATATTCAGTCACTGGTTTCCAGAATCCTTTCTTTCGGGCCGCACGCTGACAGACTGGTCCGGGCGGCCGGTTTTGTCGTCTTTGGCGGCAAGTCGCTCTCCTCGGCAGACGGAAGCCGCTTGTTTTTTACCGGTCGCGGCGGATTGTCCAGGGGACCGTACAGACTCAACCCCAGCGACTCCAGTTGGCCGATCCCCCGGGGTTCACCCTGACGGTATATCACTGTCTGGTGAATTCCGGGGAAGGCCTTCCGGTAGTTTTCACGAAGACCCTGTTCTCTCTTCCGGATCTGAGCACAGAGGGTGCAATCGCTCACCGGTGTAGCCATATTGAGAAAAAGGACGGGCACGGAAATGCCCAGGTTGTCGCATTTTGCGATGAGATCCGTCGTTTCGGCAAAAGCCATTTCAGTAAGGATGCTCGCCACATGAAGGGATGCCTTTTCGGGGTCCCGGAGCATGGACCGCAGCTGTTTGAGTTCTTTGGACATTTTTACCAGCCGCTGGGAAATCTTCGGCAAGCGAAAGACATTTTTGTACTTCAGGAAAAGGCCAAAAAACACCTTCAGCCACTGATCAATGATTTCAGGAAGTTCCAGCAGGCGAACCAGATGGCCCGTAGGCGCTGAATCAATGATCAGGACATCGTAATGACCCTTGATCAGGTGTTCCATGACCAAGGTCAGGGCCATGATCTCGTCCAGACCTGGTGGTGAAAGACTGAACAGACGCTCCATCACCTCGCGGTCAAAGGTAATATCCAGATTAGGCAACGCATCGCCGAGAAATTTTTTCAACTCCTCCCGGTATTGCTTTTTCAGCTTCTCGAATTCAGCCTGGGCGTCCACCTCCATGGCAGACAGACCGGCGGTCACCCGTTGTGGATCGGAACCTATTTCCATATTCAGGCAGTCCGACAGTGAGTGGGCCGGATCGGCCGAGAAAAGGAGAACCTCTTTGCCCGCCAGGGATTTTGCCAGGCCCAGGGCCGTGGCGGAGGCCAAGGTGGTCTTCCCGACCCCGCCCTTGCCTGCCAGGATGATCAGGCCGGTCTCGGAAGGAGGATGGGCCGGCGGCGTTTCCACCACTATGACCTGCTGTTCAGGAGGCCGGCCCTGGAAGGTCAGGCTGGTCGATGTCACCCGTTGGACCCCTTCCCAGAAACCATGCAGCCCCTCGCTTCCGAGCGCCTCATCCGGATAAAGGGGAACGCCCCAGAAACAGTCATCGGACATGCGACCGCTTCCCAATAGGTTGGCCAACTCTCTGATCTGCCGGATTCTCACCTCCCTGCAGACAGGACACTCATTATCCGGATAGAGACGGTTGATGATCACATCCCGGACGGGAATCTTCAGATGCTTCAGTTCGGTCATGAGATCCACGGTCTCGTCAATGCTCATGATTTCCGCAATCATTACGGGAATAAAGCAGCATCGCTTCTGATCCATGAGCAGATCGTTCATCTTTTTAACGGACGCGGCCAGATCTTCGATGAAATGATCAAGCTCATCGCGATCATAGGAGCCCCGAAAGAGCTTTTTCATATACCGATGTTTGGCGAGCAGAACATCCAGCGCCTCAAGCCATTTATCGATGAATTCCGGCATGGCGAGCAGCCGCAGGGTATGTCCGGTCGGCGCCGTATCAACGATTATCCGGTCATAGGTTTCTGCCCCGATCCATTCGCTGATTTCCAGAAAACTGATTAATTCATCCATGCCCGGCAGGGACAACTCGAGAAACCGGTTGATGTCCTCCTCATCCAGAAAGGTCCCCCGCAGGCCGATCTCCTTCAGTTTCTGACGATGTTTTTCGACAAATGCCGCCAGATAGGTCTCCGTATCCAGCTCAAGAACCTTCAGGTTGGAGGGGGGTGCAAACCCGGCAAAACTGTCCATCAGAGAATGGGCAGGGTCGGTGGATACCACGAGAAAGGATTTTTCCGGAGAGTCGAGGGCCATCTGAAGGGCCGTAGCGGTTGCGCAGGTCGTTTTCCCGACGCCGCCCTTGCCTCCGAAAAGCAACAGGCGAAGCGCGGGCTGATCAAAAAAGGAGGGGAGGGAGGAATTGGTCTTCATGGGATCGGCTTCCTGTCAACGATCACATAGCCATTCATATCATCCTCGTCATCTCTTTGCACCGTGGCGCCGTTCCCCCGTTTCTCGATGGCTTCCAAACGGTCGAGGAGCTTCTTCTCTTCGGCGTCGAATTCAGCCTCCGTCATCCCGCCTGTTTCCAGTTCCATATAAAGTTCGCTGAGACGGGCCGTAATAGTGTCGGCCTCATTGGCGATTTCCGCCTCCGCCGCGTGGTGGATTTCGCGGAATATCCAGAAAATGCTGCGCACAGGGAAAAAAAGGATATCATCCAAAAGGAACATCTTGAAATTCCCTTCCGCCGGCAGTGTTGCCGGTCAAGAGATGAGTTCGACATCCGCAAAGTTGTGCGGCGCCCAGGGTCCATTGAAATCGAAGGCAAAATTGTTGTCAAAGAGGCGGGCCGCTTCAAAAATGGCCGCTTCAAAGGCCGTCTGGTACTCCTGACGCCCCACCAGGCAGGCCAGGTTCATGACCTCCCGCTCATTTTTCGGTGCATTGCGTTTTACCTCAAAGCAACTGGGCAGGATCACCTCTTCAACCCGACTGGTGTGATCTTCCCGATCTTCCTGAAGGATCCGGTCAAACATCCTGCCCACTTCAATCTTCTCCTCCTGAGAGGGCTCCCGATAGGCGCCGAGAAAACGATCGCGGGCCGCCCGAAGCTCTGCGTGGGTATTCACGAAATATTCAAAAATATTAGGAACATCCCAGGTTACACGAAGGCCCATTTCCACCTTGCCATCTACACGGCGGAGCTGCTCGATAAAGGCCTTTCGGTTTACGGCCAGAATCTTTTTGATTTCCTTGAGCCCTTCGGCGATCACGCCGAAACTGATGGGCAACGGCGTCAGCCCCTCGCTCATCAGACGCTTCAGGACCTCCTGATGAGCCGCTATGTGGCGGCGTTCCGGACGTATGCGCCCTCCGTTGGCCATGTCGCTGATCACGGCCGCTACTTGGCCGTCGGAGAGAGCGTAGACCTTATTCCCGTCAATGCCAACATCGCCAAAGGCATGGTCACCCATCGCATAGACGACGGCATAGAAATACTTTCCCTTTCCCTTTTCCTTTCCCGGACGTTTCATGGTATGGTTTCACCCCTCTGATTCTGACGGCTCAGGCGCTGCCGGTTTTACCAGCGATACCAGTTTGACCTTCTTAATACTGCCCTGATCCAGCTTGATCTCCATCATAGCCCTGCAGGCGAAGCATTTCACTTCCCCCTCATAATCACCGTACGCGTCGTCAAGGTGAATATTGTGACCGCAGGAAAGGCAGTTAATTTTCATTTTTTCTCCCCTTCTCTAAGGCATGTCTCTTCCATGCGCTGTTAATAGCGGATTTTGAAGGTTCCCGCACCGGCCGTGGGCGCTCCCGACGTTTTTTCGCTTGCCGGGTTGCACCTTTTCTGAATTTCCAGATTTGTGAATATTTCTTCTCTCTCCCGTTCTATGTCCTCAAAACGTTTATTGATGTTTGCCACCCTCGTCAGGGCGCTGGTTTTTTCCTTGTCCCGGCGATATCTTTCCATCTCCAGTATGCTGAGTCTCATATAGGCCTTATAGGGGATACTGCCTTTATCGACGCGTCCGGAAATCGTTCTGATATCCTGAATCCCTCTGATAGTCCTTTTTACGGTCGGCATATTGTCCTCCTTCCGCTCAGCCGCGATGTGCGCTGGCGCCTGATTTTTTCCTGTTTCCTGCGACGTTTGCAATCACTTCCTCCACCTTCTGCATCATCACGGGCTGTCCGCCTCGGGAGATCTTTGCGGTGTCCGTGGCCAGGACATCCCGACAAATCCACTGGAAGTCCTCGTCATCCGGAAGTGCATGACCTCCCTGAAGGACCAGTATCCTGGCCATGGCGATACATGCCCGGATGGTGGGGCGGTGATTGTTTACGCCGAACCCCCGCAGCTCCCGGACAATATCCACAATCCGTTCCGCATCCTCCCGGTCGATCCCCGATTTATTACGGGTGATCTCGACCTCCGTTTCCCGGTCATAATGGTCTAAATGAATGGTGATCAGGCGATCCATGAGGGCGTCCTGGGTTTTATGAGCCCCGGCATATTCTTCCGGATTGGAGGTGAAAATGGTTCGGAATTCCGGATGAACGCTTAAATAGCCCTCTCCTGACCGTCGAAGCTTTGGAAGATTGAGTATTTTTTCCGAAAGGACACTAAGGAGGGCATTGTTGGCCTCGGGGCGGGAACGGTTAAATTCGTCATAGATTAACGTCTCGCCATTCTGACAGGCTGTCGTCAGCCGGTTATCCACCCACAAACTTTTCATCTCCTCCTCCGTCTTCAGGACCGAATGGATATAATTGTCAATGAGTTTCTGCTTCCGATAGCCCGAATCGCGACCCACCAGATCGGAACTGCCGAATTCGTCATCCCCGTGAATAAGAGTGACGGGACGTCCGAGAATCGAGGCCACATGAAACGCCAATGTTGTCTTGCCGGTTCCGGCGGGACCGGAAAAATGGACAGGATAGCCTGCCCGGATATAGGCCAGGGCTCGTTTGGTTACCTGTTCCACAAAAAAGGACGAAACAAATTCATCACTGGCCTCCGGGGCAATATTATCGTCTTTTGCCTGGATTCTCACGGTGGCTGCCGATACAACGTTCAATGCATTTTCAGTCATGATTCTCAAGCGCCTCCATTCTTTTGCTCCTTACCCTTCTGAACGATCCATCCCCTTCCCCGGCACTTCAAACATGCCATTGCCGGGGCCGCGGCGTCATCACCGGACCCATGACAGGCGGGACAGGTTATCGTGGGCCCCGTCGGCCGGGAAACAGAACCTTTACCGCCGCAGGCTGTGCAGGTGAGTGTTTTCACCGCCCCGGCGCCCTGGCAATGAGCGCATCGGGAAACGGGCGCCCTAAGATAGACTACACCCCGGCCTCCACAGACACAGCAGGTGGAGAGGGATGACATGATATCGAAGGGATCCTTGCCGCGCCCTCCGCAGAAAGCGCATACAAGCTGTTCATTCTTCAAGGCTACGATTTTGCCTTCCTACCTGTGGTTTTTCGACCCGGTTTTGCCTTGTTCGCATCGGCTGCCGTCCTCGCTCCGGATTCTTCAGGCTTCCGGCGGCCCTCTTCTTGTGTTACTGTTTTTTCCGCCGCCAGACGTTGTTGTTCCTCTTCCCGACGCCTCTGTGCATCCCCTTTCAACTTTTCTTCCTTTAACCTGCGGCTTTCCGCTTCCTGTTGCAGCCGCTCTTCTTTTTGGCGGTGCGCCGCTGCGTCCGCTTCCTTCTTCAGCTGTTCTTCCTTCTCCCGGAGCGCCGCTGCGTCCGCTTCCTTCTTCAGCTGTTCTTCCTTCTCCCGGCGCGCCGCTGCGTCCGCTTCCTTCTTCAGCTGTTCTTCCTTCTCCCGGCGCGCCGCTGCGTCCGCTTCCCTCTTCAGTTGTTCTTCCTTCTCCCGGCGTGCCGCTGCGTCCGCTTCCTTCTTCAGTTGTTCTTCCTTCTCCCGGCGCGCCGCTGCGTCCGCTTCCTTCTTCAGCTGTTCTTCCTTCTCCCGGCGTGCCGCTGCGTCCTTACGCTGGCGCTCTTTTCTTATCTCCAGTTCGGCAGCCCGGATCTCCTCGCGGGTGGGACCGCGCCAGACCCGTCTTGCTCCGGCAAGATCTTCCGCCGTGTCTCTTCGCAGTGCCGTTACGACGCTTTTTACATCCGCAACAAACGCCTCCCTTTCCAGTTTAGCATGACGGGCCATGTGGGCACGGGTAGTGGAAAAATCGGTTAGCAGGGAAGAAACGGTGTGAATGATATCTGTCACGAAGGCGCCACGGTCCTTTTTCGCTTTTTTAGCCATAGTGGCGTGCGCCTGTGCGAAATCAGCCCGCATGGCAGACACCTCGCCGGCCATCTCTCTGGCGCCCCGCGCCAAATTCTGCACCAAAGCCCCCCGTGCATTCCGCAGGGCGTCTATCTCTCCACGCAACCGCGTCATGTCATCGGTCAGATTACCCATGGTGATACTCCTCCATCTCCAGTGTAACGTTCGACCGCTTTCGAATTCCCCGCAAGGCGAGATGCTGACAGTGCAGCATCGCGCCCTGCAAATCGGGAATTATTCCAAAAGCGCAGCCTTATGCCGGGGTGGCCGCGCTGGCCGTCAGACCAATCGCCTCAGCATACTTCAGATAGGTCTCAACCGACGCTATCACCACCCTTGCCTCGATGGAGAGCAGTTCAATGCCGACCAGCGATACCTTGGCCCAGGCATCGATTACGATACCTTTGTCAAGGATCCGGTCCACAACCTCTGCCAAACTCGAGGAATCCGTTGACTTCTGAACCTTTGCCATTTGTCATTTCCTCTCTTTACATGTTGTTTTCGTTTATTCTAAGGACTACTTTCCGCACCACACACGGCGGGCGCCATCGAGATCGGCTGCAAATTCCTTACGCATCCTCCCGATTCGTTTTTTGATACCGGTGGCATAGGCGACCCGTTCCCGTTTCGCCTTTTTAGCCATCGCGGCGTGGGCGTGTGCGAAATCAGCCCGCATGGCAGACACCTCGCCGGCCATCTCTCTGGCGCCCCGCGCCAAATTCTGCACCAAAGCCCCCCGTGCATTCCGCAGGGCGTCTATCTCTCCACGCAACCGCGTCATGTCATCGGTCAGATTACCCATGATGATACTCCTTCATCTCCAGTGTGACATTCGACCGCTTTTGAATTTTCTACACGGCGGGCTGCTGCTGATGCAGCATCCCGCCTCGCAAAATGTAAATCATTCCAAAAGCGCAGCCTTATGCCGGGGTGGCCGCACTGGCCGTCAGACCAATCGCCTCAGCATACTTCAGGTAGGTCTCAACCGACGCAATAACCACCCTCGCCTCGATGGAGAGCAGTTCAATGCCGACCAGCGATACCTTGGCCCAGGCATCGATTACGATACCTTTGTCAAGGATCCGGTCCACAACCTCTGCCAAACTCGATGAATCCGTTGACTTCTGAACTTTTGCCATTTGTCATTTACTCCTTTTCTTGTTTTGGTGAATCTTTTAAAGGCATGCCCTATTGATAGGCACAGCGATAATCATGCCAGGGGCCGGTGGCGAAAACAAATATATAACCAACAGATAATATTTAATATTATACTTCATTATTCCACGGGGAGGCGCCAATAGTCGTCTGTTGAGGATTGCCGGCTATGGTTTTTTTTCCATAGATGCGGGTCAGGGATTCCCTATTGCGTGCTGCCGGGGATGGCAAGTCCGATTCTGATGGTTGCGAGAATTTCTTTGTGGTCGAAGGGTTTGCCGATAAAGGTGCGGATAAGACCTGACGATAGGGCTTTTTCAATAGTCTCGTCATCCCGGTAGAAGTATCCCGATACCATGACAATATCGATTCCCGGATGCAGATTTCGGATGCGTCTGGCCAACTCCAGGCCCTCCACATCGGGCAGTTTGGCATCGAGAAAAATCATCCGAAATTCATTAGTTTCGACAAGCGACAAGGCCTCCTGACCGCTTAAGGCACGGAGACAGTCGTAACCGCTCTTGCGTAGGACCTGTTCGAGAACCCAGCACATTTCCGGTTCATCATCCACAATGAGAAACAGGGGTTTTATTATCATTGGCGATATAATTCTCATCCCCTTTGGCGACGGCACGCCGCCCGTACATATTTTATTTCAGGGGCAGCCGGACGGTAAAGACCGTCTGCTGTCCTTCGGTGCTTTCTACATCGATGTCGCCCCCATGCTGCTTCACGATGGAATAGCAGATGGAGAGCCCCAGGCCCGTCCCCTTTCCCACCGTAGAGGTAGTATAAAAGGGATCATAGATCTTGTCGATATCCATTCGGGAGATGCCATGGCCGGTATCGCTCACACGGATGCGGGCCTCCCGGTTCAGGATATTGGCGGAAACCTCCAGAACGCCGCCGTTCGGCATGGCATTGATGGCGTTCAGAAACAAGTTCATAAAGACCTGCTGCAGGAGTGTGGCCACCCCTTGCACCATGATGGCGTCCTTTCCGAACTCCATCTTCATTTCAATTTTATGGATACGGGCATGATAATGGACAAGAGTCATTGTCTCTGTAATGAGGGAGACCAGGTTTACCAGATTGGTCCGGGTGTTGGATGAAGGATGGGCAAATTTCAGAAGATTCTCGATAATGGTGGAGGCCCTCTGGATTCCACTGTGTATCTTCTCTGCACATTCCCTGCGGAACTGGTCGTTTATGTCATCATCGAGAAGGAACTGGGCCGCCGAGGAGCAGATCGCCAGGGGATTCCGGATTTCATGGGCGATCCCTCCGGCCATCACGCCGAGAGCCGCCAGCTTCTGGGACTGAAGAAGCCCCGTTTCGAGCTTGCGACGTTCGGTCAGATCCCGGCCTACGGCCACAATGCCCACCGTCTGGTTGAGATCCCCTTTGAGGGGTGAAAAGACCCAGTAGATGGGAATAAAGGTTTCCCGCTTGGTCATGAAGGCGCATTCCTTCATCTGAGACGTCTTCTGCGTATCAATGATCGCGAAAATTTCCCGGACATCTCTCTGGTCTTCTTCGGTACAAAAATCACAAAAGCTCCGTGTCATGGCCTCGGAGGATTCATATCCGGAGATACGCTCCGCTGCCGAATTCCAAGTGAGGATCTTCCCCCCTTTGTCAGTGGACAGAACAATGTCGCTGGCGCTCTCCACAATACCGGCCAGGTGGCGCTCCACCCGGCGGACCTCCTCGCTCAATCGAACCTGCTCCGTCACATCATCCATGAGCAAAACGGCCCCTTCCATGACACCCTGCCAGGAAAAAGGGAAGACGCTATAATAATAGATTCGGATGGGAACCCCCGGCGCCCGGTAGGTCATCCGTTCTCCCCGGGTGGGTTGGTTGTTCTCGAAGACCTGATGGATCCGTGTCGTAAAGTCGATATGATCCAGAATCACGTTCGGGAAAACATTTTCCAGTCGTTGCCCGATGGTATTCCCCAGGGAACGCCGGCTTTTTTCAAGAAAGTTCCGGTTGGCGGAGACGATGCGCATATTCTGATCCACCAGCAATACGGAAGAGGGAATGGCATCGAGGAGCATGGTGTAGAGTTTCTCAAAGCGATCGGAGTATTCGTGGGGTGTAAAATCGGTCGGGTTGCCATGCATAGGGGTTTCACCGTTTTTTCAACAGGCAAAGTTATAGGGCGGCCAGGGACCACTCATCAGGAGGCGGTCCTTTTCTTTATCGGAACATCCTTCAAAAACTGCCCGGAAGGCGCCAACCTGTCCTTTCTGAACGAGAAAATACAGTGATAACAAGGGTTTTTCCTTATGGGCCTCAAACTTGTACCGGTCACAGACATGGGCAAAAATTCTGCCATAATGCCCTGCCATGGCCGTGCAATGCCTGGTGGCCCTATCTATGGCCTGATAATGCGTTCTCCGGCACTGCAGATACTCCCGCCCCCGACCCTGCGCTGCGCCTTTCGGAGGACTCGGTTCTACAAGCGCACGCGTCTCATCATCGTAAGTCCGTTCCGGAAGCAGCACGGTGATCCCCATTTCCGCCTTGTCCCATATCTCACCCAGCAGGGTTTCGTACTGGATGCGCCGTTCCTGCAATAGACGCTCGATGCCTGCGGCACGGTCAAAACAGCACCCGTATCGCATCGGGATAACCCCTTGGCAAAAATGCAGGGTCTCCACCACTTTGCGGTAGTCCATCAGTTCTCCGATGCCCTGTATCCCTTCCGTGCATGGCAGCATGGAGACGGCGGCACTGAGGCCGTTGACGGAAATCAGTGCGACGGGCTGCCCTTTCAATCCCGCCATCGACTCCAGCGGAACCCCCGGCGTCTTTAAGATGCCATAGAGCAGGTAGGTCATGACGTCTCCTCATCAAGGGCCGGTGCAAAACTGTAGGGAGGCCAGGGACCGGTCAGGTCATAACGGAGTCCCCTGTCTTGGCCCTCCGCATTCAATTCCAGAACCGCCCCCTCCAGACGGTCAAGGGAAACTTTGGGAACCAGGAACGCGCCGTTAAAGAACATCTCCTCCTCACTGCCCGTTACGTCACGGGCAATGAGTCGTCGCTGAGAGAACCCCATGGATATGGCGCTCAGGCGTTTAATCGCCTCCCTGGTTCCCTCCCTGAGCCAGAGCTGCAGGTCCTTATCCACCGCCAGTTTCAGGCGTTGTTCCGCGAAATACCGCTTTCCCGGCGACAGGGCAGTCAGGTCGTCCGCCGCCTGGGCAAGTCTTTGCGTCATGACATAGGTCCTGACCGCCGGGCGGTTCATCAGTCCTTTCAGTGTCCATTCTTCTTTATCGGCAATATACCGGAGAAATTCCGCAATTTTTTCCAGATGAGTCCCTAGGGTGGCCATCATATGTTCCCGGCTTGAAAATACCGTTCCGAAACGGACCGGAAGCACCGGGCCCTGACGGCTGAAGGTCAAAATGATCTCCTCGTGGCGGTATGCCCGGGGACCGACCCAGGAGAGATCCTGAAGACGCTTTTCAGCGTCGGCGCCGACGAACTCCTCAAGGGCCGTCTCGCAGAGGACCGCCGCCACCTCATGGAAACGCTCGATAAAGACGGGAGACCTGCCGTCGATACCGGCGCGTTCCACCGCCGGCGCCGCTGCGTCGGCAGGAGTCAGACAGAAGAGATAATACACCTGGGACATCGTCACTCCCCCCGAACCTCCTGTACTGCCTTTTCCATATCGGCTAAGCCGATCAACACATCCCGCTGATCCGGTTCCTTTTCCCCGCTTTTCTTGACGGCCCGTCGCACCGCCATAAGGGCCGCTTTATGGACAATCGCCGCCATATCGGCGCCGCTGAACCCTTCGGTCTTTCGGGCCAGGTCTTTGACATCCAGTCCCTCCGCCAAGGGCTTTCCCCTCAGGTGGACTTTCACGATGGCCTCACGCCCCTCTTCGTCCGGCATCATCATTTCAATGATTTCATCAAATCTCCCCGGTCTCAGCACCGCCATATCCAGCATATCGAGCCGGTTGGTCGCCCCCAGAACGAGGACCCCTTTCAGTTCATCAATTCCGTCAAATTCGGCAAGAAACTGACTGAGTATCCGTTCGGACACGTGGGAATCGGAGGTTCCGGCGCTGCGTGTCGGCACCAGCGCGTCGATCTCGTCAAGAAAAATGATGCAGGGCGCCGCCTGACGAGCCTTATGGAAGACCTCCCTGACCCCTTTTTCCGATTCGCCCACATACTTGGACATCAGGGCCGGTCCCTTGATGGAGATGAAATTTGTCTGGCTCTCCGTCGCGATGGCCTTGGCCAGGAGCGTCTTGCCGCAACCGGGCGGACCGGCGAGGAGAATGCCCTTGGGCGGATGGATCCCCGCCTTCTCAAAAAGATGAGGATACTTTAGAGGCCATTCAACCGCCTCCACCAGCTTTTCCTTGAGATCGGCCAGACCCCCGACGTCTTCCCAGTGGACATTCGGCGATTCTACAAAAACCTCTCGAATCGCCGACGGTTCAATGTCCCTGAGAGCGCTTAGGAAGTCGTCCATACGGATCTCCAGTTTTGCCAGGGTTTCGTATGGAATGCCGGTGGCGCCAAAGTCAATCTCGCCCATGATCTGTCTCAGGCAGATCATGGCGGCCTCGCGACACAGGGCCTCCAGATCAGCGCCGACAAAACCGTGCGTAATTTCAGCCAAATGTTCCATGGAAACGTCCGAGGCCAAGGGCATTCCCCTACTATGAATCTCAAGAATCTCCAAACGCCCTCGGCGGTCGGGAATGGTGATGCTGATTTCCCGGTCGAACCGGCCGGGACGGCGCAGGGCTGGATCAAGGGCATTGGGAATATTTGTCGCTGCAATCACAATCAGGTTCTGGCGCCGGTTCAGGCCATCCATCAAGGCCAGTAGTTGGGCCACCACCCGCTTTTCCACATCCCCCACCACGTTCTCCCGCTTGGGGGCGATAGCGTCGATCTCATCGAGAAAGAGGATGCTGGGACCCTTGCGCCCCGCCTCTTCAAAGATCTTCCGCAGGTGGGCCTCGCTTTCCCCGTAGAATTTATGGATGATCTCCGGCCCGCTGACGGAGAAGAAATTCGCCTCCGTCTCCTGGGCGATGGCCCTGGCGATCAGGGTTTTACCGCATCCGGGCGGTCCGTACAGCAGAACCCCCTTGGGAGCGTCGATCCCGAGACGTTCAAAGACCTCCGGATAGCGAAGCGGCAGTTCGATCATCTCCCGGATACGCTGGAGCTGGTGTTTTAGACCGCCGATTTCTTCATAGGACAGGCGCCGAAGAGCCTCGCCTTCCTGGGATTTACCGACCACCAGAACCGTCGTGGGGTTTATCAGAACGCCTCCCCGGGGCGTGGTGCCATGGACCAGGAAATTGGCGGAGCGGCTCCCGAAGAGGTTGGCCTGTATCCTGTCTCCCTCCATAACAGGCAGACCGTCCAGGAGGCTGCCGATATACTGGAGATCCCGATCGGTGGGAACAATGTTCGTGGGATTCAAAACGATTTTTTCAGCGGGACGGTAGACCGCCTGTTTGACCAAGACAAATTCGTCCAGGCTGACTCCGGCATTTTCACGGGTGATGCCATCGAGTTGAACCCGTGATTGATCCCGGATCTCCCGGTAAGCCGGCATGGCTTTGCACAGGGTGGTCTTTTTCCCCGAGACCTCGATCACGTCGCCGATGGACACACCGATCCCGGCGAGATCCTCCGGTCCCATGCGTGCATAGGCCCGGCCCACGTCTTTCCCAAGGGACTCGGTTACTTTCAGTCTCAGAATCAACTCCGCGTTCTTTTCCATTGAACTATTTGCCCCTCGCTAGCTTAAAGGATGGGGAAGACCGCTTATTTCCCTCGTTACTTTGGGCAGCGGATCTCCACAATGCCGTTGTTGCAGGTCATTTTGATCTTACCCTTCGGCGAACTGTGTTTCAGGAGGATCTCTTTCCGATATTTTTTGTCCTCCTTTTCTGCGAAGATCTCTACGACATCATCACGAACGTCCAAACGGATATCCTTTGTACTGATCCCGGGCATTTCTGCCACCAGCAGGGTGCAATCCTCCTCCTCAAAAACATCCACCAGAGGCTCCCGGATTTCCTGCACTACCGTCTGGCCGGTTTCACGGTCCTTTCGGATGTTTCCGAAAGGCTCCACTTTTATACGGTCCTTCTGATCCCCCAGGCCTGTCTTCAGGGAAAAACCATAGACGCCTCTGATCCCCTTTCCCTTGTCGGGGATGCTAAATTCCCCGGTTTTCGACAGGGTCTCCCCCTTTTCAGACAACTCGCCGAGCTTGTCGGCAAGGTCCGTCAGGCCATTGAGAATGCGCTCAAAGCTTCCGCCGGCGCCCTTTCCGACCCGGTCGGCGGTATCGCTATCCCTGGCCGTATCGGTATTTGCCCGCCGACGGGAGAGTCGTTCTCCTGTCTCGGCCAGGTCGCCAAGGCCCTGTATAAACCCTGTAAGACCATTCAAAAATCCACCAATCCGTACATCTCCCGGAACTTCTTCTTTTTCCTTATTGTCCCGTTTCCGATTCTTCATGGTTCCTCCCCTGAAGTGACATTCCTAACTTCTTGACCTTGGTATGCATGGTTTTATAGTCTATACGGAGAAGTCTGGCCGCTTTGGCCTTGTTTCCCCCCGTGTATTTCAGTACTTCCTTGATCACCGCCCGCTCTACGGCAAAAGTGCTCTGCTGAACGATCTCGCTCAGGGACGCGTTTCGCCAGGAAAGCCCCTGAACCTTGGGCGTAAATGCCAGGCCTGGCAAGAAAGCCCGCTTCAGATTGAGGTCTTTTTTGGTGATTACATCACGCGCCATCAGGGCGGCACGGCGGATCGTGGCGCGAAGCTGCCGGACGTTCCCCGGCCAGTTATAGGCCATCATCACTTCAACGGCCTCGTCGGAGTATCCGGTGACCATCTTGCCCAGTTCCAGATTGGCCAGATCGAGAAAGCGTTTGGCCAGATAGGGAATATCTTCACGACGGTCCCGCAGGGCAGGAACGTGAATTGAAAATTCATTCAGGCGATAAAAGAGATCGCGGCGAAACATTCCTCCTGCCGTCAGTTCCTGAAGATCCTGGTTGGTGGCGGTAATGAACCGAATATCCACGGCAATCGGCTTTGTCCCCCCGACACGAAAGAGCGCCTTATCCTGAAGGACCCTGAGAAATTTGGACTGGGAGGCCCGTGACATATTGGCCACCTCGTCCATAAACAGCGTACCGCCCTGCGCGATTTCAAATTTCCCGATTTCCCTGGATTCCGCTCCGGTAAAGGAACCCTTTTCGTGACCGAAAAGTTCGCTCTCCAATAGATTTTCCGGGATGGCGCCGCAGTCAAAGGGAATGAAAGGGGCATTGCAGCGCGGACTGGCGCCATGGATGGCCCGGGCTACCAGTTCCTTGCCGCAGCCGGTCTCACCGCTGATGATCACGGAAAAATCCGAGCGGGCGACACGGTGCACATCGGCCACCAAACCGATGATGATATCGCTGTGTCCCATGTATTCCACCAGGTTGACATGACGATCGTCCTTCTTGCTGATTAAATGCTTGAGATTTTTCCTTAGTTCTCCTTCCGTAAGGGCGCGCCGGACGACCCTGATAACCTCTTGATTGTCAAAGGGTTTGGCCAGATAATCATGGGCGCCGCTCTTCATGGCCTCCACTGCCTGCTGTATATCCGCAAAGGCTGTAATAAGGACTACAGGGATATCGGGATCTATGTCCTTTACCCTTTTCATGACTTCCATGCCATCGAGACCAGGCATCCGGACATCCAGAAGAATCATGTCAGGGGATTCAAAACAGAAAAGTTGCAACGCCTTGTTTCCATCCGGGGCATGGAGAGTTTTAAAACCTTCCGACTCGACGATATGGGTCAGGACCCGGCGTATCTCCTCTTCATCATCCACAATCAGGATGCGGGGAACATTTGATGCCATATTATAATTTCCCTCTCCGGTCAACGGGCCGGTGCATAGGATAAATAACCCGGATATCACCGGGCAGCCATCCTTCAATTTTATGCAGGAGTCCCAGGAACAGGATGCCCGTTTCGCCGGCAAGGAGGGTGCTATCGATCCTTCCTGCGATATAGGCATCCCGTTTTACGAGCAGGGCGTCGCTCACACTTCTCTGCCGGGACTCGATCCGAATCGATTCCCGCACATCGCCCGATTCCATAATTTTTTTGATGAGATGGTACTCTTCGATCAAAAGAGCAGAGGACTCTGTTCCCTTCAGGGTTGCGCCCATTTTCATAAGCCGCAGCAGCAGCCGGTGATTGGGACTGCCCTTTCTGGCTAATTCTTCAACGATTTCTTTCTCTTGATCGCAGACCGGAAGGCCGTCCTGATACAGAAGGGTTTTCTCGTAAGGAAGGGCCAATTGATCAATGGTATTCTCTATCTCGGCCCAGAATTGATCCACCAGATTGATCTTGCGCCGCCAGACCCTCTCCCCAAGTTTCTGAAGGGTCACCTTTCGGACCGATTCGCTGAAGCCACCCATGTCTTTCTGGCTGTGAATAATGGGAAAATAGATCAGCGTCCGCTGATGATCGGGATTTTTTTTTGTATTGCCCATGGCCCTTGATTATGGAAACAATTCCATAGAATTCATTCCGCAATTTCATGGCGCCGCCACCCTACTGTCAGATATTTTTTCTCAGGGCAGGTTACTTAACGTATAGGGATGGCGGAATTTCTTCAATTCATTCATCAGGCAGGAACTTCCAGGTCATTTCGTCAATCTCTAGATTTGGCAAGAATCATACCGTAGGATGGCAAAATATACAATATATTAATCGGTTGTTCTTGCGCCTTGCCGATTGACCCGCTCCGATAAAAGGTGTTATGAGAAGGGTAAACCATAGGACAAGATGAAAAGGAACGGATGCAATGAAAAGGACGCCGGATACGCGACTGGGTGCGGCCGATCTGCGCCGACGGGCGGAGAAGCGGCTGGAAGAAAAGCGGAAATCTCAGCGGGCGAAGGTCGAAGATCGGATGCCGGCGGTGGAAATGGAGCGGCTTTTCAATGAACTGAAGGTGCATCAAATTGAGCTGGAAATACAGAACGAGGAACTCACCCGGGCCCGGGCGGAACTGGAAGCGGGACTTGAGCAGTACGCAGATCTTTACGATTTTGCGCCCGTGGGCTACTTTACCCTGGATCGCGCCGGGATGATCCGCAGGGTGAACCTGACCGGGGCGCGTCTGCTGGGGGTGGAGTCCGCCCGGCTGGTGGGCAGACCCTTCAGTTTCTTTATTTCCACGGTCGACCATCCTGTCTTTAACGTCTTTCTGGAAAAGGTTTTTGCGGATAAGGGAAAGGAGACCTGCGACGTGTCGCTCCGGAACAAGGACAATGAGCCTCTCTGGGTGCGCATCGACGCAACGGCAAACGAGGATGGACAGGAATGCCGCGTTACTCTGGTAGACATCACCGCGCGCAAACGAGCGGAGGAGGAGATACTGCGTCGCAACAAGATCGACGCGAATCAGCGTCTGCAGAACGTGGAGCACCGCCAGCAGGCGCTCCTGGATAATATTCCCGATATCGCGTGGCTTAAGGATAAAGAGAGCCATTTTATCGCCGTGAACGAGGCCTTTGGTCGCGCCTGTGGTTTTGCCCCGGAAACCCTGGTAGGCAAGACGGACCTGGATATCTGGCCTGAAGATCTGGCGGAAAGGTACCGCGCCGACGATCGGGAAGTCGTAGAAACAGGTCGGCAGAAGCGCGTAGAGGAGCCGCTGGCAGACAAAGAGGGGCAAATATTTTGGATCGAAACCATCAAAAGGCCGATTTTCGATGATTATGGCCTGATCGTCGGCACCACTGGCATCGCACGGGATATCACAGACAGAAAAAAGAAGGAGGCAGAACTTCTCAATGCCCTGACCAAGCTGCAAGAAACGAAGGACATGCTGGTTCAGCTCGAAAAGCAGGCGGCAATGGGCCGACTGGCCGCCGGGCTGGCCCACGAGATTCTCAATCCCGTGACCATTATCTCCTCAAGACTACAGATACTGGAATCTTCGGAACATCTTGCAGGTCAACTTCGGGAGACGCTACGCGTCTGTCGGAATCAGATTGGGCGCATCGTGAAAATCACCAAAGACCTCCATCTTTCCTCCCAGACCGGTCAGCCTGCACGTACGTCCATCGATCTGGCAATGATTATCCGTCGCGCCCTCTTCGTCATGGATTCCAATTTGAAAGCGGGAAAGGTACGGTGTGAAGTGCTGATTTCCAGGGACATCCCCTTTCTCCACGCGGACGGAGATAAAATGGAACGGATGATCATCAATATGATCTTCAACGCCCTGGATTCCATGGCGGATAATAAGGAAAAAATCCTTATTGTGAGCCTACGGTTAATCGGCGGGGAGCAGAAATGCAAAAAGGTGTGCCTGAGCATTGCCGACAACGGGACCGGCATCAAGAAGGAGGATCTGCCTAAAATATTCGATCTCTTCTTTACCACCAAAGCACCGGGAAAGGGAACCGGCCTGGGCCTGTCGGTCTGTCATGGCATCGTCCAAGAACATGGCGGCCGAATATGGGTAGAAAATAATGAGATGGGCGGCGCCTCCTTCTTTGTAGAGATACCCGTAGAAGAATCTCCATAAATATTTTGCTCTTAGGAATAGAGCAATAAATGGGCAATAAATGGGGTCAGTCGTTGACGGCCTGTTGCCCAAATCCCCTATGCCGAATAGACGCGAATAGGATTAAGTAAGTATTCCGTTGTATTTTTGTTGCGTCAGATGATCGACAAACGCATTTAAATAAAAGTTATCGGCGTCTTGAAAAGCGATTGGATGACATAGAGGCGTCGAAGACGACCCCCGTAGACAAACGGTATATCTCCACGACCGATCCCGACGCTTCCGTTACCCGTTACCGGGGGAGTAAATCTGGTTTCGCTAATCTAAAATTGACCCCCTTGAAGGGAAAACGATAACCCAAAATTGACCCCCTTCACCACAAACTCTGATAATGAGATTGTTGGACGGCACGCAACCCATTATCGGAGGAAAGGAGATGCTGAAGGTGGATCAATATGAGTTCATTCGGA
>Ga0272444_10001937_pt1 | contig 19429 bp, 11 predicted proteins | sample SSMForm13_FD_201033 | JGI IMG/M metagenome (GOLD analysis project Ga0272444, IMG submission 201033) | Marine sediment archaeal communities from Little Sippewissett salt marsh, Falmouth, MA, United States - SSM-Form-13 | ecosystem: Environmental > Aquatic > Marine > Wetlands > Sediment ... | reverse complement strand
GATTGTACGGGCACCTTGTACGGCATCGCGGGCGACGGCACGGGTTCCGGCACACCGGAGTCGCTTTATACGATCAGCACCAGCGACGCCTCAACCGGTTTCCTTGTCACGCTTGGCAATGGAGATGATGGCGAGGCGATCGCGTTCAATTCCGATGACGGATTGATGTATCACGGCTCGGGGTATAGTACCCAGGTATTTGAAACCGTCGATCTGACTACCTTCGCCGTGTCAAACGTTCCCTTATCGGGGAGTGCGATCGTTGAGTTTCGCGGTCTTACTTATGAGGCTTCGTCAGGCGATCTCCTGCTATCGGATGCCAATGATCTCTTCCGATTGACGGCGGGAGGAGCCATCAGTGCCATCGGCACGCTGGACCATTCGGCGAAGGGGTTGGCTTATCTGCCGAATCCGTGCCCGGTGTTGACTCCAACGCCGACCGAGACGGCGACCGAGGTGCCAACCGAGACGCCGACTGAAATACCCACGGAGACTCCAACAGAAATCCCGACAGATACCCCGACGGCGACCGAAGCGCCGACGGATACGCCAACGCCGACTGAGACTTTTATCCCAGTCGATACTTCAACACCGACCGAGGTGCCGACGGATACCCCGTTGCCAACGGATACCCCGTTGCCGACGGATACCCCGCTGCCGACGGATACACCATTGCCGACGGATACACCGTTGCCGACGGATACCCCGCTGCCGACGGATACACCGCTGCCAACCGATACACCGACGGCGACCGATACACCGACCGTAACACCGACGCCTGAAGTTCGCGTATCGGTGATTCCGAAATCAATCGAAATTCCAGCGGGCGGATCGGTGCAGTTTGTGGCAATTGTCTCGGGGATTAGCGGACAAGACGTCACTTGGTTCGTCAACAATATTCCAGGCGGCACGAGTGAGTTTGGAACGATTTCTGGCGCTGGAGTTTACACTGCGCCGAGCTTGGTTCCCACGCCGGCGACGGTGATTATCAAGGCCCAATCCAATGTGGATACCCGCAAGGAAGACACGGCCACCGTAACGGTGCTGATTCAAGTAACGATTACGCCGGGATCGGTAGGACTGTCACCCGGGCAGTCGTTTCAGTTTTCAGCGCTCGTCGTCGGAGCGGAGAACACCAACGTCATCTGGCTTGTCAACGGTGTTGAGGGGGGGAGCAGCGCGGACGGTACGATTACTTCGGATGGGACCTACACGGCTCCGGCAAACATTCAGTTTATTCGAAACGTGAAGATTCAAGCTGTGAGTGAAGCCGATGGAACGACCCTCGGCGAGGCTCTCGTGACGATCAGTCCGCAAATGCAGATTTACATTCTCGACGGCCACGGCAATGTGTTGTCAACCGAAGAAGCGCCACTCGACAACTGATCGATCCGGTAAGAATTGATAGCGGAGTTCCCTTGGGGCGGCCTGCAAATCGGGCCGCCCCAATTTCTATTTGCTTGGGGAACCAAGTGGCTCTGTTCGAAAGGATCAAGGCAACAAATAGCCATACCATTGGTTGTATAATTGGTAGGACTATACTTGCATTCTGGTATGGCATTTGGTACTATGGGCAAAAGTGATGGCTTTTCAACAAAAATTAACTTTTTGGAAGATCCAAACGAATCGAGGAGAGCATGCGTACACGAGATATTGATGTTGTTGCCGCCGGGCACGTCTGCCTGGACATTATTCCAGGCTTTTCGCAGGATCGGCAATATAAGGTCGAGGAAGTTTTTTCGCCGGGGAAGATCGTAGACGTTCAACAAGTAGCGGTTTCCACGGGCGGACCGGTGTCGAATACCGGCATTGCGCTCGTGAAGTTGGGGATGAAAGTTTCCTTTATCGCGAAGATTGGCGATGACGATTTTGGCCGCCTGACGCTCAATCGCTTGAAGAACTGGGCGAGCGTGGAAGGACTGTCCATCAGCCGGGAGGAACACAGTTCCTATACCGTGGCGATCGCGCCGACGGGAATCGACCGGATCTTTTTTCATTCCCCGGGGACGAACCATACCTTTTCGGCCGCGGACGTGGACTATGCTCTGTGCGGGCAGGCCCGGTTGTTCCATTTGGGATACCCGCCGCTGATGCGGGGTCTTTATCAAAACGGCGGCGAACAACTGGTTGAGATCTTCCGACGGGTGAAAGAGCAAGGGACAACCACTTCGCTGGATATGGCCTTGCCGGACCCGCGCACCGAAGCCGGGCGGATCGACTGGCGCGTCATTTTTGAAAAGCTTCTTCCCTTTGTCGATATCTTCCACCCGAGTGCCGAGGAGGCGCTTTTCATGGTGAATCGGAAGAAATGGGAGCGGCTCCGGGTGGAGGCCGGCGGAGGGGATTTGCTGGACCTGTTAACGGGTGAGGATTTTGCAGAATTGTCCGATCAGTTGCTGCAGTGGGGCGCGGCGATCGTGACGCACAAGTCGGGTCACCGGGGTTTCTACCTTCGCACCGCGGGTCGCGATCGCATTGCGAACATGGGTAGCGCCAAACCGGCGGATGGGGAGGCCTGGGCCGCCCGGGAATTATGGGGACCGGCCTATCGAGTGAAACCGATTGCCAGCGCGACGGGATCGGGAGATTCCAGCCTGGCCGGTTTCTCTGCGGCTTTTCTGAGGGGAGAAGCGCCCGAGCGTTGTGTCGCCATTGCCAACACGCTGGGTTGCCAGAACCTGCACGCGCTCGACGCGGTCAGCGGGATTGAGGATTGGGAGCAAACACTGAAAACGGTCGCGGATCTGTCTCAGCCGAAGATCGATATGCCGGACTGGAAGGGCTGGCGGTTCGATCAGCAGCTGGAAATCGGTCAAGGGCCGAAGGAAGGCAAGGCGTGAAGACAAACAAGGGCGTGCGCAAATTCAAAGAGATCCACGTTGTGTCCAACACGCACTGGGACCGCGAATTTCGGACGAGCTTTCAGCGCACTCGCCTCCAGCTGGTCAAGATGCTGGATGCCCTGCTCGATCTGCTGGAGCAGGACCCGGACTACGCCTCTTACACGCTCGATGCGCACAGCATTCTGGTGGAGGATTATCTGGAGATTCGCCCGGAGAACCGCGAACGCCTTGCCCAATTGGCGCGGATGGGACGACTGTGGATCGGCCCTTGGTACACCCTGCCGGATATTCCAAACGTCGGCCAGGAGGCTGTGGTTCGCAACCTCGTGTACGGGCACAAGGTGGCTTGGGATCTCGACGCGCCGGTGATGAAGGTCGGGTATACGCCTTGTTCCTGGGGCCAGACGGGACAGCTGCCGCAGATTTATTCCGGATTCGACATTCACGACATCTTGTTTTACCGCGGAATCAGCCCGCATGAATCGCCCGCCGAGTTCATCTGGGAATCCCCCGATGGAACTCGGGCGCTGGCCCACCGCTTTGCCTTGTTCGCCCGCTACAATTACTACTATCTGGTCTTTCGCAAAATCACTTACGGGCTCGACTATAACGACCGGCAGTGGGTTTGGGGCAGGGACGGCGAGACGCCGTTTCGCTTGGCGGAAGACGGTCCAGTCGGAATCGAGCTGCTCGAGCCCAAAGTCCGCTACCTTCGCCGGAGATTGCGCCGCGCGATTGAAGAAATGCTGGAGCTGGAAGGAGGGCAGTACCAGTACCCCTATTTTCTCGCCATGCACGGCCATGACATCAGCTGGCCGCACCCTAAAGAGTCGAAGACGATTCAGGACGCCGGCAAGGACTTGAAGGGCATCCGGGTGATTCATAGCGACTTGGGGCGATACTTTGCCTCCTTGCGAAAGGCGACCTGCGAAGACGACATGACGGTTTTGAAGGGCGAACGGCGCAGCAGCTTGAAGGAGGGATTCTGGACCTATCTTCTCCCGGCGACGATCTCGGCGCGCACCTATCTCAAGAAGATGAATTTTCTCACGGAGGCGGCTCTCGTCGCGCAGGCCGAGCCTTTTGCGGTCATGAACTGGATGGACGCAGGCGCTTATCCCGAGCGCTACCTGGATTTGGCGTGGCGATATCTTCTGGGCAACCATACCCACGACGCCAACGCCGGATGCGCCTCGGACAACGTCACCGCCGACGTTGAGTATCGCTATCGCCAGAGCGGGGATCTTTCGGAAGGCGTCACTCAGGAATGCCTGAAAGAACTGGTCTGTCGGATCGACACGCGTGAAGCGAAACCGGAGGATCATTTCCTCTCGGTCTTTAATCCTTTGCCGCACGAGCGAAACCGGGTGCTTCCCATCACGATCGACTTGCCCGAAGAGACCGGCGCCCGGTCCTTGGAGATCCGGAATTCCGAGGGTCGAATCGTGGATTGGCAGCTGAGCGATTGTTCCCCGGAAGGGCTTTTCGTAGATAACAAGTGGAACGTGCCGCAAACCTTTCTTTCGACGCGCTTTCGTATTCTGTTGGATGCCAAGCCACTGCCGGCGATGGGCTATGAAACCTTTCAAATTATTCCAAGGCAGAAACCCGACCGGCGCTCGGGCTCGCTGATCCCTTCCGCCAATACGCTTGAGAACGAATTCATAAGAGTAGAAATCGCGGGCAACGGCACCTTGGACCTGGTTGACAAAGAGCGGGGTGTGGAATACTGGGGCCTCGGCTATTTGCAGGATCAAGGCGAGGTGGGCAACGCCTGGAGACACGAGCCACCGAGTCAAGACCGCGTCCTCAACTCGCTGGGCGTCTCGGCGCAGGTGGCGGTTGTCGAGGAGGGTTCCCTTGCAGCGACCCTGCGTGTTGACTTTACCGTGCGTGTTCCTCAGGAAGCCGCTGGCGAGAGCGCTCGAAGCCAAAGCGAAGTGGATCTGCCGGTGACGCATTTTGTACGCCTGACGCGAGGTGCGCCCCGCGTCGAGGTGACAACCGAGTTCGATAACCGGGCCAAGGACCACTGGCTGCGCTTGATGCTGCCGAGTGGAGTGAATACAAAGGTCTCGCACGCGGACAGCCATTTTGACGTCGTCGAACGCCGCATCGCGCTGCCGAATACCGACGATTGGAAGGAGCCCGCGGTGGGGACCTATCCCTTCCGCACGTTCGTTGACCTATCGGACGGCAAGTGCGGGCTGGCTTTCCTGGGCGAAGGATTGCAGGAGTTTGAGGTATTCGATGATGAAGACCGGATGCTGGCGATCTCGCTGGTGCGCGCCGTGCGGATCAAGCTCGAAGTCAGCGAGAACCGCAAGCAGGAACTGCCGGACGTCGGCTCCCAGTGTCCCGGCCCGCAGCGATTTCGCTGGGCGCTTTATCCGCACGGGGGAGGCTGGGCCGAGGGACGTTGCGCCCAACAGGCACTTGACTTTCTGACTCCGGTGCGAGCGGCGCAATTCGGGAAAAACGAATCGGGACTCCAGGCGCGCCGCCGCTCGCTGGTCGAGCTCGATTCACAAGCGATCGTCTTGGCCGCGATCAAGCGTTGTGAAGAGCGGGACACCCTGGTAGCCCGCCTTTACAATCCCACCCCAAGTCAAGCTCGCGGAATCCTACGATTCCAGCGACCCGTGAAGCACGCTTGGCGCACCAACCTCAACGAAGAGCAGATCGCCCTGATTCGCGGCGTCAAAGGCCGCGAAGTCCCCCTCCGCCTTGGCCGGAAAAAAATCGAAACGGTTGAGGTTGAATTTCTCGCCTGATGTGGGACAATTGCTTTTGTGCGTGGCAGGAAGCCTAATCTCGCTCTTCTTGCTCTACGCCTTCGAGGATGATTGCCATGTTGCAGAAAGCATCAAAGACGATTCTGCTCGTTCTAATCGCCATGCTCCTTGGCCTGGGCGCTTTGCTGAGTTGGAATTGCGGTTCAGGACCGCAGGAAATCGCGGATGAGGGACCGGCGGCCGGGCCCTCAGGCGTTGAGATGGTGCAAATCGGCCCGGATTACCCCAAGATTTTCATTGACGCTTATCTTTTCCAGGGCCGGATGCAGCTATCAGAAACGTTCCCACTCGATCGATCCTATGATCTCGAGTTTTTCCCCCTGCTGCTCGAATCGGGACCTGCGGGTAGCGCCTTGGAAACGGTCCTCGTTGACGGCGATCAAGAAATATCGCTCGGGTCCCACGAAGCGTTCTTGACCCAATCCTCGGCGGCGAAAAGCCGGAGCGGTCGCTTCGAAGCCCTTACGCGCCGGGTTCGGTTCGATCTCAGCCCGTACCAGGGCAGGGAAGTGACCTTCAAATGGATCGTGCGCGAAGCCGGGTCTGCCCGGCCGCTCAATCTCAAGGGCGCGGTCGGCAACCTGAGACTTCAGCCGAGGACACCGGTTGAACCGAAGAAGCCTCACATTCTTTTCATTTGCTCGGACGCTCATCGCTTCGACTACTCGATTTCGGATCAAGGTCCCGCACTGATGCCCCGGCTCCAGCAGTTGCGAAGGGATGCCGTGACGTATCAACGCGCCTACAGCAACGCCAGCTGGACGCTTCCTTCGGTAGTATCGACGTTGACCGGCGTATTCCCCCGGTTTCATCGTACGGGCATGCGGGTCAAAAGCGGTACGCTCGAGGAATTGAAACAGGAATTCCTTCAACCGGGCGAGTTTCTTCTGGATTGGGGCGACAGCAGCCACATCCTGACGGCTTATCCCAAGCAGTTAAATACGCTGACTGAATATCTGCGCCCGGCGGGTTACCGAACTGCGATGGTGCTATCGAATCCGCTCTATATGCTTTCGGGCTTGTTCGAGGACGGTCAGGACGTGGTCATCGATACGACCGTTGTGCCGGGAAAGCGGGTCAATGAGGCGGCGTTTCAAATTATGGATACGATGCCCGCCGAACAGCCGCTGTTTCTGTTGGTTCACTATATGGACGTGCATCATCATACGCAGTTTTATTTCAACAAGAAGTATCCGGGTAAGAAACCCCGAGAGGCGCGCGAGGAGTGGATCGCCACGTACGCCGAGGCCTCGCGCGATACAGATCGCTACTTGGGCGAACTGCTCGATAAGTGGAACGGGAGATTCGGCTTGGACCAAACCCTGGTGGTTTTTTACGCCGACCATGGGGAGCATCTGCTCGACCAAGGGCGCTACGTCATCGGTCACGGAAACACGATGGACGAACTGTTGATGCACGTGCCGCTCGTGATTCAGTACCCCCGGTCGGCCGGCATCGGCCCGGCGGAAGTCGACGTCCCGATCTCCTTGACCGATCTTGTTGCGACTGCGCTTGACGTCGCCGATGTCGACTTTAAAGACGAGTTTCATGAAACCCATTCGGCCTTGGCGTTGTTAAAAGGAGCCTCGAATGGCCCGCGCACCATCCACGCCGACTACCAGCTCTATCACGACGATTTGTCGAGCGTTCGGCAGGGGGCGCTGAAGCTGGTGTTGAATCTCACGGAAAACACTCGGCGGATGGTGGACACAACGCTGCCGCGCGGCAAGCGGGGCGAATTCGATCAGGTTGTAAAAAACCACCCCCGGCAGGCGGAATTCGAGGCGGCTTTCGAGGCGTATGTCAAAGAGGCGGAAGAGAAGGCCGCGTACATTGAATCGGATTTTCTCGTCGATCCCGACGAAGCGCTCGAGGGCCTTGAAAATCTTGGGTACGTCGGCGGAGGGAAGACCCACGAAAAACCAGAGGATGTGACTCCTGAAGAGAAAAAGTAGGGTGAGTGCCAACCCACCGGTTGTTTCTACTGCCATCAGCAATGACTAGAGTGTTTCTCGAAATGATTATTCAAATGAAACACGAAAGGTGACGATAGACCTCTCTCCCCCTTGATAAGGGGGAGCTGGAGGGGGTATCTTTTTAAGGCGAATAGCAATACTACTCGTGGAAAAATTACCCCACCCCGCCTCCCCTTATAAAGGGGAGGAGAGGGAAACGGACAAAACTTTCGAGAGATACTCTAAAGGACGATTCAACCCCAGGCACTCTACCCAAAGATCTGATCGCGCAGTTTCTGATTGTACTCGATCTTCTCCTCGGGCGTCATGCTGTCCCAGTTCGGTTCTTTGCTTGGAGGATTTGGTTCGGACGGATTGGGCACGGCGAGCTTTTCCACGCCGGGAGCGGGCTTGGGGATCACTACTGAAGACGCTGTGCCGCCGTAGCTCATAACCGGGGTTTGCAATGTGAGGTCCTCTTCAAGCGACCGGTGCGGTTTCAGGCCGAGGCCTTGAAGCACGCCATGGTAGGCGCGCACCGCTTCTTCCGGCGAAATCTCACCGTCGACGATCATGCGCAGGAAGGTAATGAAGGCCAGCTGGTGCTCCGAGTTGTTGATCTTGCGGCCGAATAGCGCGACGCGCGCGCCATACTTCTGCGCTTCGCTGAGTAGTTTGAAGGCGTCATAAGTCGTTCCCGAGGCTCCGCCGAGAATGCCCACGATCAGGTCCTTGCTGTAGCCGGCCAGCTCTTCGGTGAACTTCGGACCGTGGTACACCATTTTCAGAAACAGCGGCATGCCTCTTCGCGTCACCCCGGCGAGCGATCGCACGATCAAGTCGTTGATGAATGCTCCGAGCTCGTCCGACTCCAGCTCGACGAGCGCGTTGGGATCGAAGACTTCGAGGAAATAATTGAAGCCTTTTGTCTCGGCTTCCAGGCGAAACTGCTTGAAGGTCTCCAGCGTGTCCAGGTCGCGATCAAGATCGTTGTTGAACGTCACGGAGTAAAGCCCGAGATTGGCGCCGAGCGTCCGCTCGTTCGGGTCGCACGTCGCCTTGCCGCACTGGATGTGATCGATCGTGGCCGAGCGAAAGGGGCGCGAGGGTTGGCGAAAGTAAGTCCCCCCGCGCACGACGTGAATGTCGGTGGTGTCATTAGCGCGGGCCGCGGGCGTGATATGGCTGTTGTCGAAAAGCCGCTCCTCGATGGTTAGCACTTCGTTGGTACTGGCCGACATGAGCATGATGTCCACCAGTCCCTGGGCGACCACTTCCCGAATCTGCCCGCGGTATTCCTCCAGCGTTCGGTATTTTCTCTCGCTGTGGTGGTATTCGGGCGATTTACCGGGCGCGGCGATGCCGTAGGCCATATCGGCGTCTTTCGCGTCGGCGATAATGAACTCGCCGCAGCCAAGGTCCTGCCGCAGGGCGGCCAACTTGCGATCCAGGCTCTTCTCCATTTTGCTTCCTTTGCACTCAAGACTACGGGGAACAACGCAAAGAATCTATCAAATCCACCCCCCGGCGTCAACGCGGTTCCGGCGCGAATCGAAGGCCGATTTCTCCGTTGACACCGCTTGCAGGCTGTGTCATTTATAGACACGGGAAGTTAGGAAGCGCGCAAGTCCCATTCTGCGATTCTATCCCGAGGAGGTGAGGGGGGCCCGGTGGTCCCCGCGGCCTTCAAAGCCGTCTGTGCCGCACCCTGCGGTGCGGCAGGTGGGTTCGACTCCCATTCACCTCCGCCACCTCATCCTGCCCAAGGGAGGCACTGTCTCGGGTGAGAGCACGAATCCTTGGCCTTCTGGCACTGGCCGTGTCCGCTTGGGGTTGGGCGGATGGGGGCAGCCTCGAGTTTCGCCTCACGGGTCTCGAACGAGAATCCTTTCAATGGAGCCTGGACAGCGGGGGCCTTACGTCCCGACGCCGTGCGTCCCTGGTTTTGGACAAGGGGGCGGCGGAAGCGGTCTCGGTGTTTGAGGCTTCGCCGGCTCGTCTGTTTGTTTCGATGCGCAAGCCGCTTCGCCTTTTCTCCGATCTTAACGGGGATGGCGTCTGCGACTCCGGGGAGCTGTTCTCCGAGTCAAGTGGAAACCGGTATACCACCCGATTCGACAACGTAAAGATTCCGGCTCGACTGTTATACGGAGACAGGCCGGTCATTCTGGTGGACTTTGAGCACCTTAGTTTTGGCGCGGGGTATTTGAACGTTGTTCGAGTGGAGAGCTGTTACGAAGGCTCGGTGACGCTCGAGGGGCGGAAGTATGCCGCCCGAGCGGTGTTTCGATCTCCACTGACGGCCAATCGAGAGGATAATCCCGCGATTATTCTCGACGCAGACGGGGATGGAAAGTTCAATCATTTCACCGATCCCTGGTTTTCCAGCTCGGGCATCGCTTTTCTTCACGACTCGCTCTGGATGACGGACACGATTTTCTCCGGAACATCAGCTTCAGTTGCGCTTCGGCCGTATGAAGGTCCCACCGGCCGGCTTCGGGTGGAGGGGCAGGGAGTGCACCGGTTCTATCTTCAGGTCCAACGCAGCCGCGCCCTCGGCAGTCCCGTCAGGTGTGATCGCTATCTGTGTTTGCCGGCCCGGGAGGATGGAGTTTATCTCCTTCCGGAAGGATCCTATATGCTCAAGAATCTGTGGCTGCTCGATGCGGGCGAAGAGGAGCCGACGTATTTTCGGTGGAATGCTCGATCCGCCGGTCCGAGCTTAATGGGCTTGTCTTCCATTTCGAAAGATTCAACACAAGAAGTCCACCTTGGCGGCCCGCTTTCAACGGGGATCGATGTTGACTCAAGCAATCTTATTGGAAGGCTTGGCTTGGATTATCGAGGATTAAGAAATTCCTCCGGCTTGGAGTTTGAACCGATCTTTTCTCCGGAAACGGAAGGCGAGTGGCGACCTGCGGCGCCCCGTTTTGAAATCCGCAATCGAGAGGGAGCCGCCGTTGCTTCGGACAAGTTCGAATATGGCTGAGGCGGTACCTGTCGGGCTTCCGTGCGAATGCCCATCCTGGCTCTGGGAAATTACTCCATCGCGGTCTTATCGGACTTCAGCAGTTCCTTTATCGAAACGACCGAGACCCGCTTTTATTACCTTCCCATTCGGGGAGTGATCTACCTGGGATGGATTGCCTTTTTCTTGCTCGTTGTGCGTTCTTTGAAAAACAGCAGGCCGGGTCCGGATCGGGCGAAGCACGTCGTGTTTATCCCGGCGTGGTTTGGCCTGACTTTGTTGCTCGTTCCATTTAATTTTTTACGGTTCTTTTCGATCCCGCTCCTCTACGTAACGGCGATTTATCTCCTTTGGCGCGTGCTGCGGATTCGCAGTTGGCTGGCCGGTGCGATCCTGGCGCTCGTGTTGGGCGTGGGACTGGCGGCAGGCGTTCTGGCTTTTGGAGATGAGGGTCTCGGCTCCTCCTGGTTGATCATCATGTCCCTGTTCTTAGGGGGGCTTGTAGCGCTGCCCGTAGCGGGTGTGCGAGTCGCCATTCGTGCGACCATGAGCTGGAAGCGATTGGTGTTGGGATCGCTGCCCGGAATTGTCTTGGCTACGATTGCGATAACGACTTTTGCCCTGTGGCAGAGACCGCCAGCGTTCATTGCGTTCTTGACGGCGGTGATTTCTTTGGCCTATTCGTGTGGAACCTGCCTGATGTTCTGCCTGCTCCTGCGCTGGAATTCCTGGGCTCGGGGGGTGGGAACCGGCGAGATGTTCCAGTCGAAAGCGCTGGTGTATTCCGATGAATTATCTTCGCCTGAGTAACGATTCAGAAATAGCAACCTTTCCTCGTGTGTAACCGTCTGTAGTAAGGACTTCAGTCGCGTGAAAGGATTATCCTCTCCCACCGGGAGAGGCGGGCTTTCTTGTTTTACTTTGGTGAGGGAATCAGTTTAAAAAACTCCCCTCACCCCGGCCCTCTCCCAGAGGGCGAGGGTGACAAGATCCTCTCCCATCAGCGGGGATCTCTCAATTGAAAATCGGCGACGTTATGATATGATCGGTTGGAATCCTCTTTGTGTCATGTCAAGTTTGAGGCGGGCCAGTCGTGAGACGGTTTATCATCGCAATCCTCGTCGGAGTCCTGAGCCTGGGATTGATGGGCGCCTCCCTCATGCGCCGGTTTCCAGTGTATGAAGAGGACGTTGGCGAAGACGCGTTCGTATTTTTCGAGGAAGTCAGCGAACTGACACTGGTCGATGATGCGACTTTTGCCGGCGTCATCCGCTCGACCCGCACTGGGCGGCTCATTACGACTTACGATCGCAGTCAGCCGAAAAGCCGTCCGGCGTGCCCGACGTGAATGTAGGCGCAAATCGGTCATGGGGTCCATGGCCATCCTATAGGACTCATAATACTGTACGATCCCGCCCGCTGTGACGATTCAGAAGTCCGCCGTGCATTCTGGATTGGAACAAAGGAGAACAGGGGAGTGAAGATACCCAAGCGCCGGATCTGGCAAGTGCTTTTCCTGGTTCTGTTGAACCTGCCGCTGCTCGGACCGTGGAAGGGGATTTGTGTGCCGGTGTTGAACTGCCACTCCTGCCCCTTGGCGGTGTTTGCCTGTCCGATCGGTGTGCTGGGGCATTTTGCCGCGCTCGGCATCCTGCCGCTCTTCGCTTTGGGGACGATCTCGCTGATTGGGGTATTCTTCGGTCGTATTTTATGCGGCTGGATTTGTCCCTTCGGCTGGCTCCAGGACATGCTCTACAAGATTCCCTCACCGAAGTGGCGGCTGGCCCGGTGGATGAGGGGAATCAAATACGTGCTTCTCATCGGGACGGTTTTCCTCGTTCCGGCGTTCCTGGGTTTGGACAGCGCTGCTTTCTATTGTTGGTTCTGCCCGGTGGGGACGCTCGAGTCGCTCTTGCCAAGAGCGCTGGCGACCGGCAATTTCGCCGCCCTGGCCGCTTCCTGGGGGCGGATTGTCGTGCTCGTGGCGATCCTGCTTCTGGCGGTTGTTTCGCTCAGGAGTTTTTGCAAGGTGCTCTGCCCGATTGGAGCGATTCTGGCGATTTTCAACCGGTTTTGTGGTTTCAGCCTGCGATACGATCAGTCCAAATGCTCCGCGTGCGAACTGTGTCTGGAGGAGTGTCCCATGGACGTTCGCATCGAGGATTTTCGCGTTTCAAAGCCCGGTGTGAAAGAAGTTCTCACGGCCCCTTCCGAGTGCATTCTTTGCTTTAACTGCACCAAAAATTGCTACCAGGACGGGATTCAATGGACGTTCTGGAATCTGTTTGGAAAAAAACAGAAATCTTCTCCGGGTTGCGAAATAGCAAACAACGAGCCGCCTGATTTAACCGGAAAGGAGCAGGAGCATCATGAGCCAGGCGAATGATCCCCGCCGCCGGATACCCTCGGTGGATAAGGTGCTTCAGCAGCTCAATACCCTCCCGGACGTTGACCGCTATTCTCACGGGCAGCGGATCGGCGCGATTCACGACGTGCTGGATCGAATTCGGTGCGAGGATTGCCGTTCATCCATTCCAACAGTGCAAGAGATCGCAGAAGAAGCGCGCCTCGCTCTGGAGTCGCTTGGGCAAAGCGGTTTGCGGCGTGTGGTGAACGCCACCGGTGTGGTGCTCCACACCAACCTCGGGCGCGCGGTCCTGCCGCGGGAGGCGATGGAGGCCGTGGCGCAGTTGAAAGGCTGTTGCAGCCTCCAGATCGATCTGGAGACCGGCGAGCGGGGGCGGCGGGAGACCGCGATCGAGACCACTTTGCAGTCGATCACGGGGGCCGAGGCAGCGACCGTGGTGGGCAACAACGCCGGGGCGACGCTGATTGTCCTGGCGGCACTGTGTCAGGGAAGGGAAGTTATCGTTTCCCGTGGCCAGCTGATTGAGATCGGCGGCTCCTTTCGGCTTCCCGATGTCATTGCGGAGAGCGGTGCGCGGATGGTCGAAGTCGGCACCACGAATAAGACTCACTTGCGGGACTACGAGCGAGCGATCACCGAGGACACTGCGGTGCTGCTGCGCGTTAATCCCAGCAATTACCGGATCGTGGGCTTCGCCCAGCAGGTGGCCACGGCCGAACTGGCGACGTTGAAAAAGGGGCGGGATTTGATCCTCGTGGACGATCTCGGTTGCGGCGCGCTGATGGATCTCGCCGAGCTGGGTCTTCCGCACGAGCCGACGGTACAGGAGTGCCTGCGCAGTGGCGCGGACGTCGTTCTCTTCAGCGGCGACAAGCTGATCGGTGGACCGCAGGCGGGCATTATCGTCGGGCGAAAGGCCTGCATCGACCGCATTCGGCGGCATCCTCTGGCGCGCGCTCTTCGCGTTGGCAAATTCACTATCGCGGCGTTGGAGGCGACGTTGAAGCTGTTCCTGCATCCGGAAACGCTGATCGAGAGGAATCCTACGCTACGGATGCTGGCCTTGAAGGTCGAGCAACTCGAGCCGCGTGCGAAGGCGCTGGCCGAGCGACTCATCCCCCTGGTCCCCTGCGAGGTGATTCGGGGGCACAGTGCGTGCGGGGGGGGCGCTCTACCGGACACACCCATCGATTCGGTCGTGGTCGCGGTCCGCTCTGCCTCGATCTCGGCGGCGGACCTCGCTCGCCGGCTTCGCCTGGGGCGTCCCTCGGTCATTACTCGGGTTCAGAACGACGCGGTTTGCCTGGACGTTCGGACCTTGTTGGATGGTGAAGAAGACGAGGTGGTGAAAGCTTTTCAGAATGCGATCCCTTCGGAGTCAAAACAGCGATGAGATTTCCCGAAAAGCGAAAGCGAGTCATGAAGCGTTCGATAGCGCTCGGCCATTGTGTCTGCAATCCCAAGCAGCCTTGCCCTTGCGATATCTTCCGCGAGCAGAACCTCTGTCCTTGTGCAGGCGAGAAGCCCGATCCGCCGAAGGGCGCGGTGCGGCTGACCCGGCACGTCCGCAAAGCGGGATGCGCCTCGAAAATCAGCCGGGCCGAACTCAATCGAATCCTGCCCGAACTGCCGCTGTTCGACGATCCCAACGTGTTGGTCGGCATAGCGGCGGGTGACGACGCGGGAGTCTACAAGATCGACGGGGAGTTCAACCTGGTTCAAACCGTGGACGTCTTCTCGCCGGTTGTGGACGATCCCTTCACGTTCGGGCAGATCACGGCGGCCAATTCAGTCAGCGACATCTACGCCATGGGAGGACGCCCGATCAGCGCGTTGTCCATCATCGGATTTCCAATCGAACTGCTGCCTCGACAGGTGATGATCGAGATCCTTCGCGGCGGCATCGAGAAAATGCACGAAGCGGGCGTCAGCGTCATTGGCGGCCATAGCATTAACGATGAAGAGCCGAAGTTCGGTTTCGCCGTCACGGGATTGATTCGAGGCGCGGGGCAGGTGACCAACAGCGGCGCCCGCCCCGGCGATCGGCTGGTTTTGACCAAGCCGATCGGCACGGGCGTGATTTCGTTCGCGGCGCAGATCGGGATGGCTTCCCCGGATGCGGTCGAGCGAATCAGTCGGTCCATGGCGGAGTTGAACCGGGACGCCGCCGAGCTGATGGTGGCCCACGGAGCGCATGCCTGCACGGACATCACGGGCTTTGGTCTGGCCGGTCACCTGAGTGAGATGTTGAGCCACAGCGGCGTCACGGCCGAGATCGATCTGGCGAATGTGCCGGTCTTTGGCGAAGCGTTGGGTTGCGTGCGCGCCGAAGTCATCCCCGGCGGCTCGGAACGAAACCGCGAAGCGTATGAGGAAGGTGTGATCGCAACGGGCAACGGCCAACCGGCCCTGCTCGACCTGCTCTTTGACCCGCAGACTTCGGGCGGGCTCCTCGTGGCGCTTCCAAAGGATCAAGTGGACGCCTATATCGAGGCCATGCGCGAGCGGGGACATGACTCGACGCATCGCGTCGGCGAGGTGATTCCCAGGCAGGAGACTTGGATTCGCGTCGCTCTGAACGAACCGAAGCATCTGACCGGCGAGTATCGCTTGCCCGAGAGGACCGGCCGGGACGAAGTCGCCTGCTGTGAGTCCCCGCCAAAAGCGGGATCTGAATCCGGAGCGTTTGAGAGGACGGAACCGATGGAGGACCCAATGGAAAATTCGGCAAGACAATCGGCAGAAGCCTTCCAAAGCCTGATGCAGAGCGCCAGCGAGGGGGGGCGGGTAGACGCGCGGACAAAGAAGCTGATCTCCATTGCGCTTTCCATCGCTCAGCATTGTGAGCCCTGTCTGGTTCATCACGTTCAAAGCGCCTTCGATCAGGGCATCACACGGGCGGAGATGGATGAAGTCGCCTGGCTTGCCACCTCCTTCACCGGTTGCACGGGGCGAATGTTCTATCTGGACGTGATGAAAAAAATCGCTCCCGAATGAGCCGGGGCAGAAGCCTCCTGCCAAAATCCTTGGAAAGGATCTCGATCGATTCATTATGGCTCAACGCCCTCCCGGCCTGTTGCGTCAAAGTGACGATGCCGACGTGTTGTTGATGATCGGCACGGCGGGTCACGTCGACCACGGCAAGACGCGTCTGGTGCGCCTGTTGACGGGTTGTGAGACCGACCGTCTCAAGGCGGAAAAGGAAAGGGGCCTAACCATCGAACTCGGCTTTGCGCCCTGTTCTCTCGGTTCCGGGCTTTCCGCCGGCATCGTCGACGTCCCGGGTCATGAACATTTCATCAAAAACATGGTGGCGGGCGCCGCGGGCATGGACATGGCCGTCCTGGTGGTTGCTGCGGACGACGGCGTGATGCCGCAGACGACCGAGCATCTGGAGATCATGCAGTTCCTAGGCGTTCAAAGCGGCATGGTGGCCTTGACGAAGATCGATCTTGCGACTCCCGAGCGGGTCGAAGAGGTGCGGCGGGAGGTCGAGGAGCTCACGGCGGGCACTTTCCTGGCCGGAGCCTCGATCTGTGCCGTGTCCTCAGAGACGCTGGAAGGCTTTGACGAATTTTATAAGACCTTGGTTTCGGTTGCGGTTCAGGCCCGAAGCGCGCGAGCGGAAGGCGTGTTTCGAATGCCGGTCGAGCGGGTGTTTTCGCCGCCGGGATTCGGCACGGTTGCCACGGGCATTCCCTTGGCGGGCTCGATCTCAATCGGTGATGAGGTGGCAATTCAGCCTCAGGGGCTACGCGCCCGGATTCGCGGGATGCAACGTTTCCTGCGGGAGGCGGATGCGGGCCGGGCTGGGCAGTGCCTGGCACTGAATCTCGTTGGCCTATCGAAGGACGCGGTACAGCGAGGTTGCGTGGTGACCCGCCCGGGATACGGACAACCGGGCAATCATCTTCAAGTTATCTTGACCTCGGCGCGAAGCCTTTCGACGCCGCTCAAAGACGGGGAGGAAGTGCGGCTTCACACCGGGACGCTCGAAGTCCAAGGCCGTCTTGCCCTCTATGAAGCATCTTCCTTGGAGAAGGGAAAGACCGCGCTTGGCGCGCTTTGCCTCGAACAGCTCATTCCCGCCTCAGCCACGGACCGCTTTGTATTGCGGCGAAATTCCCCGGCGGTGACCGTTGCCGGTGGCGTGATTCTGCGAACGCTTGAGCGCCGCCCGCGCGGGTCGCGCGCCTCGTTGGCGAAGGAATTGGGGGCCCTGTGGGATGCGTTTGCCTCGGCGGAAACCCGGCTCGAATATCATTTTCGAGCTGCGGGAGCGCTTGGGAGCACGATTGAAACCGCTGCCGAAGTCGCACTGATCGAAATGCCAAGGGCACGCGAGCTGGTCGAAAAATTCCTCGGGCAGGCCGTGCTCACGCCCATCAAAGGCATACCAGACCGGTTCCTCCACGAAAGCGGCGGAAAGGCAGCCGAGGACAGGGTTTTGGAAGCGGTTGCAAAGCACCACCAGCAGCACCCCGAGGTCTTCGGCCCGACGCCGGCGGAGGTCGCCGGGAAACTCCACATTCCCGAGGCGATTGTCGCGGCGGGCGCCGAGGCGCTGGTCAAGCGTTCCGCCCTCGAATGGAAGGAGAAACGCCTGAGTCTACCGGGAAGCGCGGATCGGCTCGATCTGCAGCAGCGCAGCCTGGTGCAGCGCCTGGAGGAGGTTTACCGCGAAGGGCGATATGCCACGCCTCGGCCGGATGAATTGCCCGATTTACTTGATGCCCCGGCCGGCGGGATTCTTCCGATGCTGGACTATCTCTGTCAGCAGGGCGCTCTCGTTCGGCTTGGCAAGAACGTTGTCCTGCACGCGGAGTGGATGCGGGCGGCGGAAAAGACGGTGGTGGAGGCGATTCAACAGGCCGGCAGCCTCGACAGCGCAGATTTCAAAACCATGATTGGCTCGACTCGAAAATACGCCTTGGCTCTTCTGGATCACCTGGACGCAGTGCATGTGACACTGCGTTCAGGCAATCTTCGTCGCCTGCACCCGGCCTATCTCCGCAAACATCCGCAGTTGAAGCGGTGACTCGGTTTGAAGGCCGACGGACTGCGACGACTTATCGATTCCCCGAGAGATCGCTGGCCGTGAGCGTGGTATACGCCTTCCGGTCGACTTTGAAGGGACCGGCGCTCATGCGAACCTGAACGCGATATTCGTCTTCCAAAACTGAGGGTACTCGCCATGAGTACGAACAGGTGAAGCCTCAGCCATATTCGAAGGAACCGCGTTCGATAATCTTCCCCTTGTTGGTGGCGATGACAAAGGTCGGCTTCTCCGGGCGTTTGCCTGCGACTCGAAGATCGGTGCAGATTTCACCCTGGGAACCGGTTAGAGCGAGACTGAGGCGAAACAGACGCTGCACCGTAGCGCCCGAAGAATTGAACCAGGCCAAGGAGGTCCGGACGAGGGGCTTGTAGGGAGGGCCGAAAGGCAGAATCGCATTCTTGCCCTTCTCGACTTGAACCGTGGGGTAATCCTGGGTCGCCGAGGCCGAAACGTACGTGGGCTTCTTGGCGGTCGCTTCCGTGATGCGGTACTGGAGAAGCTTCCAGTTGCCCACGGGCAGGGCGACGGGCTGCCGGAGGACTCCGCTGATTTTCAGCAGACCGTGGTCGCCATACACGATCGCGTCGTACTGAGAATTGGGATTATTCACCGAGCCGGTGGCAAGCGGGGAAGGCGTAAGCGTAACGGTGTCACCCGTCGGAGAAACTTCAATGTTGAAAAAACGCCCGTCGATGTTGAGCAGTTTGGACAAGTTTTGCCGCTCCGAGCGGCCAAGTGCGCCGGAGCCCCAGACCGAACGGTTCCGCGTGTCGGGATCGACGAGCACCATGTCTCCGGAGGACGGGTAGAGTGGATTGTTGGAATCTTTTTGGCCGAGATTGACGGAAAATTCATCGTTGAAGCGGCCGTTGCTGTTGAAATCGAGGATAACAATGCGGTGCTTTTTGCCATCGATCGGGATTTCACCTGTACGATAAGAAGCGGACCGCAAAGAGGCCGAACCGTAAACCGGGGATTGCTGATTCTGCTCGTTATAGCGGGAATAAATTGAAAAGAAGAAGCCGTACTCGATTTTCTCCCCATCCCCATCGATTGTAAGCAGGATGCGAGGATATTCGCGCCGGGCGGAATTTTGCCCATAGTTGACGTTGGACGGCGGAGGAGCGGCTTCGAGCGCCTTGTCGTCCGTTAGATCGCCGTTGCCGTTAAGGTCAAAATAAAGTTTATCGTATCCGTTCGACGCGACGTCGCGCGAGTCGAATACAAATCCGAAGCGTTGCGAGCCAAATTTCACCACTCCCCGAAACGGATATTTCGATAAATAAGCGGCCGGCTCCTTCTTGACGGCCTCCTCGAAATCGGCAATCTCCTTCACCTGGATTTGACCGGCTTGATATCGAAAATACTGGGAGCGGACCATCCGGTAAAGGAAATCCGGGTCATCCTGCCGGTACACCGAGGAGGATTGAAACGGGAGGTG
>Ga0272444_10001930_pt1 | contig 19464 bp, 15 predicted proteins | sample SSMForm13_FD_201033 | JGI IMG/M metagenome (GOLD analysis project Ga0272444, IMG submission 201033) | Marine sediment archaeal communities from Little Sippewissett salt marsh, Falmouth, MA, United States - SSM-Form-13 | ecosystem: Environmental > Aquatic > Marine > Wetlands > Sediment ... | reverse complement strand
ACCCGAGGCAGGGGGCGGGGCTGGCGTGGGGAAGAGCGAATCGGCACAGAGGCGAAAGGAGGGCGTTCTTCCGGATTTTCGTGGGGAATCCATGCGCGAGGTGTTGCGAAAGGGGAGCGAACTGGGAGTGCGCATGGTTTTGGAAGGAACGGGGCTGGCGGTGGAACAAACACCTGAACCCGGTGTTGGGCTGAGCCGCGTAAGCTCGGTTCGCGTGCGATTCAATCCCCCGATCTGATGGAGGCTCGTGATACGCACCCTTCTTCACTGTAAGGCGATCGCGCGAGAGTCCTCCAAGTCGCCCAAAGGGGGCGGGGAACCCGGACCATGAAGCTGGGAAAGCTCATTCGAGATCTCGAAAACGCAGAGATGGTTCGAGGCGATCCCGATCTGGAGATCGAAGGACTGGCCTACGACTCGAGGGAGGTGCGACCGGGGTTCCTGTTCGTTGCGATTCGAGGGCATGCAAAGGATGGGCATGCGTTTCTTCAGAATGCGTTGGATCGTGGGGCTGCAGCTCTGGTTGTTGAGTCGGTCGATAACACAGGCACCGGGGCCGCCGTAATTCGGGTGCCGGAGACACGCTCGGCCCTGGCAGGAATGGCGTCCCGGTTCTATGGCGATCCTTTTAAGGACCTGGCACTGATCGGTATTACCGGAACGAATGGGAAAACTTCCACGAGCTACATCGTGGAGTCCATTTTGAAGTCGGCAGGGGCCCGCCCGGGTGTGATCGGCACCATCAGCTACCGGTATGCGGGAAAGAGCCGTCCGGCACCTGTGACCACCCCAGAATCCCTGGACCTGATGGCCATGCTCCGGGAGATGGTCGATCAAGGCGTCACCCATGGGATCATGGAGGTCTCCAGTCACGCCTTGGACCAGGGACGAGCTCAGGGGTGTCCATTCCAGGTGGTGATCTTCACGAATCTTTCCCGGGATCACCTGGACTACCATGCGGACATGGAGGCGTACTTCGAGGCCAAGAGTCTCCTTTTCCGGCCTCCCGAGGATGGTGGGTTTTCGGGCGAAGGTCCCGCTGTGGTCAACATGGACGACCCCTTCGGGCAACGGATTGCCTCTTTGAGCAAGCGACCGGTGCTTTCTTACGGTCTGGGTTCGAACCGCAGTGTTCGTGCAGAGAGCCTGGCCATGGAACGTGCGGGTATTCGAGCCATTCTCGAAACCCCGCAGGGGGCCTGTGAGATTCGCTCATCGCTCATCGGCCGCCTCAACGCGTACAACATCCTCGCTGCATGCGGAGCGGCGCTCTCCCTGGGTGTGGGCCTGGAAGCCGTAGCCGCAGGCGTGGAGAAGCTCAGGGGAATTCCTGGACGACTGGAACGTGTGAAGAACCCATGTGGGCTCAACCTTGTCGTGGATTATGCGCACACCCCGGATGCCCTGCTCAAGGTCCTGGAGACCCTGCGGCCCCTGGCGGAAGGGCGACTCATCACTGTGGTGGGGTGCGGCGGAGACCGGGACCGGGGAAAGCGATCCGAGATGGGAGCCCTTGCAGGCAGATTCAGCGACTGGGTCGTTGTGACATCGGACAACCCGAGGACGGAGGACCCGATGCGCATCATCGCCCAGGTGGAAGAGGGGGTGGCCGGCGCGGGCCTTCCCAGAGTGAAAGGCGATGAAGGATCCCTGACCTCAGGCCCGGGCTACGTGGTGGAGCCGGACCGGAGGCGGGCGATTCAAAAGGCCGTCATGGGTGCGAGCCGACAGGACCTCGTGCTCATTGCGGGGAAGGGGCATGAGGACTACCAGATCCTCGGAACGAAAAAAGTCCATTTCGACGACCGGGAGGAGGCGGCACGCGCGGCCGCGGCTTGTGCCGCATGAGGCCGGGACCCGCGGGGCGCTTGGGCTGATGGGTACAGCTTGGGGAAGAGTGACAGTCGGAGAGATTGTTCGCGCGATGCAGGGGAGCATGGTATCGGGTGATCCTGACACTCTTATCGCCGGCATCGGAACGGACACGCGGACGCTTGCGCCGGGGGGGATTTTCTGGGCGCTAGGCGGGGAGCGATTCGACGGCCACGATTTCCTGGATCAGGCCTTTGCACGCGGTGCGATCGGGGTGGTCGGAGAAACTGAAAATCTCCGCGGAAAGTCATTCCCCGAAAACGCCGTTGTGGTCGCGGTTGAGGACACCTTGAAGGCGCTGGGGGATCTGGCCCGCTGGTGGCGGCACGCCCATCGTGTGGAGGTGGCAGTCCTGACCGGAAGCGCAGGAAAAACCACCACAAAGGAGATGGCGGCCGGGATCCTGGGACTTGATGCGAAAACCCTTCGCAATCCCGGGAACTTCAACAACCTGATCGGGTTGCCGCTGACCCTCCTCGACCTTCGGGAGGAACACAGAAGAGCGGTTCTGGAGATGGGAATGAATCATCCCGGGGAGATCGCAAGGCTTACGGAGATTGCGGATCCAGACGTGGGCTTGATCACGAACGTGGCTCGGGCCCATCTGGAAGGGCTGGGCGACGTTCAGGCCGTGGCCCGGGCCAAGGCGGAGCTCCTGGATGGCATGACTCCTCAGGGGACAGCGGTCTTGAACGGTGACGACACCCTCCTGATGAAGGAAGCCCATCGGTTCGCCGGGAGGGTCCTGACCTTCGGCCTGACGGATAAGTGCGATGTGTGGCCCGGCAGGGTCCAGGACCTGGGAAGAAACGGCGTCACATTCGTATTGCACTACGAGAATCAAGGTGTGGAGGTTCGTTTGAACGTCCCGGGGCGACAGAACGTGATGAACGCACTGGCCGCCGCCGCACTTTCCCTTTCCATGGGAGCTCCTGTTTCCAGCGTGATTCGGGGGCTTGCTGCGTTTCGGGGGATTCCGGGACGGTTCTCTCTGCTGGACCTGCCGGGAGGCGGTCTCCTGGTGGATGACACCTATAATGCCAACCCGTCCTCACTCAGGGCGGCCCTCGACTCCCTTGCATCTCTGGTGCGGGGACAGGGACGTGTGATTGCAGGCCTGGGGGACATGTTGGAACTCGGGCGGGAAACGGTTTCCGCCCATTTTGAAGCCGGGCGAATGGCTGCGGAGCGAGGGGTGCACGAAATCCTGGCCCTGGGGGACCACGCAGACGAGGTGGTCCGCGGGGCTGTGGAAGGCGGAATCCCTTCGGAACGAACGCGGATCGTGCGTACTCACGAGGAGATGGCGAATGGAATCTACGAGTTGCTCAGGGAAGGAGACGTCGTGCTGCTCAAGGCGTCCCGAGGCATGCGGCTTGACCGGGTGGTCGAGCTTCTCACCGGGATGGAGAAGGGAGGAACGTCTCATGGCCGCAAAGAAAAGGGTCCTGGTGGTGGATGACCAGCCGGGGATTCTTGATCTGCTGGCCGATGTGCTCCTGACCTCAGGGTATGAGGTGGATGTGGCGACGAACGGGCAGAAAGCCATGGTGGCGCTGTCGCAGGGTTGTTTCGACCTCGTGATTTCGGACCTCCACATGCCGCAGTGGAGCGGTCTTGATCTACTGCACTGGATGAAGGCGAACGACCGGAAGGAGAAGGTGATCGTCATGACCGGCTCTGCAGATTACCAAGAGCTCATGGACGGGGAGCTTTACCCCGTGGAAGCCCTTCTCCGAAAGCCGTTTCGGATCCCGGCCTTCCTGGAGACCGTGGAATCGCTTCTTCCCAGAAAAGAGAACGGGGTGAAACGGCAATGGAACCGGGCGCGAAGAGGAGCGGCCTGATCGATGTTGTACAAGCTGATTTACATATTCCACGAGGAGATCTCGCTCCTGAACGTCTTTCGGTACATCACATTCCGGACGATCGTAGCGGCCCTCTCGGCCCTCACGGTGGTGCTCTTCTTCGGGCAATGGGGCATCGGACGGCTGCGCGCCCTTCAGATTGGGCAGTTCATTCGCGAAGACGGTCCTCCCAATCACAAGGAAAAGGCCGGGACCCCCACCATGGGCGGATGCCTCATGCTCCCGGTGATTTTGATCTCCACGATCCTGTGGGTGGATCCAAGCAACATCTACGTGTGGCTGGCGGTCGTGGTGATTCTGGGGTTCGGGGCCATCGGCTTCGTGGACGACTACCTCAAGCGGGTCCGGAAAAGCAGCAAGGGGCTCACCGCCAGGGCCAAGTTCGGGCTGCAGTTTCTCGTAGCCCTGGTTGTCGTGGTCCTTCTTTACCTCTACCCGGGATTCGATTCCCGCCTCATGGTGCCGTTTTTCAAGAATCTCAGGCCGGACCTCGGGCTGTGGTACATCCCGTTCGCTTTGTTCATCATCGTGGGGGCGTCCAATGCGGTCAACTTGACGGACGGCCTGGACGGGCTCGCCATCGGTCCCATCATCGTGGCGTTCGCCAGTTATCTGATTTTCTCCTACCTGACGGGTCACGTGAAGATCGCCGAGTACCTCCAGATCCCTTATGTGGCCGGCACGGGGGAGCTCTCCGTACTTTGTGGGGCGGTGGTCGGCGCAGGGCTCGGGTTCCTGTGGTACAACGCCTATCCCGCAGAGGTCTTCATGGGGGATGTGGGATCGCTTCCTATGGGCGCGGTCCTGGGGTTGGTCGCGGTGATCACCAAGCAGGAGTTCGTTCTGGTGCTGGTAGGCGGGCTCTTTGTTGTGGAGGCTCTGTCGGTCATTTTTCAGGTGGCCTGGTTCAAGATCTCCGACGGCCGCCGGATTTTTCGTATGGCCCCCCTGCACCACCACTTCGAATTGAAGGGATGGCCCGAGAGCAAGGTCACGGTGCGATTCTGGATCATCTCCTTGATTCTTGCGCTTCTGGCCATCGGGACCTTGAAGCTTCGGTAGGAGGGGAAGAACAGCGGTTCAAGAGCGGCAGTCGCCGAAGAGGGGACCGGGAATGGAATCGACCAGGATTCTGACGGAAGGATGGCGTCTTTGGCTGCTTCACCGTACCAACCCCTTGCACGTGTACTGCCGGTTGATGGATCTGGGCCTGGGGCACGCCGTTTCCACAAAAGTCTGCCGGTTTTACGAAAGACATGTTTTCCAGGCAGGACGAAGGGATTGGAAAAAGAACTGAAGATTCAGGGAGCGAGAGTAGTGGTGGTCGGACTGGGTCGGTCCGGGCTGGCTGCGGCCCTTTGGCTCGCCGGCGAGGGGGCGGAGGTTACTCTCAGCGATGTACGCGATATCTCGGCCTTCAACGCAGACATCCTTCAAAAGGCCAGGGATGCCGGGGTGAACCTGGAAACCGGGGGGCACGGCATGGAGACGTTTCAAAGGGCGGACTGGATCGTGATCAGCCCGGGTGTGCCACCTGAAATCGAGCCCATTCGTTCCGCGCAGGAGGGCGGGATTCCGGTCATTGGGGAAATGGAGCTGGCCTGTCGATGGCTGGATCTTCCCCTGGCGGGTGTGACCGGTACGAACGGCAAGTCCACGGTGACGGCGCTTCTCGGGGACATGCTTCGAAACCCGGACCGCCGCGTGTTTGTCGGGGGGAACATCGGCACCCCTCTCATGGACCTGGTGACCGGGCGCAGCGATTACGATTGCGGTGTGGTGGAAGTCTCAAGCTTTCAGCTGGACACGTTAGAGCGCTTTCGGCCGGAGGTTTCGGTGATCCTGAACATCAGCCCCGACCACCTGGACCGCTATCCGGATTACGAGGCCTACGTGCAAAGCAAGCTGCGCATTTTTCGAAATCAGGAGCCCGGCCGGACGTTGATCCTGAACGACGACGACGATCGCCTTCGGCAAGTGACCCCGGACAACCCTCTCCATGTCCTTCGCTACGGGATGGAAAAGGCAGCGGGCCGGGCGGCGTGGATCGAGGAGGACCGAATGGTGACGGTCTTCCCCCAGGAGGCAGTGCGGAATTTCTCTCTGGAGCATTTCCTTCTTCCCGGCAGGCACAACCGGGAAAACCTCATGGCGGCTTCGCTGGCTGCCATGACCATGGGCGCGAAGCCGGAAGCGGTGCAACGGGTCATTGAAGGATTTCAAGGGCTCCCCCATCGCATGGTATGGGTGGAAAACGTGCGGGGAGTGGATGTGTACGATGACTCCAAGGCCACGAACGTGGATGCAGCCGTCCGGGCCCTGGAGAGTTTCGAGCAGCCCGTGGTTCTGATCGCCGGTGGCCGCCACAAGGGCGCGGACTACGGCCCCCTGGTGCAGGCGGCGAGGGGCCGCGTGCGGTTCGCGGTGTTACTGGGGGAGGCCAGGTCCCTCCTGGCTCGGGCCCTGGAAGGTGAGGTCCCCTATCGTCTGGCTGAGAACATGGACCTGGCCGTGAGCGAAGGCCTGTCCCTGTCCGAGCCCGGCGACGCATTGCTTCTTGCTCCTGCCTGCTCCAGTTTTGACATGTTCGTGGATTACGCCCACCGGGGGCGTGTGTTTTCCGAAGCGGTACGGAGACTGAGGAATGGCGGCGAAACAACGTGAGACGCAGGGAACGGACTATGGGATCCTGATCCCTTGCCTGCTTCTCGTGGGGCTCGGGTTGGTGTTCATATACAGCTCGAGCTCCTTCCTGGCGGAACATAAGCTCGGGGACAGTTACTACTTCCTCAAGCGGCAGGGGGTGTTTTGCCTGGTGGGGTTGTTTCTCCTGATCGTGGCCAAGAACCTCCCCAGCAGCTTCTATGCCCGGTGCGCATATCCCATGCTTTTTGTAAGTCTCATTCTGCTCGTAGCGCTTCTCATTCCGGGGGTCGGGAAAACCGTCGGTGGAGCCAGTCGATGGCTCAGCTTCGCCGGACTGTCCTTTCAGCCTTCGGAGTTCGCAAAACTCGCCCTGGCCGTGTACATGGCCTACTCCATGGCCAAGAAAGGGCACGACATGGGGTCGTTTTCCAAGGGGCTCTTGCCGCACCTTCTCGTGGCAGGCGTGTTTATGACCCTGATCGTGCTTCAGCCGGATCTGGGGACCGCTGTCATCATCGGGTGCTGGATGATGATGGTCCTCTTCGTGGGAGGCGTCCGCACCTATCAGCTCGTGTCCCTGGTGCTGGCGTTCGCACCGGCTGTCGGCTTCCTGATTTGGCTGGAGCCGTATCGACTTCGCCGCTGGTGGGCGTTTCTAGAACCGTGGAAGGATCCGCACGGCCTCGGTTTTCAGATCATTCACAGCTTTCTCGCGTTCGGTTCCGGGGGCCTTTTCGGTGTGGGCCTCGGCAACAGCAAGCAGAAGCTGTTGTACCTTCCGGAGCCCCACACGGATTTCATCCTCTCCATCATAGCGGAAGAAGTGGGGTTATTGGGTGTGATCACCGTGGTCATGCTCTTTGCCTTCCTCGTCATGCGGGGCATTCGAGCGGCACTCAATGCGCGGGACCTGTACAGCACCTACCTGGCCCTGGGAATCAGTTCCTTCCTTGGGCTTCAGGTGCTTATCAACATGGGGGTGGTCATGGGGCTTCTTCCCACGAAGGGACTCACTCTTCCCCTCATCAGCTACGGCGGTTCCTCCCTCGTGGTGAACCTCCTGGGCATCGGGATCCTGTTGAGCATCGCGAAAAAGGGCTAGGTGAAGGAGCACGAGGGGCGAGGAAGGAGAAGGATCGTTACGCGGGTGGAAGGGAACAATGGACACGTACTCTGAAGCCGATTCGAAGCCGCGGTCCATGTCTGCCGGAAATGGATACCGCGTCGTGATCGCGGGCGGGGGGACCGGGGGGCATCTTTTTCCCGGCCTTGCCGCCGCCCGGGAGATTTTGCGACGGCGGCCTGAGGCGGAGATCCTGTTCGTGACCGGAAGCCGACCTATGGAGCGGCATATCCTGGAGCGCTCCGGGTTTCGCCAGGCGGGCATCCAGGTGGAAGGACTGATGGGCAGGGGATGGAAAAAGGGAGCGAAGGTCGTCCTGGCACTTCCCCGAAGCTTCTTCCAGGCACGGCGGGTCCTGCGGAGCTTCTCGCCGATAGCGGTCCTGGGCGTAGGCGGGTACTCGTCCGGCCCGGTCTGCGTGGCCGCGCGGACCCTGAAGATTCCTACGGCCGTGCATGAACAGAACTCGTTCCCCGGCCTCACGAATCGACTGCTCTGTCGGATCGTGGATCGGGTGTTCATCTCTTTTGAGGAGAGCCGGTCGAAGTTCCCGTCAGGCAGATTGGTCTTCACCGGGAACCCCGTGCGCGAAGAGCTTCTTCAAGCTGAAAAACCGATCCGATCGGAAGACAAGACCCTGAGCGTGCTGGTGGTCGGAGGAAGTCAGGGGGCCAGGGCTGTGAACACGGCTGTGGCGGCGGCACTGGGTATGCTCAAGAAGCAGGGACGAGCCGTTCACGTGGTGCATCAGACGGGAAATGGGGATTACGAGCGGGTGTTGCGGCTGTACACGGAACTGGGCCTTCGAGGTGTCGTGACCCCCTTCATCGACGACATGGCAGGGGCCTATCTCGGGGCGGACCTCGTGGTGGGCCGGGCAGGCGCAAGCACGATATCGGAGTTGGCCGCCTTGGGAAAGCCCTCGGTGCTCATCCCCTACCCGTATGCGGCCAACAACCACCAGGTGACGAACGCCCGAGCGCTCTCGGATGCCGGCGGCGCGGTGCTGCTCCCGCAATCGGAGTTGAGCGGCCGATCCCTGGCCCACGCCCTGGTAAGGTTCGACAGCGACCGGGAAGCCCTTCGGGAGATGGGAGAACGGGCCCGGGGCGAGAGGCATCCGGCGGCGGCCCGTGCCATTGTAAACGGATTGGAAGAAATGGCGTCCAAAAACGAAGACGTCCGGCCGGGAAGTTGAAAAGCGAATGAAAACGTTCGGCAAGGTTCATCACATTCATTTCGTAGGCATCGGGGGCATCGGAATGAGCGGCATTGCCGAGCTTCTGCTCAACCTCGGATACGTGGTCAGCGGGTCGGATATTCGTGAGTCCTCGGTGACCCGCCGGCTGGCTGCTATGGGCGCTCGCGTCTTTTCAGGCCACAGGGAGGAGCATGCCGAAGGGGCGGACGTGGTGGTTTACTCCTCGGCGGTTGCTACGGAAAACCCGGAGGTTCGTGCGGCCACAGAGCGATTCGTCCCGGTCATTCCCCGTGCGGAGATGCTGGCCGAGCTCATGAGGCTCAAGTACGGTGTGGCCGTGGCAGGGGCCCACGGCAAGACCACCACGACGTCGATGATTGCGTCCATATTAACGAGCGGGGATCTGGATCCCACGGTGGTGATCGGTGGTCGGCTGGACATCTGGGGAGGCTCCAATGCAAAGCTGGGCCAGGGAGACATCCTGGTGGCGGAGTCGGACGAGAGTGACGGCTCCTTCATGCTGCTTTCTCCCACCATCGCGGTGGTGACGAACATGGACTACGAGCACATTGAGCACTACGGGACCATGGACAACTTGAGGACCGCGTTCGTGGATTTTGTCAACAAAATCCCGTTTTACGGCTCGGCCGTGCTCTGTTTGGACAACGAGGAGATTCAAGGGATTCTTCCTCGTCTTCGCAAACGCTACCTGACATACGGGATGACCTCACAGGCAGACGTGCGGGCGAAGGAAGTGGAGATGCACGATTTCTCCGCTTCCTTTGAAATCCTACAACAGGATCGCTCTCTGGGCCGCATCGTGGTGGGCATGCCGGGAAGGCACAATGTGCTGAATGCCTTGGCGGCCGTTACGGTAGGGCTGGAGCTGGAGGTCGACCTGGAAGACATCCGTGCGGGGCTTCGCAATCTCGGGGGATTGGCTCGGCGGTTTCATCTCAAGGGAGAACGGCAGGGAATCCTTGTCATGGACGATTACGGACACCATCCCACGGAGATCGTGAATACCCTGGAAACGGCAAGGGCCTGCTGGCCCGATCGACGCCTGGTGGTGGTGTTTCAACCTCATCGCTACTCGCGGACGCGCGCTCTGTACGACCGTTTCGTGCTGAGCTTCAACCAGGCGGACCTCCTGGTGATCGCCCCGATCTATGGGGCGGGTGAGACCGCTGTCGAAGGTGTGGATGCCGCTTGGCTTTACCGGGGGGTGAAGGAGCACGGCCACCGGGAGGTCGTTCTCGGCGAGGATCTGGAGGACATTCGAAGCTACCTCGAGGTCACACTACGTCCCGGCGATGTCCTGATGACTTTGGGCGCAGGGGATGTATACCGGGTGGGCGAGGCCCTGCTCGAGGCTCTCGAACCGGGGACGCCGGGAGCGGAGGGGTGAAGGAACACGCGGGCGTCGTGGCGCAAAGAGCGCCGGTGTAGGGGATCGTGGGAATCACGATTGCCGGGTGGGCCGGCGGAGGAGAACGGAGGAACGGGCGGTCTGCAAGAGGATCGGGGCGGATCATGGAACCCAGACACCGAAAAACGCTTCGCAAAATCGCAGGGTCCAACATCCGGTTTGATTGCCCCATGCGGCTTTACACGACCTATCGGGTGGGTGGGAATGCCGCCGCGCTTTATCGTGCGCAGGATATGGGAGGGCTGCTTCGTGTGCTTGCCTTTCTGAAAGCGGAATCGGTTCCGTGGCTGGTGTTGGGAAAGGGAAGCAACGTGTTGATCGGGGACCGGGGATACGACGGTGTGGTGATTCGGCTCCGGGGGGCCCTGGCCGAACTGAAAGGATCCCGGCGGGAGGGGGTACTCGAGGCCGGGGGAGGGGCCGTCAACCGAAGGCTTCTGGCCGTTTGCTCAAACGAGGGGTTCGGAGGGCTCGAGTTCCTGGCCGGTATTCCGGGGACGGCGGGCGGGGCGGTGGCCATGAACGCTGGGGCGTCCGGCCGGGAAACCGGAGAAGTAGTGGATCGTGTGGAGTTGGCGATTCCAGGCAAAGAAGCCTTTCAGGTTCTCCCTAAGGACCTCAACTTCGGCTATCGACGGTGCTCCCTGCCGGATGGAGCCGTGGTCACCCGAGCCTGGTTCGCAGTTCGATCGGATGATTCGGACGTTGTATCCCGGCGCATTGCAGAAAACCTCGAGCAGCGTCGGAAGAAACAGCCCCATGGGTTTCCTTCGGCCGGTTCGGTTTTCCGGAATCCACCGGGCGATTCAGCGGGAAGGCTGGTGGAGAGGGCCGGGCTCAAGGGTGAGCGACTCGGTGGGGCCGTGATTTCGCCCGAGCACGCCAACTGGATTGTCAACACGGGAGGCGCAACCGCGGCGGATATCCATGGGCTCATGACGATGGCCCGTGAAGAAGTCTTACGCCGTACAGGCATTGCTTTGGAGCCCGAGGTCCGCCTGATCGGCGTATGAACGAAACGGTGCGGATTGCCCCTGGAGCGGGATCGCCTCGTTTCAAGGGGGTGTGGGAAGGGATGGGCGAAAACACGAAAGCACAGGAGACCCGAAATACGGGGAGACGACCCCTGGCAGCGGCGTGGCAGGTGCTCTGCTGGATGAGCTCGTCCTTTATCAAAGTCGCCTGCCTTCTGGTGTGCCTTATGATGATCAGCGTGTTGTTTCTGGCGGGATACCAGTACCTTGTGCACTCCCCGTACATCCGACTGGAGCGGGTCGTCATCACCGGCGTCGACGACGGCATCAAGCGGGAACTCCTGGAGATTTCCGGCCTGCGATCGGGCGTATCCCTCCTGGAGGTGAACCTTCGGAAGCTCAAGCAGAACCTCGAGAGGCACCCTTGGGTGAGGTCGATGGATTTGGCAAAGAAGTACCCTCACACCCTGGTGATGAAGGCGCATCGTGAGAAACCCCGGGCCGTAGTTGCCATGGAAGGCCTGTTTTACATGAATCGCGAGGGTCAAGTGTTCAAGGAGGTGGGAGTGTCCGAGCCTATGGATTACCCGGTGATTACGGGTGCCATGGAAAATGAGGAAGAGCGGAAGATTTCCCTTCGCCTCGCCGCCCACATCCTCAATGTGCTTGAGGGATGCAAAGAGCCTTGGATGCGCGAAGAGATCTCGGAGGTCCATCTCCAGAGCGCTGGAAACGTCTCCCTCTACTTCCGTTCCCTTCCTGCCATTGTGGAGGTGGGAGCGCGAGATCTGGAGGGAAAGCTCGATGAGTTGAGTCGAGTGGTCGACCATCTGAAGGAGACCCGGCAGGTGCAGCAGGTCATGGGAATCAACCTCCACTATCGAGACGGGGCGGTGGTTTCGTTCAAGAAAGGATGAGCCCGCTGGCGCGTCCTTGTGCGAGGCAAGTCATCGCGGGGAAAAGGAAGGAGTTTGGGGTATGGCTGGAGAGCTCATCGTGGGACTGGACATCGGAACGACCAAGATTTGTGCCGTAGTCGGAGAGCTGCAGCCGGACGGAGTTGAAATCATCGGAATCGGCAGTCATCCCTCGGAGGGGCTTCGAAAGGGTGTGGTGATCAACATCGAGAAGACGGTGAACTCCATCAAGGAGGCGATCGAAGAAGCGGAAACCATGGCGGGCTGCGAGATTAGCTCGGTCTATGCCGGGATCGCCGGGGGGCACATCAAGGGTTTCAACAGCCACGGTGTCATTCCGCTCAAGGAGCGGGAGGTGACCCGTAAGGACGTCGAGCGCGTGATCGAGGCGGCCAGCGCCGTAGCCATCCCCATGGATCGGGAAGTGATTCACATCTTGACCCAGGAATTCATCGTGGACAGTCAGGACGGAATTATGGACCCCCTCGGCATGTCCGGTGTCCGGCTGGAAGCCAAGATTCATATTGTCACCGGGGCCGTTACCTCTGCGCAGAACATCATCAAGTGCGCGAACCGGGCGGGCCTGGATGTTTCGGACATCGTCCTGGAGTCCCTGGCGTCCAGTGAATCCGTACTGTCTGAAGAAGAGCGCACGCTGGGAGCTGCGCTCGTCGACTTCGGGGGCGGTACCACGGACATGGCGGTTTTTTCCAAGGGTTCTATCAAGCACACCTCGGTTCTTTCCCTCGGCGGAGACAACCTGACGTACGACTTGTCCATCGGGCTGAGGACCGCGCGGAAGGAGGCGGAGAGGATCAAGATGAAGTACGGGTGTGCGCTTTGCTCGATGATCGGAGAGGACGAGACGGTTGAGGTCCCCGGGGTCGGCGACAGGAAGGCAAGGGTGCTCTCCAGGCGGATCTTGGGCGAAATCCTGGAGCCGCGCGTTGAGGAGATTTTCACCCTGATCCACAACGACCTCATGCGGTCGGGGTTTTCCGACACGATCAATTCGGGGGTGGTGGTCACGGGTGGATCGGCGGAGCTTTCGGGGATTGCAGAGATGGCGGAAAAGGTTTTCAAGGTGCCTTCCCGCATCGGGTATCCTCGCGAGATCAAGGGGTTGGTGGAGGTGGTCAACAAACCCATGTATGCCACAGCCGTCGGCCTGGTCCTCTACGGTGCAAAAAGAAGCAAAAAAGGGAAGAAATTCAGGATTCGGGACACGAATATTTTCGGTCGAGTCATGGACAGGATGAAAAAATGGTTCAAGGAAATCATATGAGTTCGTCAGGGGAAACCCCAGCACGGAAAGGAGGGATGGATATGAAGTTTGAATTTGTCGAGGATACGGAAAAGAGGTACAGCGCCAAGATCAAGGTCTTCGGCGTTGGTGGGGCGGGCGGGAACGCCATCAACAACATGATCTCCGCCAAGCTCAAGGGAGTGGACTTCATCACCGCCAACACCGACAGCCAGGACTTGGATCGGTCGAACTGTTCCTGCAAGATTCAACTTGGGGCCTCTCTGACAAGGGGCCTGGGGGCAGGATCGGACCCCGAAGTCGGGCAGGGCGCAGCCGAGGAGAGCGTGAACGATGTGCGCGAGGCCGCGGAAGGGGCGGACATGGTCTTCATCACGGCGGGCATGGGAGGCGGCACAGGGACCGGTTCGTCGCCTGTCATCGCACGGGAGTGCCGCGAGTCCGGCGCCCTGACCGTTGCCGTGGTGACCAAACCCTTCAAGTTCGAGGGAGACAAGCGGATGCGCCGGGCCCTGGAAGGGGTGGAGAAACTCAAGGAGGAAGTGGACACTCTCATTATCATTCCGAACGAACGGCTCAAGTCCGTGGGGAGCAAGAACAGTACGGTTCGAGATCTTTTCGTCCGTGCTGACGAGGTGCTGCTGAATGCGGTCCGGGGAATTTCGGATCTCATCAACAGCAGTGGTTTCATGAACCTCGACTTTGCAGACGTGAAAAAGGTCATGGCCCAGATGGGGACCGCGATCATGGGTACCGGCCGAGCGGCCGGCGAAAACCGGGCCATGGAAGCGGCGCGGGAGGCGATCAACAGCCCCCTGCTCGAGGACATTTCCATCGGCGGCGCCAGGGGCCTCCTGATGAACCTGACCGGGCCTTCCGATATGACCATGGAAGAGGTGGACGAGGCATTCACGTACATCAAGGGTGAAGTGGATGACGGCGCAGAGATCTTCTCCGGGCTGGTTTTTGATGACAGCATGGGGGAGGAGGTGCAGATGACCGTCATCGCCACAGGGATCGATCGCGAGCACTACACCAAGGTGATCCACCTCGGGGACCGCGTACGGGACGTGAGCAGTGAGGAAGCCGAGGCCACGTGGACCGTCCGGGCCAACGGCAACGCTCTGGACAGCCTGGAGGACGATCCGGAGTCCCTGGAGATCCCGGCGTTTCAGAGGCAGCCAAAGCTCGAGGAGAACCCCTTCGGGGACATTCAGGAAGACGATCTCCAGGAGAAGAAAGGCTTTCTCAGGCGCGCCTTCTCCCGGGACAGCCTGGATTTTCCGACGTTTATGAGGACGAAGCACTCCAAGGCGTATTAGGTGGACGCCCGTCCGAAAGCGACCTTTGCCTCTCGCTAGTGCCTGTCCAGATATGCTTTTCGGGCACTTGTAAGTTTCCAATTCAGAAATGAGAGATTTTTCGCAAGATCAAGGAAAGCAAGGGATTCCGCGGAGACGTACTTAAGTACGTCGTCGCACAAGGAATCCTGAACATTGACGATGAGATTGCGGAAAATAGCCATTTCTGGATGGAAAATCGCTAAGGCGCTGAGCCGCAAAAAAAATAGGACCGCTTCGGGATGTGGACTTTGCGATCCTTGCGGTTTGGCGAGAGGATGTATTTTGTTATCGGCGGGCCGCGTTGGCGGAAATCTGCCGGGAGCCGATGTGTGGAAAGGAGAATTCTCGCTCAGCAGCGGGAACGCCTCGCCCGGGAGACCGGGACCGTACGTAAGGATTGGGGCGGCCGTCTGTCCGTGGCTCTGGCCTATCCCAATACCTATCGGCTCGCCATGAGCAACCTGGGATTTCAGGTGGTCTACGACCTCCTGAACCGTGATGAACGCGTGGTGGCTGAGCGCGTTTTTTTCCCCGACGAACCGGACTCCTCCCTCCCCTCCGAACGGGGAAGGGGGCTCCTCTCCCTGGAGTCCCTTTCCCCGCTGGTTCGGTTCGATCTGGTCTCGTTTTCCCTCCCCTTTGAAAATGACGCACCCCACATCCTCCGCATGCTGGAATGGGGAAGAATCCCCTTGTTCCAGAAGACCCGAGGGGAGGATGATCCCCTGGTTCTGGGCGGGGGGATCACCACGTTTCTCAACCCCGAGCCCCTGGCCGAATTTTTCGATGCCTTTCTCCTCGGAGAAGCCGAGGCGGTGCTTGGACCGTTTCTTGCCGCCTGCCGTCGATGGATCGGAGAGGAAACCCCAAGGGCTGAAATCCTGCACGCCTTGGCCCGCGAGGTGCCCGGGCTCTATGTGCCGTCACTGTATCGATCGGTGTACCGATCCAATGGGCTGCTCGCTTCCACGGCCCCCCTGGTACCCGATGTGCCGGAACGGATACGGGTGATGAGGGACCCTGCAAATCATCTGCCAGCCGTATCCAGGGTGACGACCCCGGAGACCGAGTTCGGAGAGAAGGTCCTCATAGAGCTCGGGCGAGGCTGCGGAAGATCGTGCCGTTTTTGTGCGGCAGGCTACGTGTACCGTCCTCCCAGGGTGCGGCGGGAGGAGGATTTGGAGGATGCCGTGGACCGCGCACTGCGCGTAAGTCCGCGGCTCGGCCTCCTCAGCGCGGCGGTGTCGGACACCCCGGGAATCCATGGGCTCACCGACAGGATTCTGGCCAAGGGAGGGACGTTTTCGGTCTCCTCTCTTCGTGCGGATTCACTGACATCAGAGCTTCTGGAGAATCTCAAGCGATCCGGGCAGAAAAGCGTGGCCATCGCTCCTGAGGCAGGGACCGACCGCCTGCGGCGGGTGATCAACAAACACCTCACAGAGGAGCAGATCGTCGAGGCCGTGTGCATGATCGCGTCGGTTCAGGACTTCTCCTTGCGGTTATACTTCCTGATCGGGCTTCCCACGGAGACCCGGGAAGATGTGGAGGGAATCCCGGATCTGGTAAAAAGGCTCAAGCACCACGTGGTGCGGGTGTCGCGAGGCCGGGGCACGATCGGCCGGATTCGTCTGAGCGTGAACTGCTTTGTACCCAAAGCGTTCACCCCTTTTCAGTGGTTTCCCATGGACACGGTTCCGTCGCTCAAGGCAAAGCAAAAGAGCATCCAGCGGGCGCTGAGGCGGGAAGGTGGGGTGGACGTCACCTTTGACGTGCCCAAGTGGGCCTACCTCCAGTCCCTGCTCTCCCGGGGCGACCGTCGGGTGGGAGCCATGCTTCATCGGGCGCACGAGCTCGAAGGGAACTGGAAAAGGGCGTTTCTTCACAGCGAGATCAACCCGGACTTTTTTGTCCATCGACCCCGGAAACTAGACGAGGCCTTGCCCTGGGACCATATCGATACGGGTATTCGAAAGGCACACCTGATGGATGAATACCGGCTGGCCCTTGACGAAAGGGAGTCGCCCGAGTGCCGTGTGGGTCGATGCGAGCGTTGTGGGGTATGCAGCCTCGCCCCTTCATCGGATCGTGATTCCTGATTCCTTTGCTCGCGATCCTTGTTTTGCCCCTGACGCCGGGGATTTCGGGATTGGAATCGGTGGCCCGGCATATGATCGATGTCCTGCTATTTTTTGGTATTTTCCATGACCTCTCGAACCTTGCAGGAGAGGTTCTCCAGGTTGAAAGGCTTCTGGATAAACCCGTTGCAGCCGCGATCCAGGATTTCCTGGGCCTGTCCGTCGATGCTGTACCCGCTTGAAAGAAGGACCTTCAGGTCGGGATTGAGCGCTTTCAAGCGGTCATAGGTCTCACCGCCGCCCATACCCGGCATAATCATGTCCAGGATCACCAAGGCGATATGATCCTGTTTGCTTTTGTATCGGTCCAGGGCCTCCATTCCGCCACGGGCCGTCAGGACCTTGTAGCCCAGGTGTTCCAGCATCTTCATTCCCACATCCGTAATCATCTCCTCGTCGTCCACGAGCAGGATGGTGCCTTCTCCCTTCACGATTTCGCTTCCTTTCTCTTCCTCTTCAACCTCCCGATGCTTGGAGGCAGGCAGGTGGAGGATGAACGTGGTCCCCCGCCCTTCTTCGCTCGAAACGTGAATGAACCCGCCGTGGTTCTTGACAATCCCGTAAACTGAGGACAGGCCCAGCCCCGTGCCTTGTCCCACCTCATGGGTGGTAAAGAACGGTTCGAAAATTTTGTCCTGCACCGCATCGCTCATGCCGACCCCGTTGTCGGCTACGGAAATCTTCACATAAGGGCCGGGCGGCATTCCGGCGGACAGCGCGTCATTTCTCTTGATCCGGACGTTCTCCGTCCGGATATAGAGGTCCCCCTCGCCTTGTATGGCCTGCCAGGCGTTGACGAAGAGATTGAGCATGGCTTGGCGCATCTGGCCCTGATCCACGTCTACGATCCAAAGGTTGTCTGCGAATTGCCCGTGGACCCGGATCTCCTTCTTGGTCTGTCCGAATATCCGCATTTCATGATCAATGAGGTCGTTCAAGTCCGTAGGCTTGACCTCGTATTTCCCACCCCTGGCAAACCCGAGGAGCCCCTGCGTCAACTCTGCCGCTTGCTCCACGGCATCCTCGATTCCCTTCATGTGCCCGATATCGGGATGGCGTTCGTCCTTGTCCAGCATCATCAGAGAGATGCGGCCCTGGATGGCCATTAGAATGTTGTTGAAGTTATGAGCAATGCCGCCGGCAAGGGTTCCGATGGACTCCATCTTCTGCATTTGAAGGAGTCCGGCCTCGAGCCGTTTCCTTTCCGTGATGTCTCTCATGGACCCTATGAATTTTTCAGGGGTTCCGCGCTCATCCTTTTCCAGGGACATGTTGATTTCGCAGGTGTGTCGGGAGCCGTCCTTGTCCACCAGTTCGACTTCCACGTTGACTACCTTTCCATGTTTCAGAATTTCCCTGTTGAGTTCGTTCTGAGTCTTTGGATCTGCAAGCACGCGTGTGATCGGGCTTCCAATGAGCTCGTCCCTCAGGTACGCGGAAATGCGCTCAATGGACGGGCTGATTTCCAGCAGGGTCCCGTTCAGGTCCACTTCGTAGTAGACATCCTGAATTTTTTCAAAAATCCGCCGGTACCTCTCCTCGCTCTCCTTGAGTGCTTTCTCCGATTGCCACTGCTCTTCGATGATTCGATGGAGCTCCTGATTGATGGCCTTGAGCTCCTCGTTTTTTTGGTCAATGGTTTCCCGGTCCCTCTCGATTATTGTGATCGTATCCATCAGGACGGACCTGGAGGAGTAGAATCGGGACAGAATCTCATGGAGGCGATTTCGAAGCGGCCACTGCAGGTGATATTCGCAGTAGGGCGCCCCGTCGAATTGACAGCAGGTCTCCCTCAGGGTCAGCTTCCGTCCGCCCCAGATCCTTGGAAGGTAGGTGTAAACGGCCTTGTTGTAGAGGCAGATGTGCTTGGACACGTCCATACCCCTGTCCCAATGCAAACGAACCGTAGCTTCGCTCCTTCGGAGGTCGACCAGCTCCACCTTTTTGCTTCGGTTCCATTGATCGTTGATTTTCTGTGCGTGTTTGAGTCCTGTCCGGACGGACCAGAACGCCTTGACCAGGGTCCGCTGGGCAAATCCCAGCGCCGTGTGCTCTGTTGCGTATTTTCCGATCTTATAGGCGGCCTGATCGTCTTCCAGGAGTCGTGCCGTTCTTTCAAACAGTGTGGATACCACCCCGGAGGATACCCAGTTGTCAGGGTCCCTCAAGAAGGCCTCGGGGTCCTCAAAGCGGTCGATTTCAGGATCCAGGTCCCTGAGGATGCCCTCGGATTCGATCCCTTGTGCCTCCAGATAGTCCAGGATGGCCCTGGAGTTGATGCAGCTCGTTTCTTTTTCCATGTGATCTGATTTGCGCTCCTTTCCGCAGGGAGCCCATACAGGCGCGGAAGGAAATTTTCAATGATAAAAAAACATAGGGATCCATGCGACGATTTCCAGGGGGGTCCGAGTAAGAGGAGACGCCCTGAACGCATAAGCGACATATTATGTCATTTTTATGGATAGATATATCAAAAAAAAGAATTCACAAATGAGATTCTATGGACTCTTTTAGAAACAAGGATTTCCTGAAAGCGGACTGAAATACTTTGATAATTGCAAAATATGCTGATTGGAAAAGGGTTTGGTCCTTGACCTGGAAGGGATCATTTCATAGAATCATTCGAAAAGTGCTGGCGGATCGATGCGCGTCCTGATGCGAAGAGGACGATTCGGAGAAGGTCGGCTTT
>Ga0272444_10001929_pt1 | contig 19470 bp, 15 predicted proteins | sample SSMForm13_FD_201033 | JGI IMG/M metagenome (GOLD analysis project Ga0272444, IMG submission 201033) | Marine sediment archaeal communities from Little Sippewissett salt marsh, Falmouth, MA, United States - SSM-Form-13 | ecosystem: Environmental > Aquatic > Marine > Wetlands > Sediment ... | reverse complement strand
CCTCTCTTTCCTGCCCGTTTACCCTCTCGTAGGGTTGAACCCGAATTGCGCAAATATCGTAGGCCACGCATCACCACCAGACGGGGCGGGAGAAATGTTGAATCTCAAAATCCTCCTGATGAGATGCGTCCTCCTGCTCCATGGAAATAGCAGTTTCAAGAGCCGTCACCCTGAAAAAGAACCAAGCACTGGCTCAAAACGGCTCCTGTCGACGCATAAAGTCCTCCAGGCTATCCGTACCAGACTAGAATCAGCCATGCAATCCGTAAGACTACCTGTTTTTGAAGCAAAAATACTACGTTTCTCTCGGAGACTACGTGCCTAAGGAAGCAGTTGACCTCGCCTCCCGGGCCATGATAGCAAGGCCAAATGTGACATCTTGACGGAAGGGAGGTGGTTGAAAAAGCGGAAAAGGGTTTTTGTGAAACAAAGAAAGAGTATAGACATTTCCCCATAGTGCTATCGGAACGAAAATAAGAAAATGCAGCACCGGATTGACACCATAATCGGGCGGGGCCAGGAAGGACCAGTTATCGAAATACCAAGAATAAATTGGTGGAGGCGGCGGGAGTCGAACCCGCGTCCGACAATATTCCACATAGGCTTCTACATACATAGCCTGAATTTAAATATTCGCCCCTCCAGGTTCCTTCAGGCAGGATGCTAGAGGCGCTAGCTTGTTATGAAGTTCGCCCCTTGTGTAACAAGCAATCACCAGAGGCTATCCTGCTGCTCGACGCCCTGTCCGGATCCGCAGGAAAAATCCGGGAGGACGTTAGCCTACATTACGCGGCTAATGCGTAGTTATAATCGTCTGCGATTATTTTATATCCCGCCATTTTTACGAGCCGGCAGGCGCTCGATATGCAACCTATGCTTCCATATTCCCGTCGAAGCCATTTCGCCCCCATGTTCACAAAGGCTGGTGATAAGGACATCGTACCAGTTCCCACTTATCCAGACGATTACAACTATATTATAAACCCTTTCATCGCAGTGTCAACTCTTTCTGATGTTCCCCTTTTCGCGCTCCATGTCCCGTTTTTCCTCCCGCTTCCGAATGGCCTCGCGCTTGTCGTATTTTCGCTTCCCCTTGGCCAATGCCAAGAGAACTTTAGCCTTGCCTCCCTTCAGGTAGACCCGAAGGGGAATAAGGGTCTGGCCCCTCTCCTTTACTTTCCCTGTGAGGCGCTTGATTTCGTCTTTGTGCAAGAGGAGTTTGCGTGTCCTTAGGGGAGGGTGATTCCCATGGGCGGCAAAGGGATAGGCCCCGATGTGCATGTTATGAAGAAAAATCTCACCACCTCGAATTTCTGCATAGCTGTCCTTGAGATTGGCCCGTCCAAGTCGCAACGATTTGATCTCCGTACCGAGCAAGACCATGCCCGCCTCATATTCATCCAGGATGAAATAATCGTGACGTGCCTTTCGATTTTGGCATACAGTCTTTGTATGGGCCATGGTCAACCGCCTAACTGTCTGAAGCGACGCCGGAATCGCAGTATTGGCCGGCGGCATGGGCCCTGGGACTTTGGCTCAGGGCGACAATTGTCAATAGCCGAACACCTGGAGTCTATTCGTCTCGTGGCCATCCACGAAGGCCTAGGAAGGAAGCTGAACTTATGTGCCAGAGTTGATCGTTTAGCCGAAGCGAGACAGAAGTTCCTCTATCCGACCGCAGAAAGCCATCTGCCGTGATCTGTGTGTAAAGAGCCTTCATGGCCCCCATGCTAAGCCCCGCCTGCCTGAAAGAAGGTGGCCATTTCAAACGACTTTCCATATGTTTCCTGAACAAGCTGAAGAACCTTAGAGGCCGTAGCCTGTTTGAAAACCTCCTGTACAAAGCCCTTTGACTCCTCAAAGTCCAGTGTACGAACCAGACTCTTGATAGCAGGAATAGAAATGGGATTCATGCTAATGGCATCCAGCTCCAAACCGAGCAATACAGGAAGGTTGACAGGGTCTGCCGCCATCTCCCCACACAGGTCAACCTCAATCCCCGCCGCCTTGGCATTCTCCACCACACGGTGGATCATGCGCAACACAGCAGGGTGCAGTGGCTGATATAGCCCTGCAACGTGCTTGTTGATCCGGTCGATGGCAAGAGAGTACTGAATAAGGTCGTTGGTGCCAATGCTGAAAAAATCAACCTCTTTGGCCAAGATATCAGCCATGATCACCGCTGAAGGGACTTCTATCATGGCGCCTATTTGAATATCCTCTCGGAAAAAGAGACCCTCCTTGGCCAGGGACTCCGCAGCCTCGGCCAGCATACGCTTTGCCTCAATAATTTCCTCCACCTGGGATATCATGGGAAACAAAATCCGAATGTTCCCAAAATGGGCCGCCCTGAGTATGGCCCGCAGTTGGGTCCTGAAGATATCGGGCGATTGGAGGCAGAACCGGATGGCCCTGAGGCCCAACGCAGGGTTCATTTCCCCGGCCAAAGAAACGCCACTGGCAAACTTGTCTCCCCCAATATCCAACGTCCGTATGGTGACCTGCCCATCCCCCATGATATCGGCCAGATCCCTATAATTATCAAAGAGTTCCTGCTCTGAAGGCAGGGTCGGTTGGTTCAGGTAGAGAAACTCAGTCCGGTACAGGCCAATGCCGTCTGCCCCGTGGTCCATGACGGACACGACTTCTTCTAGCAGCTCAATATTGGCGGCCACCGTCAAACGATGCCCGTCTTTTGTTTCCGCTGGCAGGTGACTGGTGCGGGTGACTCTGGCCTGAAATTGTTCGAAAAGACCCTTCCGCTCATGGTGCCGTGTGAGTGTCTGCTCGTCGGGATCGACAATCACAATCCCTGCGTTGCCATCCACAATAATGAGGTCATCAGTCTGAATTTGCCGGGTTGCATCACCCAGTCCCAGGACTGCGGGGATCTCAAAGGATCGCGCAATGATTCCGGTATGAGAGGTCTGGCCACCCAGGTCTGTCACAAAGGCCCTTACCTTTTCCAGCTGGATCTGGGTTGTCTCTGCCGGGGAGAGATCATGGGCCACGATGATGACCCGTTTGTCGATGTCGGGAAGCTTGGAAGGGCCTGTTCCAAGGAGATGCTCCAAAATAAGCTTGGAGGCATGGACAACATCTGACCCCCTCTCTCGGAAATAAGGATCGGGCATCTTCTTGAAAATGGCCTGCACTTGGTCCACGGCCATTTTCAAGGCCCGTTCAGCATTCAGATTCTTGCCCCTGATGTGTTCAATCGTTCCATCGTAGATCATCCTATCTGTGAGCAGCATCATATGGGTATCGAGGATGTAGATGTGATCGCGATATTCGTCAGGGACATCCTCAATGATCTTGCGCAGATCTTCCTGGGCCTTCTTTACAGCCTCCTTGAACCGATTTACTTCAGAACCGATCTCTTCCGGTGGAATAATGCGCTTTTCAATGACGTCAATGTCTTCCTGCTCCAGGAGATAGGCCTTGCCAATGGCAATGCCGGGAGACGCGCCAATGCCCTGAAGGGAGAGGTTTTTTGATACAGTGTCAGGCATGTCCATCATTCTCCGAAGCCGGCTTCGATGAGCTGCGCAATCCGCTTCAGCACCGCTCTGTCAGCGGAATCAGTTATTCTCACGGTCACCTCTGTGCCGCAGGGACAATAGAGGCTCATGATATCGAGCATATCGGTGCCATCTGCCTCTTGCCCATCCTTGATGATAACGACCTGGGACTGGGCGGTTTCGGCCAACCGAGCGATCTTGGCTGCCGCTCGGGCGTGGAGCCCCAACTCGTTGGAAATCGTCAGGCGTCTGCTGCATGCATGTTCGTTTGTGGATTTCATGTTAAGCTAACACGGGCTGTTGCCCAAACCAAAATTCCTTTGAGCGGGCATTAAAACGTTTTTTGCTAATACATCCTGGCGAAGTGGAAGACTAGCGATGTGAACTGTTTGATCCGCCGCCGCGGAGAGTTTTGACATCGCCTGCAGTCCGCCCAAGGCGGATCAAAAACCGTTTTAGCCCAAGCGAAAAGGGATTTGGGCAACAGCCCGAACAACTGTAACACCTAATATCCAAATGTCAACGGGTTGGTGTCCAAACAGGAGGCCCCTCTTTTTCGACTACTCGTAGTTTGATAGGCTCGTAAAAAGTCTTATGTGAACGACTCTTTGTGCCGCCGTCAGCACATACTGCCAGAGCTCAGCCCCTCTGAGCATGGTGCTCTTGGTGAAGCTTGGCCTGATGGACGAAGGCCTCTATCCGGGTGAGCATGTTGGTCTGCTTCTGGCCATCATAAACGGCATGGAGCACTGGCAGGTTCTGATGGGCCTTGAGGGCGTTTTTGAAGATCGGTACTGAAACGTTGCCCAGCATGCAGTTGAGCACGAACAGGTTGCAGAGGCCAGAGACGCCTGAAGCGGCAAAGCCCCTTACGCGAGCTGTGAAAGTGGCCAGAACGGGATCAATATCATAATGAATAAAGGGTTTAACTTCACGAAGGACCGTTCTGCTGTCAAGGGTTTTAAAAGGTCGAAGCGCCTCCGGCAGGCATGCTTCTGCCCGTCTCACCCACGACATGACCCATTGGTTCCGCAGGAAATAATAGAAGGCGGCACCCACGCTGCCCCTTTTAAGGCAGTTTCTGTGGTAATAGTGTTCTGAAAAAAGGGTAAAAAAATTGGTGACCGTGAGACCGTGGGTGATCACTTCAACCCCAAGACCTTCCAGGGTTCGTATAAGGTCCTGGTTGGCCCAGCGGTTTAAGACCGTGTAAAACTCTCCCACGATGCCAATGGTCGGCCTTCTTTCAGATCGGTCAACGGGCACGGCCGAAAGAGCGTTCACAGAGCGTTTCAACTCGGCAAGGATTTTTCGACTCCAAAGCGAGAGTCTTCCATTGGGTTGGGCCACGGCCCCGGCAATACCTTGGATGCCAGCCCCAAAGACCCGATCCGTGTCACCTGCCCTCTTTTCATAAGGACGCACGTGGAGTCGAATCCTTTCAAGTACCTCAGAGGCCAGCCAACCTTGCCAAAGCCGTTGGGTAAAACGCAGACCGAAAAGCCCTGAGAACTCGTCATAGCGGGTAGACGTAAGCGGGGCAATGACGGGCACCTCAGAAAACCCCATGCGCCTGAGAAGATCGGCGTGTCCGATGCCGTATTGAGAAAACCTGCAGGCTCCATCGTAGTTTGCCATCCAGATCGCAGCGTGTTCAGGATCGAATTCGGGCCTGCGGGTCAACTTCACGAAATCTCCGCACGTGACAATAAAGGGATGACACTCCCTGCCTGAGGTAACCTGTCGTCCCAGGTATTCGGTCTCGTCATCCGGTTCAGGAAGCACCTGGGCCTCAAGACCGATGGACCGAAAGGCCGCCTCCACTATCGTGGAAAAGGCTTGTGACACAAAAGGAAAATAGAGCGCCCGATTCTCTAAGAGCTTTAGCACCTGAGGGTCCGGCCCAAAGGGGTCCACCGTTCTTCCCCTTGCCCTGATGACCAGATTCAGGGGTTCGGGTATCTCCCCCCCTTTGCTGGGCAAACCATCCAGCGTATCCAGGAATGCCTCGATGCGGGTGACCATCCCGGCATCTCCTGTGTGATCGTCCACCTCTAAGACGAGATATGGCTTGTCTGTAAGTTCTGCTTCCATGTACTTCATGAGAAAAGAGTCCGGCCCGCACCCGAAATTCGTAAGCAGCACCGGGGATAGACGCTGATCATGGCGCATCAACAGGCATGCTTTGAGAAGATCACGGGTATTCTTCCAGACCACGTTGTCATAGCCTTGAGGAAGGGTGACGTCTTCAAGGGGAAGCATGTCAAAGGGGATGGTCAGTTGCCCGTGGCGTCTCAGCTTTCTGGCCAGATGAAGATTCAGGCCAGGATCGAATATGTTGTGAGATTTGCCCAACAAGACCAGGCACCGGTCTTGAGGACCCAGGGAGGCCAGGATCTCTTTTCCCCGATCGTGGCGCCATTTGTCAAAGCGTGCCTGGGCTTTGCGGCCTTGATCTATGGCCTCTTTGGTCCTTTCTGCCCTGTGGCCCAGAGATCTGCCAAGGTCGAGGAGAACGCGGTCAACGGCCTGCCGGCCCTCTGTCCACCGTATGACCGGTGCCAGAAGTGCCACTTCCGAGCCCATGGCCGCCTTTACCATGTAGGGCATGGACTGCATGTAGGGGCAATTAAAGCCGCCAGAGGCTTCGTTGCTTTCGGGATGATCGGGCTCGCAGGGAAGCAAAACAAGGTCTGCCCCTTTTGAGACAAGATCCCTCATGTGACCATAAACGGTCTTGATGGGAAAACAGGTTTCAGACGGAACGCAAGACAGCCCCCTGTGGACCAAGGTCTTGTTGGTGCCATCTGAAAGGACCACGGGGTGGCCCAAGGTCTTTAGGAAAGCCGTCCAAAAAGGAAAATAGTCGAAAAAACTTAGGACATTTGGAATGCCGATGACCTGTGCCGGCCCTCCTTTCAACTCTTCTTCATCAAAGCCTTCCACAAGACGATTCTGCCGTTCCCTAAAAAGATCGGGCAGGTGGGCATAAGCGGTGTGGTCAGAAGACTTTTCATATCTGCCGCACAGGCTGCCGTAGTAAGAGCGCAATCTGCCGTCTATGTAGATCTGATGGATACGGCACAAATTAGGGCATTTCTGGCATTCAAAGGTCTTTGCCTCATAGGGGCGATCCTGAAGGTGAAACCCGGCAAACCGGCTGGATGCCTGTTCACGGTCCCTGGCTGCCAGCGCAGCGCCCAGGGCCCCCGTGACGTTATGATGCTCAAAGGTGATAAGGGGTTTTCCTAAAATGTTCTCAAAGGCTGCGGCAACGCTTTGGTTGGCAGCCACCCCTCCCTGAAAGACGATATGCTCGCCAATCTTTTTGGTGCCAACGACCTTTTCCAGATAGTTTTGGGCAATGGCGTACGAAAGCCCTGCCGTGAGATCGCTTAAGGTCTCCCCGGTCTGTTGATGATGAATCAGGTCGGATTCCATAAACACGGTGCACCGTGCGCCAAGATCTGCCGGCGTACTGGAAGAAAAGGCCAACTCACTAAAGGTCTTGCGGATAGGCACCTTAAGACGGGCAGCCTGTTCTTCCAAAAAAGAGCCGGTGCCGGCTGCGCAGACCTTGTTCATCTCAAAGTCCATGACACGGCCGTTTCTGCACCGGATGTACTTGGAGTCCTGCCCCCCGATCTCGATAATGGTGTCGACTGCGGGGTCAAGATGCACGGCGGCACGGGCCTGGGCTGAGATCTCGTTGATCACCACGTCTGCCCCGACAAAATCCCCGATAAAGTAACGGCCGCTCCCGGTGACCCCCACGCCACACACACGCACTGCCCCCCCTACCTGGGTGGCCATTTCTTCAAGCCCCGATCGAACGGTGTCTACGGGCTCTCCCCGGGTGTACCAGTACTGCTTGGCCTTGAGGCGCCCCTGTCTGTCCATGAGCACGATATTGGTGCTCACGGCACCGATGTCAACCCCCAGAAACACCTCCACAGCGTCTTGTTGCCCAATCCCGTAATAATGGTCCGACGTCTCGCTCTTATCCCTTCTGCGGACCAGGGGCTTCATCTGCGCTGTGCGAGGGCGGTCCTGGGCCCTGTCCTGGGCCTTTTTTATCCTTTTAATCAGACGGGCCCTGGGGTGGCTCAGCCCCCCCGTCAGGCTCCTGGCCATGAGGGCCGAACCAAAGGCACCCATGACAAGAAAATGTTCCGGGATCGTGAGGTCGCCGGGATCCAGTCCCAGGCATTCCTCAAAGGCGTTCACCACACCAGGGTTGGCAGCCACGCCACCCTGAAAGAGGATCGGTTTGGGAAAGGGTTTCCCCTTGCCCAGATTGGTGATGAAATTCAAGGCAAGGGCGTTGCACAGACCTGCAACAATATCGGCCTTGGGCGTGCCTTCCTGCAGAAGGTGGACCATGTCGCTTTTGGCAAACACACTGCACCTGCCGGAAATCCTGGCTGGATGTTTGGAGCGAAGGGCCAGGGCGCCAAGGTTTTCGATGGTTATCCCCAGGCGGTGGGCCTGCAGATCCAGAAAGGAGCCTGTGCCGGCCGCGCAAACCTCATTCAGCACGTGATCAATGATAACGGGGCCGCCAGTCTTGGGGTCTCGATCCACAAAGACAAGTTTGGAATCCTGTCCTCCGATTTCAATGATGGTACGCACATAGGGATAAAAATGATAGGCCGCTGTGGCCTGAGTGACGATCTCATTTATGTCTGGAACTCCGAGGACGTGGCCTACCAGTTTTCGGCCACTTCCAGTCACCACGACCCCGTCAAAGCAGTCCATTGCGCTGCCAAGCCCCTGAAGGGAGTCTAGGAGCATGGCCATTGGCTGCCCTTCAGTGCGCCTGTAAATGGACGTCTTGATATCTGCCGCCTCATCGGCAACAACGACGTTCAGGCTCACGGAACCGATATCGATTCCCATATAGAGTTTTGTATTTGCCATACCGATGAAGGTCTATGATGGATGTCTTAGGGACTAAAGAGCGTTAAGGCGCAAAGGCACACTTCTCTTGAGCCTTGTGCCCTGCGCCTTACCCCTCTTGCCCTCTGTTACGATGAGACTATACACTTACCACGGCCACTTTCTCTTCACAAGTCTCAAGGGGGAAAGCCTGTTTTGAGAGATTTTCTGATCCGCCTTCGGCAGACTCCAGGCAGTCTCAAAACGCTCCGCCGGAGCAGACCAACGGTTTGGAATCTCGGGTCTTTCCCGTCGTCAAGGATTGTCGGCAACGCCCCCCAAGGAACCCGTGAAAGGGATTTCGGTTTGGGCAACAGCCCGTCAAGGATTGACAACCAGAGCAACGACTGGTAGGGATTTCTGGCATCATTGAAAGCCCACGGGAACTGTATCCCGGCAAACACGGAGAAAGTGGAGATGTCTGACAAGGTTCTTATTTTTGGCAAAAATACGTGACCCTTCACGACCGCAGCCCGGGAGGCCTTTTCAAAGGCAGGCAAAGAGGTGGAGTACCTAAACGTCATCCGCGACCCGGAACAACTCGACGTGATGCTAGAGTACTCCCATGGAAAGCGCAAGGTCCCCGTCATCGTAGAAGGCCAAACGGTGACGTTGGGCTTTGAGGGAAAGGGCTGACGTGTTTAGAGATGCGCCCGCCCTGGAAGGGCTAACAGGAAAGCAGTGTTAGGGTCTGGCCGATGCCGTTTCGGAAGATGAAGAAGGCCTGTCTTTTCAACCAGACGTCTTGGCGTCAGACCCAAGAGTCTCATCGTCGGCTTCCAAGATCTTGACGCTTCCGTTCAACTGGCCACCAGGCTCGACGTCTATATTCCTGCAGAAAATTTTTCCAGTAAAGTCCGCTGTTTTCAATAACTTCACGTTCTCATGGGCCGTCACATCGCCTTCAAACTTGCCGCCGATGACCATCTCTCGGACTTTCACGTCAGCCATCACATGGCTGCCTTGAGCCGTAACGACAGTGCCTCCCTCAAGGGTCCCCTCAAGGGTTCCAATGATGATCAGCTTTCCCTGCACACTCACGGCACCCTTCACCCTGAGACCTTTATCTATAATAGAAAGCCCTGCTTTTTTATCCTTCATCATGTACCCCTTTTCTTGAAACGGACCGACACCGGCTTGATCGTGTCCACGACACTACCGCCCCCCTAAGAGCCGGACAACTGGTCCACCTGGTAAACCTGCTCCGTCAAAAGACTCCCGGCCTCGGAATACACGTAAACAGTGGCGGTCTTAAACGGTTCGATTGCCGCCGTATCGGGAAAGGTGCCTTGAACGGGCTTAAATCGGGTAATGGAAAAATACTGCCCCTTCTCAAAGATGGCGGGCCTTCCGGCATCCAAAGGAGTCGATGGAGCCACTGCCGGCCGCGCCTCAGACCCATCGCGAGGTTTCAGGACCACGAAGGTGTATCCCTTCATCCTCCCCCCTTGTGAGTCCACATTTTTAACGATGAATTTGTATTCCAGGAAATGGCCCTCAGCCACCGGCCGGATTTGGAGCCTGTCCACGGAAACCCCTCCTGCTGAGACCGGCGGAGTCGTTTCACTCGTCTCCGCGGGTTTGGCAGACGAGGCCTCAGCCACCGGCTTTATTTCCTCTGAGACATCGACTGGTGCCTCTTTTGCGGAAGCAACAGGCGATACGGGGCCTTCAGACACCTCCTCGGACACCTTGGGCTTGTGGGAAGATTCGCCATCTTTCTCATCAGATTTGACCGGACCCTCTTTAAGCATCAACCGCACCAGCGCCTTGTCTTTGTCTTCCTGGGCCGTAGCAAGCTGTGCCCTTGTCTGGCCCAGATCGCTTTTCAAGCTTCTGTTCTCCCTGCGCACCCCGAAAAAGGAGACGGTTGAAAAGACGATCAAGATGAAGGCCGCTGCCGCGCAGACCGTGAGCGTTACGAGCAACGGTTTGCTCAGGCAAAAGGAGGCCGTGTCGCCCAGATCTCCAATCACAAGGAGGGTCCAAGACTTGGTCCCTTTTCTTGAAGCACGAGACCCTGTTTTGTTAAAGGCCTTCAAAGCCTATCCTTTCTATCCATCTATCTCAGGCCCCACAGGCCACGTCAGCGGCCTTGGTCAAAGAGTCGGTACCCTGAAACGCGCCCCCCGGCCAGGCGGTTTGCCTTTGCGGTCAAAGAAGATGGAGTCGTAAAAAGTCCCAAGACACCTCTTTCTGTCATTCCGGCGAAAGGCGGAATCCAGTCTTTTCAACAACTTCTGGATACCGGATCAAGTCCGGCATGACGATTGAACCCTCCCTGCGGCAAGCCGCGGGGAATGTTCTCCCTGTCGGGAGAGCTACGCGGCACCGTAAGGATGACATCGTTAGATATACCCTCGCTAACCCCGCAGCCCGCGCCGCGTTAGCACTGCCGTCAGGCAGAACCTACGGGCAATGTGCTCGCTTATGCGGTTCAAGGACTTTTTACGACTCCATCAAAGAAGGAGGAAGACTAACAAAGGTCCCCCTCAAATGCAATACCATGCCTCTTTTCAACGCCACAGGGTCTTGCCCAGGGGGTCGCGGTGCCGGATGTGGCCATAAGGTGGCTGTTTTCATTTCAAGAAAGGCAGCCGGTTCTTTTTCCGGTAGACAAGGGCCTGACACACGGCGATCAGGGTTTGGTCTTCGTCTGTCACCTTTATGTCATAGGTGGCTGTGCGGGGCGTGCGGTTCAGCTCCCGGGCCTCTGCCCTCAATCGTGCCCCTCTTTGGGCAGCCGCAGTGTAGGTAATATTCATGTTCAGGGCCACTGCCACGGTGCCGTGAGAATTGGAAGCCGTTTCAAAGGCCTCATCAATGAGCGCAAAAACGGCCCCGCCGTGGGCCATTCCGAAGATGTTTTCCATATCTTCCGTAAAAGTCATCTCTACCACTGAATAACCCTCGTTCAATTCCAGGAGTTCAAGATTCATTTTCCGAGCAAAAGGTTCCTCTTTCACTCTCTTCACCATCGCCTGTCGTACTGCTTCTTCCATGTGTTCGCCCCCTGTGGCCCTTTTTTCATCCGGCAAAAGAGTACATTTTTTGTCATGCCCTTGGGCTCAACATTGTCAAGTACTTTCAAACGGCGTATAAGCCAGGCTATGCTATCGTCTGCGGGGAGACATTCAAGCTTTATTTGAAGATGGAAGTAAATATCCCCGCCCACAGGAGAGTGAATCATGGATGAGATAACGTACAGGCCCATCGGAATCATTCATTCACCCTTTAAAGAACCTAAGGGAACGCCCATACAACCGGCAGGTGCGGAAGGGATCGCGGGAAGGGTTGAAGTTTTTCCTGAATATGGTGTAGGATTAACAGACCTTGAAGGGTTTTCTCACATCATTTTGATATACCACTTTCATCTGTCCAAGGGGGCGGCCCTGAAAGTCAAGCCCTTCATGGATGGCCAATCACATGGAGTCTTCGCAGTGAGAGGCCCAAGCAGACCGAACCCCATAGGCATCTCCGTGGTTCGGCTCGTGGGTGTGGAAGAGAACCTGCTGCATATACAAGACATGGACATTGTGGATGGGACCCCCCTTCTGGATATCAAGCCTTATGTGCCACAGTTCGACATACGGAAAGTGGATAAGATGGGATGGCTGGAGGGAAATGTCCACAAGCTCTCCGCAGCTAAAGACGATGGCAGATTCGCATAGCCTCCTAGAGGTGGAAATCTGCGCCAGGCCCATTCATGGAGATCATTTGAAACCTTTAATCGACAGGGCAGTTTATTGAACCCTCCCCGTGGCAAGCCACGGGGAATCTTCACCGTAAGGTTGTTGTCTTTTTAACTATACGCTCCCTAACCCCGCAGCAAGCTACGGGGAATGCGCTCGCTTATTCGGTTCAGGCAGGAGAAGTGAAAACCATTGTCATACCCGGCCACGGGACCTTTGAACTGGAAAATGTAGTACTTGATCTAAACGGCACGGTCACCGAGACGGGTACGTTCATTCCAGGCGTCGTAGAGGGATTCGAAGCCTTGAGGAGAGCTGGATTTAGGATTTTCGTGCTTTCAGGTGACACCAAGGGCACCCTTGCACAAACCTTCAAGGGCTTTCCATATATTCAAGCTGTCCTTGCCAAGACAGGGCAAGATAAAAGGGCCTTCGTGGAATCCATTGGGCCGGAGCATACCGTGTGTATAGGCAATGGGAACATTGATGTAGAGATGTTTAAGGTGGCCCGGCTTTCCCTGTGTACCATTCAGGCCGAAGGGAGCACGACAAAGGCCATGATCGAGGCCGACATTGTGGTGACCCACATCAAACACGCCATGGAGATCCTCCTGGACCCCCACAAGCTGATTGCCACGCTAAGATCGTGAGCGTGACGGGAGCATAACCCACGTTTTTTCTTGACACTTGGCATCTCATCTTCTAGGGTGATTTTGAACCAGAGTTGAGGCGCGGTGCTTATGAGTAGGCGCTAGACAGGGGGCAGGCCCCGTTTTTTCATCTTGCGCTCAAAGGATGTACCGCCGAAGTCCGCTTTTGGCCTGTCGTGAAAGGGGGCTGGGCCTGAGGATAAGATCCTCAGGACTGTCACGGTTTTTTCGTGGGGCGCTCTCTTGGTCGGTTGCAGTCGGAGCAGGCTCCGGCTGCTTTTTTTTTGGGCGCCCGCGGGGCAACCTTGAGGTGTTCTGAGACTTTTTACGAAACCGTCAACAACTCTAGCAAAAGGAGGTGCCGACATGTTTAGCGGAGCGTACACGGCGCTTATGACGCCATTCACGGACGACCATGAGGTGGATTATGGGGGGTTGGAAAAACTGGCGGAGTTTCAGATTGCAGGAGGCATCAGTGGCATCCTGGCCGTTGGAACGACAGGTGAAAGCCCCACGTTGAGCTGGCAAGAACACAATGAAGTAATCCGGGTGGTGGCCGAAAAGTGCAAGGCAAAGTGTCAGACCATTGCAGGAACGGGAAGCAACAACACGCGGGAAACCTTGGAGAGCACAGAGCACGCGGTGCAAGTGGGCGCCGACGCAGCGTTGCTGGTGGATCCTTATTACAACGGACCCAGTTCCCTTGAAATACGCCGGGAATATGTGGCCCCTGTGGCAGAGAAATATCCCCAGATTCAGATCATCCCCTATGTCATCCCGGGACGAACCGGTGCCCAGCTCTTGCCCGAAGACCTCGCTATACTCGACAAACAATTCGCCAATGTGACCATGGTGAAAGAAGCTACGGGCAGCCTGGACAACATGAAGCGCACCCGTGAGTGTTGCGGGCCGGACTTTACCATCTTGTCTGGCGACGATGACAAGACCTTTACCATGATGACCGATCCCGCCATCAAGGCCAGCGGCGTGATCTCGGTGGCCTCCAATATTGCACCTAAAGCCGTGCAGGATATGGCTACCCTGGCCAACCAAGGCAACGTGGCCGAGGCGGAAAAACTGATGAATGCCTTGAAACCCCTTTTCAGCATTGTCACCGTGAAGACCCAGGAAGAAACCCCTCACGGCACCGTTGGTTGCCGCGCCAGGAACCCCCTTGGCACAAAGACCTTGATGGCTGTCCTGGGAATGCCAGGTGGGCCCTGCCGCCGGCCTCTGGGCAAGATGACCAAGAAGGGCCTGGACGTCGTCTTAAACGTGGGCCGCACGGTGTGGAAAAACAACCCTGAAATTCTGACACCGGTCGCTGATTTCTTTGGCGTAGATGTGGAAGCCAGGCTTTTTGACGAATCGATCCTGGCAAGCCTTGCCTATGAAGCCTACTAGGCAGTGCCCGACCATGACCTCCCCCTCCCCTGATGGCAGGGGCTGGGGGAGGGTCGGTTGACAAGGTTTACAGGCTCCAATATATTCTTGAATCATGGCGGAAGAACAAGCCTTTGAAAGGCACATAGAGGCCCTGAGCAGAATCAGCAAGGCCATTGCATCTGATCGGTACATTGAGGACATCTTGCGCCTCGTGGTCACGGTGACAGCCGAGACCATGCACTCCAAGATATGCTCCCTGTGGCTTTTGGATGACAGCGACAATACCCTGAAGCTTCGGGCAACCCAGAGCATAAGCGAGGCCTATTTAAAGGAACGGTCCCTCAAGATGGGCGAGGGCATTGTGGGGCAGGTGGCCCGTACCAAACGCCCCAGGTCGTCTTTGAACGTGCTGGAAGAGCCCGATTACAAGGAAAAGGAGCTGGCCGAAAAGGAGGGGCTCGTCTCCATGCTCAGTGTGCCCATGGTGGTCAGAGACAGAGTGATCGGCGTGATTAACTGCTATACATCGTCTCCACACGAGTTCACAGAGACCGAAAAAAATGTGCTCACCACCGTGGCCAACGAAGCGGCCGTGGCTATAGAGAACACCGAGCTCATGGTCAAGACCAAGGTGATTCAAGAGGAGCTTCAGGCCCGAAAGCTCATCGAGCGGGCCAAGGATTTGTTGATGACCCGTCGTGGTTTGTCCGGCCCGGACGCCTACCGGTGGATTCAAAGGCGGAGCATGGATACACGCAAGTCCATGAGAGAGGTCTCGGAAGCCATTATTTTAACGGAAGAAGTGTGACAAAGCCCCTACAGGTACGCGTGGCTCGGCCACGATGACGGAGGTCTGAAAATAGCGTAAAATCCCTGTCAGGGGGACGGTTTTGCTGTGACGAGCCAGGTGGATCTCTTCTCCCCTGGTGGCCGGGCTGCATAGCACTTGCAAAAGGTGTTTTTCCCAGGGTCACGGCGCCATTATACACTTGACACGTGGGGGCTTTTTTTGTAGAAGTTGGCCCGGTTTGAGAGGTACAAAGGGGTATTCTCTCAAACGACGACAGAGACGTCCAACCGTCCCATGAGGACAGTTGGGCTTTTTTTTTGTCAGAAAATTGAGCGAAGGAGGATTGGACCATGTCATTTAGTAAACCGAATCGAAGTGCAGCGACTGTGACTACCACCCGGGTCGATCCGGCCCCTGTATCAGGGATCTGTGTCACCTGCCTGGATGGCTGTGAGGGGCCTTGCGAGATTGGGCGTTCCGCCCTCAAGGGGCGGGAGGTCATCTATCCTCAACCCTTTGGGAAGATTACAGCAGGCAGCGAGAAGGATTATCCCATGGATTTCTCGCATTTTAACATTCAGGGGACCTGCGTGGGGGCCATGGGTGTGGCGGCCGACCCCGATGTGGCCACCTTCCCTGCCGTAGACTGTACCACCGCTGTGGGGGCCGATGGCAGCATCAAGATGGATTTCCCTGTCTTCACCGGTGCTGTTGGGTCCACTGAGATTGCCCGGGTAAACTGGGAAGACATGGCTGTGGGAGCAGCCATCTCGGGTATCATTGTCGTTGCAGGCGAAAACATCTGCGGCATGGACCCACAGGCTGAATTCAGCAACGGCAAGATCGCCAAATCGCCTGAGATGGAACGCCGGGTGGAGGCCTTCAAGAAATGGTACGACGGAAAGGGTGGTATCATCGTCCAGGCCAATGTGGAAGACACCAAGCTTGGCGTCCCTGAGTACGTCATAGAAAAGCTCGGCATTGAGATCTTTGAGCTCAAATGGGGCCAAGGCGCTAAAGACATCGGCGGAGAAGTGAAACTGCCCTCCTTGGAACGGGCCCTGCAGCTCAAGGAACGAGGCTATATCGTCTTGCCCGATCCGACAAATCCTGCAGCCCAAAAGGCTTTCGCCTCTGGCGGCATCACTGAATTTGAGAGACATTCAAGGCTCGGGATGGTGGATGAAGAGGCCTTTCACAAGTCCGTGGAACACCTTCGCGGTGTTGGGGCCAAATATGTGACCCTCAAAACCGGTGCCTATCGCCCCGCAGACCTTGCCAGGGCCATCAAGTATTCTTCTGATGCCAAGATCGATCTCTTGACCATAGACGGCGCCGGAGGCGGTACGGGCATGAGCCCGTGGCGGATGATGAACGAGTGGGGCATCCCCACCGTTGAACTGGAGTGCCTGACGTACCAGATCTGTGAGCGTCTCAGTGCCAAGGGTGCCTATATTCCGCCCATCGCCATGGCTGGTGGGCTTTCCCTTGAGGATCACATATTCAAGGCGATGGCCCTGGCAGCGCCTTACGTGAAAGCCATCTGCCTGGGACGGGCCATGATGACGGCGGCCATGGTAGGAAAGACGCACGGCAAACTCATGGCCCAGAAAATGGAGCTGGAGGGCGAGGACCTGGAGGAAGGCTATCTGAAGCTCTTTGCCGTAGGGGCTGACTTGAAAGAACGATTTGGCAGTGAGTTCAAAAAACTGCCACCCGGCGCCATCGGCTTGTATTCCTATGTGGACCGCCTGCGCCAAGGGCTCCAGCAGCTCATGGCAGGAGAGAGAAAATTCGCCCTTCAGTACATCGAAAGAAACGATCTTGTCGCTCTTACAAGGGAAGCTTCACAGATATCGGGTATCGCCTATGTGATGGATTCGGATAAGGAAGAGATTGACAAGATTTTAGGATAATCAGCAAGAGGAAAGGAGAAAACCATGCTTAACGTTATTTGCAGGCATAATTGCAAAGACTGCTATGCCATGAGGGTATGTGCCGTTCACGCCATAAAGGACCAGCAGGGTTCCATTTACGTAGAGACAGACGAATGTATTGGGTGTGGTTGTTGTAAGACCGCGTGTATATATTTCGGGCAAAAAGCCCTTGAAGACAAGACAGCCGAGTGGTTGAAAGGTGCCGCTTAGCGCGGGTAAGGGGGTCAAGCCTTGGGGCTCCAGGGCTTGATCCAAAACCTCTTTTGGGAGTGTCAGATCATGGATGGCTGGACCGGCCGATGCCTCAGGGTAAATCTCAGCGAAAAGGACTTTCAGGTGGAAGACATTTCCCAGAAACTCATGGAAGCATTTTTGGGTGGACGGGGACTCGGCGTCAAGATCCTTTCTGAAGAGATCAGCCCCCAGGTAGACCCGCTGTCTGCCGACAACAAGATTATTTTTGTCTCCGGCCCACTGGTGGGAACCGGAGCGGTGACTGGCGCATCGTGCAATGTGGTCACCAAAAGCGCTCTCTCCGGGACCATTGCCTGTGCCAAACTGCGAGGACACTTCGGCGCCGAACTAAAATTTGCCGGATTTGACATGATTATCATTGAAGGGAAGGCTGATTCCCCGGTGATTCTTTCGATTCTGGACGACAAAATCAGCATTCAGCCAGCCCTTGAGTACTGGGGCAGAACCACCTCTGAGACAGAAGAGATGTTCAAGGCCGGCTTGGGAGACAAATGGGCGGGCCGGGAGACCTATCTTTTATCCGTGGGCCCGGCTGGAGAGAAAGAGATCCCCCTGGCAAACGTCATCAACGATGGATTCCTCTCTGTTGGAGGAGTCGGTATAGGGGCCGTCATGGGATCCAAGAATCTCAAAGCCCTGGCCGTCAAAGGAAGCCACTCCATCACCGTAGCCGACGGAAATCGTTTTGTGCAGGCCGTGACCACCCTGATCAACAAGTTGAACAGCGCCCCCCTCACCTCGAGATCCATGTCCACCTGGGGCTCTGCCTTCTTTGCAGACCTCTGCTACCAAAAGGCCATCCTGCCCTATAGAAACTTTGAGGCGCCGGCTGTGGCTGAACCAAAGCACATCGAAACCGAGACGTTGTCCAAGCTATTTGCCTTGAGAAGCAGGGCCTGTTTTGCCTGCCCCATTGCCTGCATCAAGAAGGCAGACGTAAGGAGTCCCCTGTTCAAAGGCAAGGGAATGGCGCCCACGTACCTGGCGATTGGAGCGCTGGGCCTCAACTGTGGAATTCGAGACCTTACGACCATTGCCATGGCCAACATGATTTGCGGGGAAATGGGATTGGATCCCTTGGCCGCCGGGGGCACGGTGGCCACGGCCATGGAGCTGGTGGAAAAGGCAACAGCCTCAAAGGAGGACCTGAAACTGGAGCTCAGGTTCGGGCAAGGGGAAGACCTCCTTCAAGCCTTGACCCTGATGGCCACAAAAAAGGGACATGCGAAACGGATCGGAAAAGGGGGACAGGCCCTGGCCAAGGAATATGGGCAACCCAGGTGTTTTATGGGCGTAAAGGGCATCCCCATGGCCCCTTTTGACCCCCGTTCCATCCAGGGCATGGGGCTCCATTTTGCCACGTCCAACTACGGTCCCCAACATCTCTATGCCTATACCTTTATTGACGAGGTACTCCATGTCCATGAGGAGTTGGATCCTCAGAGCACGGAGGGCAAACCCGAACTGGTCAAACACTACCAGGATATGACGGCTGTCATGGACTCCCTGGGTCTCTGCAACTGGCCCCTTATGGGGCTCAAGTTCAGACATTTTGTGCCCATGATCAATAGCTGCTTGGGCAAGGATTATCGTGTAGCCGATCTTTTGAAAATCGGCGAGCGGATCTGGAGCCAGGAGAGGCTCTTTAACATGGGGGCCGGGTTTGACCATACCCATGACATCCTGCCGGAAAGATTCCTAAAAGAGCCGATATTGGAGGGTCCGGCCCAGGGGCAAATAAGCAAAGTCGACGAGATGATCCCTGTCTATTATGGACTTCGAGGATGGAGCCAGAGGGGCGAGCCACTTCCTGAGACCCTGGAAGCTTTGGGCTTATAACGAAAGACTACCATGCCAAGGATAAAGATCGATCACACCAAATGCACCGGTTGCAGGCATTGCGAAATAGCATGTTCCCTCAACCACGTGGCCGGTGTCGCCAACCCTAGAAGGGCCCGAATCAGAGTATTTCGAGAAGGAACCACCTATTTTCCCACCATCGCCGGTCCCTTTGTGGACGCTGCCTGCACGTCTAAGAATGACTTGGTCATCGGCGACCAAATCTACAATATGTGCCTCATCTGTAGGGCCTCCTGTCCGGAAAAACCCTTTTTTATCGAAGCTGAAACCGGATTTCCCCTCAAGTGCGATTTCTGTGGCATCCCTCCCAGCCCCTCGTGCGTCAGGTGGTGTAATTCAGGGGCCCTGGAGTTGGTGGAAGACTAGTGACTTGTACTGTCTAAAACCGCGGGCAGGCATGAGCCATGCCTCAACTTTTGGAAATATTTGAGAGTGTCGAAT
>Ga0272444_10001927_pt1 | contig 19474 bp, 13 predicted proteins | sample SSMForm13_FD_201033 | JGI IMG/M metagenome (GOLD analysis project Ga0272444, IMG submission 201033) | Marine sediment archaeal communities from Little Sippewissett salt marsh, Falmouth, MA, United States - SSM-Form-13 | ecosystem: Environmental > Aquatic > Marine > Wetlands > Sediment ... | reverse complement strand
GCTGGGAAAGCGTCTGCTGGACCTTCGATTGATGATATAATTGCTGAAGCCCAGGCCGAGGGACCAGAGGGTGCAGAACCGGGATTAGAGTCGGAACCCTCGCAAGTAGGTGAAGAGGCCGAGATGGATGAACGGCTCAAGGTCATCATGGATATGGAGATGCCTATCCGAGTGAGGTTCGGCGAGACACAGATGCACATAAGGGACCTTCTACAGCTTGGCGCTGGCTCGATCATAGAGCTAAACAAGACCGTCGATACACCAGTCGATCTCGTTGTGAATGATGACCTCGTTATCGCCAAGGGCGAGGTCGTTGTGGTCGAATCCAACTTCGCTATCCGCATAACCGAGGTTAAGAGCAAGGCTTATCGCATCAAAGGCCTCGGGTAGAGCTTGTCCCCCACAGCTTCCCGGAGGTACAGATGGCTGACGTAGCCTCAATTTTCGGCGAGGGCGGCCCGCTGGCGAGAACCATTAAGAACTTCGAGCAGCGCCCTGACCAAGCACAGATGGCAAGGCTCGTGTGGGAAGCGATTCAGACCAAGCGCCATCTGATCGTCGAAGCCGGCACCGGAATCGGTAAGAGCCTCGCCTACCTGATTCCAGTCATCGCAAGCCGCAAGAAGGCGATAGTCTCAACCAAAACCAAAACGCTTCAGGAGCAGCTGCTCAATCACGATCTTCCGCTACTTAGAAAGGCTTCAGGGACTCGCTTCACCGCAACCTGTCTGAAGGGGAGAGGCAATTATCTCTGCCTGAGGAGGTTCCGTGAATTCGAGTCACAACCACTGTTCGTTTTCCCTAACGAGATCAAGCACTACCGGCAGATACAGAACTGGGTGAAGCGGACAAAAGTCGGCGACCGCTCGGAGCTGCGAACCTTGCCCGATAGACTAGCCGTTTGGACCGACATCTGCTCGCAAGGTGACCTCTGCACAGGACCGAAATGTCAGTTCGTAAGGGACTGTTTCTTGGCTAAGGCGCGTGATGCGGCGGACCGGGCAGACATCGTCGTCATCAATCACCACCTGTTCTTCGCAAACTTAGCCAATCAGTTGTGGACGGATACCTCGATGCTGCCAGAATGCGAACTGCTGGTATTTGACGAGGCGCATGACATCGAGGAGGTTGCATCGCAGTTTATGGGCGTCAGCGTTGGGCCCGGTCAGATAGGCGATCTGGTCAACAGGATTACCCGGCAGATTTCCCTGGAGAAGGTCGAAGTCGAGGGCCTTGCATCGGCGCTGAGTCACGTTCAAAAGGCAAGCAAAGACTTTTTCGGCCGCTTCAGTTTCAGGCGTGAAGGACCCATCAAGCTGAGGGATGACATGTTCGATGGCGCATCCCTTGATGCGCGGGACCAGCTCTGCAAGCACCTTATGATGCTTGCCAAGTCGCTTTCCAAAATTGCGTCAGACGGGCTCCACATTTTTGAGCCGCTCTCTCTACGGTCCCGCGAGACTGCTCAGTGCATAATCACCGCGTGCGACCTCGATGATGAGGAGCTCGTCCATTGGGCGGAGGTGAGAGATGGAAACATGCAGCTCAAGGGGACACCGATCAGCCTTGCTGAGACGTTTAAGGAGCATGTGTTCACTAAGGTCCCGACCGTGATACTAACATCCGCCACACTCTCCTCGGAGCGCTCGTTCGACTACATCAAGAGCCGCCTCGGCACGCCGGAGCCTCTGGAACTGCTGCTCAACTCTAGCTTCAATCACAGACGTCAAGCGCTGCTTTACATCCCGAGACACCTTCCCTTGCCCGACGATCCTCTCTTCGTCAAAATGGCGGCATCTGAAATCGTCAAGATACTAAAAAGAAGCAGCGGCAAGGCCTTCGTTCTCTGCACCAGCAACGCCAACATGAGTGCCCTGCACGAGCTCGTCAGCGACAAGATCGACCAGCGCTGCTTCATCCAGGGCGAGATACCAAACACCGCGCTGCTCGAGAGTTTCCGCAAGGACGTTGGCTCGGTCCTATTCGCGACCGCAAGCTTCTGGCAGGGCGTTGACGTCCAAGGCGAGGCGCTCAGCTGTGTCATAGTCGATAAGCTACCGTTCGCCGTTCCGAGCGACCCTATTGTCGAGGCGCGTATCGAGCGGATTCGATCTGAGAATGGTAACCCGTTTTATGATTTTCAGGTGCCGCAGGCAGTAATCGCGCTGAAGCAGGGCTTTGGCCGGCTGATAAGAACTAAGACCGACCGCGGCGCCCTCTCGATACTTGACAAGCGGATACTGGAGAAGGCCTACGGGCGCAAATTCCTGCAAAGCCTCCCGCCTTGCCCCATCACCCACGACATCGAGGCCCTCGACCAGATCTTCAAGTAAGTCTCATGCGGGATCGCCCTTACCTGAATCGCTTGGGCTTCACGGCATAGCACACCCAACATGTTGACGAATCGCGGCTTGGCGTGATAGTCTGTCATCGATGCCGACGTAAAGAAGAAGGTAAAGACCCGATGGAAATTCGAGACCCTGTTCACGGCTTCATATTTCTCCCTCATGAGGAGCTGAAGATAATCAACACGTCAATCTTCAGGAGGCTCCGGGGGATCAAGCAGCTCGCGATGGCCTACTTAGTATATCCTGGTGCGACCCATACACGGTTCGAGCACTCACTAGGCACATTTCATGTCGCGCACCGTATGGCAAACCTACTTCTGCCAAGAGAAGACGAACACGACCGTAGGATCGTCAGACTTGCCGCTTTGCTTCATGATATAGGGCATGGGCCCTTCTCTCACGTCTCAGATCTTGTTTTGGACCGATTCAGGGATTCAGAGCGGCCTGAAGCGGACCGGACCGGTCATGAAGCCATAACGCTCAGGATCCTCGAGACTAACTCCGAGCTTATCCATGTTTTGGGTAGGGATACAATCACTGATGTTGTTTCACTCCTGCGTGGGGAAGACACATCACAATCCATCATGCACGAGATGATTTCGAGCGGCATTGACGCAGACAAGATGGACTACTTGCTTCGCGATAGTCTCTTTTGCGGCGTGCAATACGGAGTTTTCGACCTAGACAGGATACTCAACTGCCTGACTCGTCACGAGGAGCAGCATGATGTTCATATAGCGATTGAAGAAGGCGGGGTTGATTCTGTCGAGCAGTTCGTCTTCGCAAAGTACTTCATGACAAGGCAAGTTTACGCACATAGAGTAAGGATTATATGTGATCAGATGATCGCCCGGGCCGTCGAGCTAGGGCTGGACGAGGAAGTGGATTTCTTATGTCAATTGTACCGATATCGGGATACTGATGAGTATCTCCACAATTATTCGCAGTGGAATGATAACAGGATGATTGATACCATTCTGAATAATCAGAAGAGAGGTCGCTGTCATGAGATCTTCAAAAGGCTGCATGAAAGGCGCCTATTCAAAGTAGTATTTAGCATTAGCTTCAAGGAGCTGGAGGGTATTCCGAGTCCTCTTCGCGATAGGCTTTCTGAGATCTTGTCGCCAGAGGAGAAGGATTTGAAGCGAGCATTGGAGTATGAGATCTCACGTCTTCAACAGCTTCAATGCGCTCCAGAACATGTCATCGTGAATAGCCGGATAACCGAATCGCCCAAGGTGATGTTTCTAAGGTCTGAGAGTGAGTTGCAGGTTATCAGGAAGAGGAAGCCGAGTAGGTCCTTTGGCGACTCGTCTCCAGTATTCGCGTCGATTAGTGAGTCATTCAGGGATCAACGTTTGGATGTGTATGCTCCGCTTGAATACGAAAGCCCTCGGGAAAGGGATGACATTCTGAGCAGTTTGGACAAGGAAATACCGAAGCTGCTACAGGATGCGGGGAGGCAGTAGAATGAGAGGAGGAAACATGAAGACTAGGCATATTATTGCTGTCCTCTTGGCTAAGTCCGGTGGGGAGATTCTTGGCAAGACGAAAATGCAGAAAGAGATGTATTTCCTTGGCGAGCTTCTCCAAATAGACCTTGGTTACAGGCCCCATTTCTACGGACCATACTCGGACGAAGTCGAAGGGGGAATGGACCAGCTGGAGGGTATCGGTTTCGTTGACATGAGGCGAGAATCTCTCGGGCGAGAGGACCAGCACGGGTTCGAAATGCACAGATGCGACTTCAGGCTCAACAAGCATGGCGAAGAAATGGCGAGCTGGCTCGAACACAAGCATCTCGCAGAAAGCCTTAAAATCGGAGAGTTCATAGAGAATCTGAGCGCTGTGCCGGGGGGCATCAATTACATAAACCTGTCGCTCGCGGCAAAGGTCCATCACATCTTGGGAGAGAAAGCGCTCACTCAAGCCGAGATCAGAAAAAACGCGAAAGACCTCGGCTGGAAAATCACAGATGAAGACATCGACGGCGCTGTTAGGATTCTAGAGACACTCGGTTTCATAGAGACCGATTGACGTCTAGCGACATCGCGCTTTACAGAGAGATTAAGCTGAGGGATAGAAGACATGTGGACGCCAGGGCCGACTGAGCTTATTGTCATTCTCGTTATCGTGCTGATAATCTTCGGCGCAAAGAAGCTGCCTGGCATCGGAAAGGCACTTGGTAAGGGCATCAATGAGTTCAAAGACGGCTTGAGCGGCAAGGACGAGAAGACTGAGAAACAGGGCGACAAGAAAGAACCTGACGAATCGGAGAAGACTGAGTAGCGATGGGCTCAGGTTATTTCACCGCGGCCGGTTCACTCTAATCGCAGAGCTCGCGATACAGTCTCTCAACCTCGTCGATGTTCCGCTTTAGAGTGAACTTCTGAAGGGCCGTTTCTCTCGCACTCTCACAAAGCCTCGCTCTAGTTGTCTCGTCGTCGAGCACCACCCCTATGGCGCTCGCCAGCGCTTCGTGCGAGCCCGGCTCGACCAGTAATCCGTCCCGCCCGTCAGTTATGATCTCGCTTGAGGCGCCAGAGCGCGTTGCGACGACCGCACACCCGCAAGCCATCGCCTCAACTGTTACTAGCCCAAATGGCTCTGCCTCCGAAGCCAGAACCATCACATTGAGCGAGCGCATCGCGTCCGGCATATCCGAGATGCGGCCAGCAAAATGTACCTGGGATGAACGACCTGAATCCCTCACCATCGCGCAGAGTCGCTCCAGGTATGGCTGATTCTGAGGTTTTGTAGGGCCGGCCACAACGAACTTCGCCTCGTGTCCCCCTTGCAGAAGCAGAAGCGCCGCCTCAAGGAAGACCTTCTGACCCTTATGCGGCGATATCTCGCCCAGGATTCCGACAAGACGTTCGTTTTCTCCTAAGCCAAGCTCCTCTCGCAACGACCTCGTGCCGTGGGGGGCAAACCTCGTCGTGTCGATCCCGTTCCATATCGCTTTGACCTTGCTCGCGTCGATGAATGGGTGGTTGTTGAGTGTCTCTTTGACAGCGTCGGACACGGCAATTAGCCCTTCAGCCGAGCGGAGTGTCCACTTGTGGAAGAGCGACTTGCCCAGTGGGAGTAAGATATGGCGGGTAACCACCAGTTTGGGCTTCGACGACGACAGGCGCCTCGCCAGCGCCGCGAACATGTAATCAGGCGGAGTGTGCGCGTTGATTAGCTGCCAGCCATCTCTATCAATTATACCGGCCAGTCTCATGGCAGAGAACAGGCCCACGCCAGTACGTTTTCGACACATCACGATCTTAACATGCTCCTCTCTCAGCTCAGAAAGGAGCGGGCCGTTCTCTCTCACGACCGCGCCAACGCTGTGTCCCCGAGCCTCGAGCCCTCGACAAAGATCGACGAACACATGCTCTCCCCCTCCCAAGCCGCCCGCGGAATTCATCTGAAGGATCGACAGCGGGTTCAATGTCTCAAGAGGTCTTTCGAGGTTGGATCATGATTCCCTGCTGCGTTTCGCGGTGGGCCTTGCTCCGTCTTCAAAGCTGAGAATCTGGACAGCGTCAATTGTCTGCTCGACCCATTAGCCAAGCCTTCACGTATTTGCTGAATGTGTAGAATGCCGAGGCTGAACATAGGACGAGACCTTCCGTACCATCCAGGAAGCCGGCCTGAAGAAAGAACATCTTCAAGAACGTCAGTGGCGGCCTCAACACGAGATCAAGGACACTCACTTTTCTTCCAGCGGTCACAAGGTCCCTAGCGGCCCACGTGGTGTAGCGGTTCATCTTGGCAACGTATTGCTCGAATGTGCGGAAGCTATAATGCAGAAACGGAGAGTTGAGCCGGCCAACGGAGCCTTCGCAGATCACATCCGCGTGAACCTCCTTGTCCTCGTATCTGCTTTTATCACGCATGAATAGCCGAATGTTCCTGTCTCGCTCAGGCGACCATCCACAATGTCGGATGCGCCGATTCAGGAAATGGTTGGCCCTGGGAATCGAGTAACCGACGTGTTCCGTCCTACCGGAGAGCACGCTTTTCACCTCGCGGCTCAGCTCGTCCGTAACGCGCTCATCGGCATCACAAAGCAGTATCCATTCGTGCCTCGCCTGCGGGATGGCCCAGTTCTTCTGAGATGCCGAGTAGTTGTATTCCCTTTGGATGATTCTCACGTTGAACTCGCGGGCGAGCTCGAGCGTACTGTCGGTGCTGAAGCTATCAACAACGAGAATCTCATCGGCGAACGTCAGGCACCGCAGGCAGGCGCTGATGTTTGCCTCCTCGTTAAAAGTCGGGACAATTGCGGTAACGCTTGCATTTGGCATATCAATATCATACATAAGAAGAGGGTATGCTCTCAACCTGATTGCTTTCTGGGTTTTCTGGCAAATGGACCATTCAGAAAATCGTTGAGCATACGAAGAGTCAGCGGGTTCTTTGGACAAGGCTTCTGTTTGAGGCCTGCCTCAGCTCCGTGGGATACCAAGGGATTTGCTTTTTTGAGTTGCGTGTACTTATCAGCCAAGTTGGGGTGCTAGGATGGTCTATTCGGGTTTTTGGCGGCGTTTTGTTGCGTTGATCATCGATGGATTCGTGTTGATGATTCCAATGGTCATCCTAATGTTCATGTTCGGCATTCCCGCATTCATGATGGACTTCACTTCCTCATTCTCCCCAGAAACAATCGAATCTCTGGACAATGAGGAGATGGATAGGATGATACACCAGTTCTCCGCCTTGATGCCCTCCGTGGTTCTTATGAACTTACTCAGCATCATCCTTCCCTGGCTGTATTATGCTCTGATGGAGAGCTCTTCCCTTCAGGGCACACTCGGCAAACTAGCTATGGCTAGCATCGTTACCGATCTGGACGGTGATAGGGTCTCTTTTCTCCGCGCCACCGGGAGGTATTTTGGCAAAATAGTCTCCCATATAACCCTTCTGATCGGCTTCTTGATGGCGGCGTTCACGGAGCGCAAGCAGGCGCTTCACGATCTGATGGCGGGTTGCTTGGTCATCCAGAAAGAAAGCAATATCAAGCCGCTATACGACCTGCCGGAATAGGGCTTTGAAGCGAGCATTGCTCGTTCTCTCCCTCCCTTTCTTATCCGAATTGGTTTGATGAAGAGCTCGGCGCACGGTGACCCGCGGACTCAGTGAACGAGGTGCAGGAACACCTCGCCAATGGGTATGAGTTTCCCAAAAAATGAAGCTCAAATCGCCAAGTTGGGCTCCATACAACTGCATTAAGAGCGCATACGAGGTGAGAAACATCTGTTTCAAGAAAGAGGCCCTGGGATCAGATGTCTTGCACTCGCAGGAACAGGACTCTCCCTTTCTGGCTACTATCGGTCTCTCTCCTTTCGCCTTTTCGCCACTTTCTCTTTTCTACCGTTTCCCCAATGGGGAGACACTTCGCCAATAGGGACTTGACAATTGGAGGCGCAAAGCTATCAAATACAGTACAAGGGTAGCGGATTTCCGCATTTCGTTTTAGCGATGGTATTAGAACAAAGCCTACAATTTAGGGAGGAGCAAGGAAATGGGACGCTTCTTTAGATGCCTTTTTTGCGTAGCCTTGACTGTTGTCATGCTCGCTCTGTGGGGCAGCGCTCTCGCCCAGCAGCAACCTGAGATCCATATAACCGTGATAAGCCCGATGACCGCCAGAGAGGAGCCGGACCCGGACGGGACATTTACGATCCAGTGGTTCGACGGAGATTTCGGTTATATCAGCCTCTTTTACGACTCAGACAACGAGGAGGGCGGAGAAGTTCTGATAAATATGCTGCCGCTTCCGGCCGTCGATTTCTCGGAGTTTGAGTGGGATACAACGGGGATGCCGAATCTCACAGAGTGGTATGTCGTCGGGAAGATCAAGATGTCGCCGGATGAGAGCGAGCCCTGGATCGAGACTAGCTACAGCTTGGGGACGGTTTACATAAACCGCATCCTGGAGCCTGTGATAAGGGTGGGTCCGGTAGCGGATGTGACCGCCGACCGAGCCATCACGCTCGACTTCCAGTTGAGAGGCGCCGGCTATTACTGGCTGTTTTATGACGTTGATAGGGAGCCAGGCGGCGAAGGCGAGATCATGGGGCCCTCAGATCACTTCACGTCTCCAGAGTTCACACTTGGCTCGTTTGACTGGGAAACAAAAGACCTTCCCCACGGCGAGAGTTACTACATAATCGGTAAGACCAAGGCTACTCTGGGCGCCACTGATTGGTCGTATTCCGAGGCCTCGCTCGGCCGGGTTGTGATTGACCACACTCAGCAATATGAGATCAACGTTCAGGAGCCATCAGACACCAAGTATGTCCCGGTCGGTGACTCATTTACGGTGGTTTGGGAGGACCTCGATCCCAACGTGCCGGCCTACGTGATGATCTACACTGATACGGACATTGATGGCGACCCGTCGGACGACGTTAGGCGCAGTCTGCTTCCGATTGAGGTCAAAGACACGTTGAACCAGTTCCCGATCACGTTCGACGATCTTAGCGATCAGGCGGGCAACATCTACTACATCATCGCCAGGATAAAGGAGAGCAGAGAAGGCGACGGCGGGGACACATTGGCCGAGGACTACGCCGACGGCAGCATCATACTCTACAGTGCGCAGGGCCAAGACAGGACTCCTCCGGCTGCGGTTCAGAACCTAAAAGCGTACCCAAGGGGAGATGGCTCCACGATCACTCTCGAGTGGAAGGCGCCGGGCGACGACGGCAACTTCGGAAGAGCCGCGTCATACGATATCCGCTATTCCACAACGATATTTGAGAGCGACGCGGATTTCGATAATGGGACAAACGTGCCCTATATTGATAATGAAACGGGCAATGAACCGCTCTCGTCCGGAAGCTTTCAGAAGGTGCACGTGGAGGGACTTAGCGCCTCAACCGTCTATTACTTCGCGCTCAAGACCACCGATGACACTGGCAATACTTCGCCCATGTCTAATATCGCCTGGGCGGATTCGATGCCTGTTGAGCTGTCATCGTTCGAGGCGACGCCCGGTATCGGCAGGATCACACTCAAGTGGATGACGGCCTCCGAGAGAGACGCCCTGGGCTGGCATGTTGCCCGGTGCGATCGGGCAAATGGCGATTTCACCATCATTACGAACGAGCTTATACCGGCGGCTGGGACGAGCTCGGAGCCACACACATACAGCTACACTGACAATAACGTTGCGATTGGGACCACCTACTACTATAAGTTGGTGCTCTATAACCTTGATGGAAGCCAGGAGGAGAGCCTGGTAATCAGCAGCTCAACGCTTACGCCTCCTGTGGACCCGATCTTTGATCAGTATCCGTTGGTTCTAGCCGGGGGCTTCTTGGGCTCGGTGGTTAGCTCTACCACGGGGGGCGAGCTCACGATCATGGCTGTCGTGGACCCATATACTGGCTCGGGCCAGATTGAGAGCGTGGAACTCTACTACCTTGGCATCCCTGCCGACATACCGCTTTACGATGACGGGACGCACGGGGACGATGTGGCTGGCGACAACATGTTCCATACAACAATCAACGTTGAGCCTGGCCTGACGACAGGCAGCTACATCCTTGAGATTATTGCGACCGACACGGACGGCAACCAAAGCCCCGTCTTCCCATACGTTACGGTGAGATAGGCGCAGAAAAATACTAGCAGGCTTCGTTCGCCGGCGAACGAGCTATGTCGAATGAAAGCGAATGCGCGGCCGGGTGGTGAAAGCCGCCCGGCCGTTTTTGCTTGTTTGGGGCGCTGTTGAGACAGACTCGGTTCGCCACGCGCAGATCTATGTGGGCTGAACATGAAGGTCAGGAACCTACACCCGTGGAACGTCTCTTACGCCGAGGCGATTGAGCTTCAGCGCAAGCTCTCAAGCAACGTCATTCGACGCTCGAGCTTCAGAATCGATCGCCTTAGGCTCGTTGCCGGGTGTGACATTTCGTATTCCAAAGCCACGAACCGATGCTACTGCGCCGTCGTCGTTCTGAGCTTCCCCGAGCTCAAGCTGGTGCATCAAGAGACGGCAACAATTGACGCAACGTTCCCATACATACCGGGGCTTTTGTCATTTCGTGAGATTCCGGGACTAGTTCAGGCGTTTGAGTCGCTCGATGTTGTTCCTGATGCTGTAATAGTCGATGGCCAGGGACTCGCCCATCCCAGACGTATGGGTCTGGGATGTCACCTGGGCCTCATGTTGGACATTCCGACCATTGGTTGTGCCAAATCGCGACTTGTCGGGGAGTACGAGATGCCCGGGCTGAAGAGGGGAGCGAGCGCCGACCTCGTGCATAGAGGTGAGCTTGTAGGCGCCGTGATAAGAACTCGGGCCAACGTGTCGCCTGTCTTCGTCTCGATCGGCCACAAGACCGACCTTAAGACAGCCGTCGAGCTTGTGCTCGCATGCTCCCCAAAGTTCCGCCTGCCCGAAACGACGAGGGCCGCTCATCAACTCGTATATCAAATGATGCGAGAGAACCAGACCGCGAACCGGACAACAGAATAGACTGGTCGTTCGTTTGAGCGATAATCATAACCGCGGACTTAGCCAAAGCGGTCCGAACGGCTACGTTCAGCCGCCGCAAGCGCTTCGGTAAAGGAGGCTCGGCTGAAAGCTCGGCGACGGCGGAAGCTTCGGCGCACAGTATGGCGAAAGGGGCAAGCGAGAACGGGATGCGCAGGACCACTGGAATCTTGGCGCCCCGAACTTGAAACTCAGAACTCGGGACTACGGCTTATGTATCTCGATCCATATCTGGCAGGGGCAGGTGAGCTGCGGTGGGGCGTCGCGTAGGATCGCGTAGTCCTCGATACCGGCCTTGTGCAGTATCTTCGCGATCTTGAGCCTCGGGATGTGGCCGACGTCGAGCCCGGGGACGCGTGCGCGCAATTCGCTAACTATGAAAGCTCGCTGCTGGACTGGAAGATAGCGCCCAAAGCCGCCGCCGATGAACCCGATACCGCCGGGCTTGAGCACGCGATAGACCTCCTTGAACCCGCCGACTTTGTCGTCCCAGAATGGAAACGAGCCCCGACTAACGACCAGCTCAAATGAATTGTCGGCAAAAGGCATGTTAGCGGCATCGGCGACAACGCAATCTATCTTGTCCGAAAGGCTTACTTGCTCAACATTGCGCCTCGCCAATTCAATTGCCTCGGGGTCAACATCGAGCACCGTCCCGGCGAGTCCCGAACGCTGGACCAATTCGATCGCCAGGTATCCGGCGCCGCCCCCAGCGTCAAGGAACTTGCCGACAATGATCCGATAATCGTTAAGTATCTGCTGCGCAAGCAACGGATAAACGGGCTTCAAAAGGTCCCGCGCGATCTCATCGAACTGCTGCGCCGACATATAGTCGGGGTTGTACATTGGCTGATGAGCGCAGCCGATGAAAGCGGCGCAGACAATGATGCAGATTGTCACGTAAGGAGCAGGTCCACGCCACATGGTCATGCAGGAACCTTTGTTATTAGGCGACCAGCCAAGTTACTGCGTATCAATCGTGAAGGGGCAAAACGAGACTTCCCCGACGAAATCGAGTCCCCCGGGCAAGGTAAAGGCGGCGGCGTAGATGTAATCACCGGCCGATATGTTTGCTGGGATAGCGAGCTCGAGAATCACCGCCGGGCCATAATGGAAACCCAGCGGCATGAAAAAGAAAGAAACAAACGGATGCAAGCCAGCCTCAAGCCTGCCATCGGCTATGGAGACGATCAGGCCATCTGGCGTGATAAGGCCGACATAAACATCAACTGCAGCAAATGCTGCCTGGTTATCAACTTCGATTGACGCTTTGAACATGTCGCCAGACGAGAAATCACTACGATTCAATGAGCATTCGATTGTTGGCGACTTTGGGCTATAGGTGCTGTCATGAATCTGTACTGAGCCTTCCGCAACGATCCCAACATCGCAATCGCCGTCGCCGTCCACATCCCCAAGCTGGGCAACCGAACAACCCATAAGAGGGTGAATGTCAGAACCCTCGCCCGTGTAATCGGCCTCGGAAGCCAGCATGAATCCCGTTGCGACCGTCATATCGAAGACGTAGAACGCACCCATGCCGCTCACGGCACCGGGGGCCCCGATTATGAGGGCGTCGGCTTGGGAAGAGATGTCGAAGAAGCATCCGGCCGAGGCGACAGCGTTACCCAGGAGGTCCCCCGGCTCATTCCCCTCGATCACGATGTCCCATTGCGGGGCATCAACGAGGCCATCGTGGTCCCCCAGTAGCGAATCCCCCAGAAAGATGTAAACCCGCCCTCGTTGCCTGTCATAGCCGTGTTCCCCGACGACGAGGTCCTGCTTCCCATCCCCATCAAAGTCTCCGGAGCACAAGGCCGACCCAAAGAACCCATCCGGTGCATCGCCCGTCATGATGATGCTCGAGTCCGTTGCCGCTTCCAAAGGATAGCTCATCTTGTCCAGGTTCCGATCACCATTGAAGATATAGACACGGCCGGCATTGTTAGCGACGATCTCGGCTCCTGATACTTTATCGAACCAAGGGGCACCAACCGCAAAATCTACACAACCGTCGTCGTCCAAGTCACCCACGGCGGTGACCGCGGCGCCGAAGTGATCGTTTCGCTCTTCGCCGGTTATGAGCGTAACTGAGGGAGATGTGGTTAGCGTGTCGCTCAAGAGCCCGCTCCCGAAGAAGATGCAAGCCCTTCCGCATTCGTAACTCATGACGTCGGGGCTGCCCTGAAACGTCATCGCGCCCCAGCCACTTTCACCAAAGACGATATCGGCGTACTGGTCGCCGTTGATGGATGTGGTGCCAAGCCCGGTGGGATAGCCCATAATCTGTGAGCAGCAACCGAATCGCGACTGCGCCTGCTCGGTCTCCACCGTGATAACGCTCGACTGAGGGCCGGGGTAATTGACGTTCAATGTACTTGCCATGTCGGGCGGTTCAGAGATGTCGTAGAGCACGTATGCTATACCGGTATTCCTATTCCAGGCCTTATAGTTGTAAATCCTCGTATCATTAACAAGTGCATCGCTATCACCGTCACCGTTAATGTCGCCCTGGCCTGAAACCCAAATGCCAAACCACCAAGACGAATCATCCGACTTGATGGTGTAATGTCTGAGATTGTCCTTCCATTGAGACCAGTCCGATGGGCTATAGGAGTCGCCAAAGACGATAACCGGGACGTGATGGTATGTGAATATGAAGTCTGGATAGTCAGTTGGGGTTGAGGAGTCAACTTCCCCCAGGCTGGCCACATTGCCCATGTTTTTGTCTCTGGACCTCAACGCTCCAACGGGCTCTGCGGTAATGATGCTCCCGACCAGCTCGCACAATGCGACCGGTGCGACCCAGAGTAGTAACAAGCAAACAGATGCGCAACATATTCTCTTCATCAAAGCCCCTTTGGTCTCTTATAGGTCAGCTGATGATCTGCCCTAACTTCAATCAGCGCAATGCGTTCTGGCCGCGTTCTTTCCTTTAGCTGGCCACGCTGCCTTATAGATTGTCGCAGTTGTCGGGGGATAGGTGGATTCGGTGAACTCGAAGCAATATATCTGTCCCCCTATGACAGGCTGGACGATCATGTCCGTGTGCCCGTCGTCATCGAGGTCGCCCAACGCTGGCGTCCCGGATATCCGCTCCTCAAACGGCCCAATGTCGTATATCTTCCGCAACCCATTAGACTGATCATACGAGTAAACGACTACGGAGGGGCTAGTTGCTCCAGGGCATCTCCAGTTGGGCGAGGTGCCAACTATAATCTCCAAAGTGTCGTGCCTGTCATCAACGTCAAAGAGAAGCGGCGACGACGCGTGAAAATGTACGAAGCCGCAGGAGCTGACTGTCGCACTCGTCACGCTGAAGGCTTGGCCGTCGTAATCAACTACATAGATTGTCCCGTAATCTGAGAACGCGACTATCTCATTCTGTCCGTCGCCGTCGATATCTCCGACAGCTGGGTCGGCTGTAAATGTCTCAGGCCTGCCGTCGCAAGTTTGCACATCCGCTCTGTACGACCAATCACAGACGATCGTCCCGGATGTCGGCGCAAGATGGAAGATGGATATCGGCCCACAGGTTGGGTCCTCTTCAGTGCCGCCTCTCCGGGCGGACACCACGATGTTGCTCGCAATGTGGTTATTCGGGTCACTTTCGTATGATGACTTGATCTTACCTATGGCGGGTGAGGACATCACGTTGTTCTCATCGGACAACGTGTCACCGAGATCGTAAGTTCCCAGCAGAGAACCGGTTCGGCTCAGGACTATCAGACGACTCTCTTTTTTGTAGCTTTTCAGCACGTCGAATCTCTCTACCACAAAGACCAGTTCCTCCCCTTCGAAGCCGCTCCCATCGAGCAGGTTGCCAACTGCCGGGGCGTTCAGTACCTGGAAATCCCCGGTGTCATAGGTCCATCGAATGGTCGCATCACCATTCAGGGCCGCAATCAACCCCGGACTCGACTTATTCCCCTCTAAGTGTCCCCTGGTCCCGAAGAGGCTCTCGGCTGCCCCGGCCGAGCCTTGCGATGAGCTGTCCAGGTTGACCAGACAGATCCCGCCACTTATTGGTCCTCTCACTAGATCTCGCGGGAAGCCTGCCACCCAAGAGCCGTCATCGCAATTGAACGCGTAAACTCTCGCGTCAGGGTTCCTTGGACCCTCCGGGGGATTGATGTCGGACCCGACGACTATCTCCGGCTTGCCATCGCTATCAATGTCCCCCACAGCCAAAGGACAGCAAGGGTGCCCCTTGAGCGTTACCGGGAAATATGCCGCGTTTACACCACCTGATTTTATGGCCCAGATTGCATCATAGCACCTGTGTATCTGCGGGGCGCTGAATTCCAGACATTCCGCCACACACGGCATCAAAGCCTCCTGTTTTGTGTCTGCTGCGTCGATGTCATAATACAGGGCGGCCCCGCAGCACCACGTCGCCGAAGCTCTCGGAAAACCCGGCATCATGCTCACACCTGCCGGGAACTTCACAGCCCCAACAGGCGAAACCAGTATCGTAGGCGGGGTCCCAATCCAGCAACCGGAGGCATGCGTGGCTGACCAGAAAAACAACCCGAGTAAAATAATCGCAAAAAAAGCGGCCGTTGATGACCGACGCACACCAAATCGTGTCAATATCAACATATTTATCCCTCCATTACCAAATGGTACCCCCCTCGTCACTCTTGGCAGCTCTCTTGCCTCTGTCAAGTCCCTTTAGGAGTCAATATCAATCATATTAAACGGATGATAGTGCCGTGTCAAACCTTCCAAAGAATCTCTCTATGGAGGAACGGCCGAATCCTCCTTCGCTGGGAGCTTCGGCGGACTATTCAGCCGACCTAGTTCGCCAGGCGACGAACGAAGTGGGCTGGCGAAGTCAGCTTGTCGTCGAGTGATTTTACTCCGTAAAGCTCCACGGCGCCACGGCGATATCACTTAGGAAGTCCATCGTTCCTGGCTTCGTGAATGCGGCATACCAGATATAAGTACCAGGCGCAAGCCCTGGCAGCTCCTGCTTAATCAGCTCATAGCTGGGCATGGAAAAGCCTCCAGGCAGCACAAAAGAGCTCAGGAACGGGGAAATCGTGTCCGAAAAGGACGGGAAATACAGCCACACGTTGCCTGGGCAAAACAGAGCGACGTAGAGGTCGGCGGTCGTCGTCTCGCCTTCATTGCCACAGCTGATCCAGACGATGTGCCACCCGCCCTGGCTGTACGTATTGCTGTTCAGACTGAGGTCCAAAGCAAGAGGCTTGCCGGCATAGACGTTCGGCCCGGTGTTCGCCCCACTAACAGGTTCGCGCACCTGCCCGCCCATACCATCAAAGAAATAGAAGTAATAGGTATGTGAGCCCCTCTCGAGCGATGTCGAATACCGATAGGTCCCGTTTGCTGGCGCGCCCTCCGCAAGGGTCATGTAGTGATGAACGTTGTCGATATAGACGATGTTGGTGACGGGTTCATCGCCGTCCGCATCGTAGTAATGAACGCTATATGAGAAGTTCTGACTTATGTTCCCCGAAGCAGGGCTCACAGTGCCATCGGTGAGGACAGGAGGCGTGTTTCCGGGGCCAACCTCGACGGTGTAGCTTCCGCCCGAAGGCGCCCGTGCAAAGGCCCCTGAGGGGTCCTCGAAATAGAAATAGTACGAATGAGAACCTTGCGAAAGCTGCGTGTCGTATTCGTAGATACCGTTGTCCGGCTGACCCGACGTGAGAGCCATCCCTTGGGGCTCATCATCGATCACGACCAGGCCAGTAACAGGCACATCACCGTCGCCATCGTAATAAGTGGCGGCGAAAACGAACGTAGTGTCCGTCGTCCCACTCTCAGGTGTAACGCCCGAGTCCGAGAGCGTTGGCGTGATATTGCCCTCCTGCACCGACGGACCGGTATAGGCTCCTGATTCCGGAAGACGATCGTCGCCTCCCGAACCATCGTTGCAGTAGAAGTAGTAGGCATGACTGCCAATCGAAAGCCCGCTCGTCTGGAATCTGTAATAGCCGAGGTAGGACGCCCCATCGTAAAGCTGCATCGACACCGGGATACCGTCAATGACAACGTTCATCTCCGTCGGCGCATCAGCGTTGGCATCGTTGTAGTGAACTGTGTAAGTGAAGTTCGTGCCCGGTCGTGCAACGGTAGGCCATACTTCGCCCTCTGAGAGAACGGGGGCGATGTTAGCGCCGCCGATTGTCGGACCTGAGCGGCTTCCCTGAGCTGGGTATCTCGCCGTCAGAGAATCACCATCCTCGAAGTAGAAGTAGTAGGTGTGGCTTCCTGAGCCCAAGGTCGTTGAATACTCGTAATCACCGTCACTCGCGACGCCGGACCTCAGCTGCATCGCGTGAGGTTCACCGTCGATCACGACGTTCCTAACTACTGGCGCCGTCTCGTCCGGGTCCTGGTAATGCACAGAATACGTAAACGTTGTTGAGATGGAGCCCGCAAATGGGGAGACGTTTCCATCCGACAGCGTTGGGGGCTTGGCTCCGCTTTCTTCGGCGCCGACAACAACGAGCGAGTACGGCTGTGGGCCTTCTGGAGTATTGTACCCCTCGATCCTGATTGTGTGATCCCCAACCGCTGGATTCCTAATGAAGACGCACTCCACGACATTAAGCCGGTCGTGGTCACCGCCAGAAACCGATAGCCCGTAGCTGAACCAGTTGCCTCGATACTCGCCGCCAGTCGGCGGAACGACCACCAGATCAAGGTCGTTTACCAGATTCGTCTGAGCCGCCTCGGATGAGGGATAGTCAGTCCAAACCAGTGTGACCTTCAGCATGTCGGTCGATGGTACCGAGATTACGTATTCGTCAGAGCTTCCGGTCTGAAGTCCCGGACTGATGTCCCAGACGGTAAGACGCCGGCCGTCTCCGGCAAAATGGAGAGTGTCGTCCAGTTTTACTCGGCCCCATCCTTGACCGCTGCCTGGTATCGCGCCGCCCGTATCGTTGCCCGTCATGTCAACCGCTCCGTTAATCAACACGGCCTTCAATAATGAGGCGCTCGGTGAAAACGCGTCGGCGGGATTTCGGGCTCCCGTTGGATAGAAGCCTTCCGTGAAGTATTGTCTTGCGAGCGCGGCCGTTGCCGCCGCTGCCGGGCAAGCCATCGAAGTGCCCTGCTTTGTTGCAGTCCCGCAGTTGTAGGATGAGATATTGGCGTCGCTTTGAGCCGAAATGAGATACTCCCCTGGAGCAACAATTGTGGGCTTCACTCTGCCGTCACGCGCCGGACCATGGCTGCTGGATGACGCCATATCATTCTGCGAGAGCGGGGCATGAGGGTTCTTGCACGACCCCACGCTTACACAGTTCTTAGCTGTCGCGGGCGGATTGACTGTGTTGTCCGCTGGGCCATCGTTGCCATTGGCGAAGAATATAAGGAAGTCAGGATAATCCCACATGAAGTCATCGATGTCCCGACTGCGGAAGCTGTAGGAATTATCGCCAGGACTGCCTACAGGCGTGCCCCAACTGTTCGAGTGTATCCTTGCTCCAGCGTTGTAGGACTGCCTGAAATAGCTGTCAAGCCCAAATGGTATTGATGAGAGGCTGTCCTTGTCGCCGATGTCCTGAACAACTAGCTTAGCCCGATACGCTATGCCGTCGTTCGTGTCGTATTCCTCTAAGCTCGCGGAGTTGTCGCCGGCGAGTGTGCCCGCGATGTGAGTGCCGTGCCCGTCCTCGTCCCAGCCGGTCTCACCAGTATAATCGTAATACACGATGATCTTGCGCTGCCAGTTGTTGACCGTCGAACTTGGCAGCCCCTGAGAGCCATCGTAGAAAAAGCAGCTGTCCGCATCAACACCGGTGTCGCCGACGCCGATAACCTGGTCCTCGCCGTGAATCCCGTGGTCCCAGACCGAGCAGTAGTTCTGCACGTCAGACTGAACCACCCATCTGGCGACGTCGTTCAAGGGAACCGGGGCGCGATAAAAGTCAATCCACGCAACATCGGGCTGCGAGGCGATTTCCGGCAGCAGCTGCCCGAGGTCCCCGGCAGATACCGAGAAAACGACCCGTCGCCGCGCAGGGACGTGTGAAACACCAATTATTTCAACGCTTGCGCCGGAGTTTGAGAGCATCTGTTCAAAGCCCGTCAGGTGATCAGCTCCCGAGTGCTTCGGGAAAAACTGAGCCATGACTGTCGGCGTTTCACATGTCAAAACGCCTCCGCCTCTCTCCACGAACTCGGATAGTTCGTGGGATAGCTTGTACGCTGGCTGGTAAAGGCCGACCCACGTGATCGGCAGGGCGGAATCCTCGAGGCTCTCTGCCGCGGTGGGGGCCATCCTGACAACAAACGCAAAATCAGGGATATAACTCACCAAAAATGCGCCCTTTGCCTCGAGCCCTGCTTTCATCTCTTCTGTGACCGGGCACGCGAATTGCACAATGTAATAAGAATAGTCGGTATCATGGACAGACGGGGAGCAGTATTCTGGCCAGACTTCTGGCTCGCCGTCCGAGTTCCCGTCAAACTGAGCGTATTCCAGCTTGACCAGCGGCCCAGCGTCACAATCGGATGCAAGATTCCAAACGGCGGAGAACATCAACAACGCGAATCCCAAGAAGATAGCCCCTCTGTAAAAGCTCTGCATACTTACCTCCGGCTAAGTGCTAGAATACGGTTACGTGTGGTTTTACTAAATGGACAGATT
>Ga0272444_10001925_pt1 | contig 19478 bp, 18 predicted proteins | sample SSMForm13_FD_201033 | JGI IMG/M metagenome (GOLD analysis project Ga0272444, IMG submission 201033) | Marine sediment archaeal communities from Little Sippewissett salt marsh, Falmouth, MA, United States - SSM-Form-13 | ecosystem: Environmental > Aquatic > Marine > Wetlands > Sediment ... | reverse complement strand
GGAAGCGCTCCGAGGCGATCCCATCGACAAAAACCTTTTCTGCCTTCATCCGATGCAAAAAATGAATCTGACGTCCCAACTTCTCTCCCGCCCAAACGATTATGACACAGTCTCTGAGGGGGGAAGGCTAGGATGGGGGTGGCATTTTCATGAAGTCCAGAGTCCAGCACGAAAGAGCCCGGCACCTGCGCAATGCCATGACCGACGCTGAAAGGAAGCTCTGGCGATCGCTTCGAAATAGGCAGCTGGGCAAGTTCCGATTCCGGCGACAGCAACCGATCGGCCAATACATTGTTGATTTTGCTTGTCTCGAAGAACGGATTGTGATCGAAGTCGATGGAGGGCAACACGCCGATCGGGTAGAGTCCGATCGAGAAAGGACGGAGTGGTTGAATCAGGAGGGCTATCGCGTACTTCGTTTCTGGAATCATCAAGTGCTCCAGGACCTGAACAGCGTGCTTAAAGTAATCTGGAATGCATTGAATCAATCACCCCCATCTTGCTGAGCTCTGTAAGCCCGCTTCCCCCCTCAAGGGGGCAGAATTGACGGCGCATTCGCTTTTCGCGCATAGACAAGGAGCTGCCACAACCTCAAAAATCCCATTAGCCCTAGCAGAAATTTGCTGCTATGATTCCATCTCTGGACTGTGTGGGAAATCTGGGCAAGCGGGAGAAAGAGAGCATGGAAGAGCAACAAATCCGAGCGGTTGTCGAGCGAGTTTTGCAGCAGCTGCAGCGTCCTTCCCCCGGGCCGACTTGTGGACTGGCGCCCCAGACTTCGCCGCTCTACCAACCCGGATCGAAAGCGACGGCGGGCGCGGGAGCCTTTCCCGAGGTCGACCAAGCCGTCCAGGCCGCCGGCGAGGGTTTTAAGGCGCTTTCCCGCCACACGTTGGCCGACCGGGAGCGCTTTATTCGAGCCATTCGGGAGACGGCCCGGACCCATGCGCCCGAGATTGCAAAAGAAACCGTCGCCGAAACCGGCATGGGTCGCGTCGAGGACAAAATCGTCAAGATCCAAGGCGTGGCCGATCGCACGCCCGGCACCGAAGACCTCCACCCCATCGCCTACACCGGCGATCAGGGCTTGTCCGTGGTCGAGATGGCTCCTTTCGGCGTCATCTGCGCGATTACTCCCACAACGAATCCCGCGCCAACGATCTTTAACAACACCATCAGCATGGTTTCCGCGGGCAACGCCGTCGTGTTCGGCCCCCACCCTGGAGCCAAAGGCGTCAGCCGCCGCGCCGTTGAGCTGATCAATGAGGCCGTTCAGCGAGCGGGCGGTCCGCCAAACGTCGTCACCATCCTGGCCGAACCTTCCATCGAACGCGCCAACGCCCTGCTGAGCCATCCCGCCATCCGCCTCAATGTGGTCACGGGCGGACCGGGCGTCGTAAGCGCCGCTCAACAAGCGGGAAAGAAGTACATCGCCGCCGGGCCGGGCAATCCTCCCGTCGTGGTCGATGAAACCGCCCTTATTCCCCAAGCGGCCCGGGAGATTGTTTTCGGCGCTTCGTTCGACAACAACATCCTCTGTGTCGCCGAGAAGGAAGTCTTTGTCGTGGATCGGGTGGCCGATCAACTCCTGGCCGAAATGGAGCGCGCGGGCGCTTATCGCCTGCCGCCTTCCTCCCTGGACGCCCTGACCCGACTGGTGATCGCCGAAGACCATGGTCCCGGCAAGCACAGTGTTGTAAACAAGGAGTGCATTGGAAAGGACGCCTCCGTGATTCTGGGCCGCATCGGCCTCAACGTCCCGCCTGAAACGCGGCTTGTGATTCTGGAAACGGCCGTCGAACACCCGCTGGTGTGGTCCGAGCAAATGATGCCCGTCCTTCCCATTGTGCGTGTTCCCGACGTCGACCGCGCCATCGAGCTGGCTCTTCAGGCCGAGCATGGATTCCTTCACACTTCCCTCATGCACAGCCTGAATCTGGAGAAACTCGATAAGATGGCCAAGCTGGTCAACACGACCCTGTTCGTCAAGAACGGGCACTCCCTCAGCGGCGAAGGCCCCATCACCTACACGATCGCGACTCCCACGGGCGAGGGCTTTACCACCGCTCAAACCTTCACCCGCCGCAGACGATGCGCTCTGGTGAATTATTTCCGAATCGTCTGAAACGCGATCAGGTCACAAAAAGGCTTTGCGTCGGGAAGCAGGGATCGCTGGTTACATTGATGCCCAGCGGCTTGAATTACTAGCCATGACATTATACGAATGAAAAGAGATAAATTGTGGGTGATCTCTTTAAAATCTTGGCTATCGATGGAGGAGGGATCCGAGGGATTATTCCTGCTCTTGTGCTTGCGGAAATCGAATCTCGAACAGGGCGATCCGTCCAATCATTATTCGATCTTATTGCAGGAACATCGACAGGTGGAATTCTCGCACTTGGATTGACCTGCCCGGACAAATCAGGAGGACCGAAATTCAGCGCCGTCGATTTGGCTAATTTGTATATTAACTCAGGATCGAAGATTTTTGCCAAACGACGCTTCTCGAGATTACGATCCTTTTTTTCGTCAAAATACCAACCTGATGCTCTTAAAAAGATCCTGTTTCATTATTTTGGCCAAACAATGATTAGCCAGTCGCTCACAGATATTTTGATCACTTGTTATTCTCTTAATCGGCGAGGGATCAAAAACCTTTCAAGCCGGGATGCCAAAAATAATAATTTTGATGATATTTCAATGGTGTCTGCTGCCTTGGCAACCAGTGCCGCTCCTACCTATTTTCCTCCTGCACAAATTGAGGGTTTCCATTTTGATCATTATCAATCGTTCGTTGACGGAGGAATCTTCGCCAACAATCCATCAGCTCTGGCATTGGCTGAGGCTTCGCGAAGAGGAATCAGTCTTGATCGTGTGTTATTAGTATCAATTGGCACGGGGAAGAGTGGACATGAGATCTTTCCTATTGAGAAGAAGGGCTGGGGGTTGTTACAATGGATTCAAAAGGATCCTTGGGCAGTTCACCCCCCAGATACTCCTCCCATTTTAGAGGTGATCTTTGACGCGTCTTCCGAGTTGGCTGATATTGTTTCTTCCAATCTGTTATCATCAACGGGGCAACCTCAAAGATACTATAGGATACAGGAAATACTGCCCGTTAATCGAGTGAGTATGGATGATACAAGCGCAGAATATATGGCGTATCTTCAAAACCATGCTAATACGACGATTCGCGTATCTAGTCGGAACATCGGCCAGATCTGCAGGCAACTATAAAGGGAATTGAATCGGAGTTCCTTGTAGGTAGAGCTGAGCATGGATTCAAGGGCCACATTTCAGGACCTGTAGGCAAGCCCGCTCTTTGACGTCCCAGCCGAATACACTTTATTTCCCTTCATATATTCTGAAAATAAATATTTACTTATCATTTGAGTCTGTATAAAATGAGTTCGTTGCATTTGTGAGGATTTTTCTTTTTCTCTACCCCATATCAGCTGAGCGTCACCAAGAGACACCCTGAATTCGATTAAGTTGGGGGAGGATCACCAAAAAGACATGGACGAAATTATTGGCCCGATTAGACAGCCTAATCAAGGATCGAAAATAGTGAAAGAAAACAAAAATGTTTAATCGCCATAATATAACATATAGGAGGCCTTTAGAAATGAAACTTTCAAGACAGGAGATCAGGGCATTGATTGTTGGGTTGTTGCTTGGACTATGCTTCATGACTTTTATTGCCGCTGGCACGGGAGGGGAGGTTGGCCGGTATCAAATTATTTCAGGCGTGGCAAGCCAACAAAACCGTCTTTTTGTCATGGATACTAAAACAGGCGATACATTCAGCGTCTATGTGGCTGGTTCGACTCCAAGCTGGAGATCCGTTGGAAATCCAGCCATGGCTGAAGAGAAATAGATAGTGTGGCATAACTTGGGCATCGGAGAGAGAAATATGAAGTCTTGCCTATTTGCGGTCTTAATCGTCTTTATTCAGCTTTCAGCATATACTGACACGGTATGGTTCGAGGACGGTACGAGAGAGGACAACGTAAGAATTCTTGAAACCAAAACGCTTGGAGGAGTACTTCGTGTAAAGATTCTGTATCGTGATGGCCGAGAGGAGTGGAACAGCTATGTTGTGAAATATGTTCAAGATGAATCTCCGGCATTCAGCTTGCCTGAGTTGCCAGAAGATTTGACCTTTGATGATCCCTCGCACAGGACTTTTGACTATATCGACACTGTGCTGCATACCTACACCCGCTGGCCCATATTAGAGAAGAAGATGAAGGGATTGGACGTAACGTGGGAGGGCAAAGTCAAAAGCATAACGAATAAGGAAGGAAAATATTTTATCGTTGTATCAATGATGGGCCTGAGGATTAGGGAGGTCGAATTCACCATACAAAATTACTCGCATTGGCGCTCTATGATGCAAAACATTATTATTAATTCTGGGATAGCATTCAATGGCACCATTGACTCCTTGTCTTCATCCAAGATTGAACTGAGTGGAGCCAAGATTATAAGCGCGGAACGCGTTCCTGCAGAAAAAATGCGGGAATACAATCATGCCGAGGCAATCAGAATAGCTGAAAACGAACGATCCAGGCGAATCTCTGTCATCCTGAGCCGCAACAACCGGAAAATTGAGGGTTATCTTAAGCACGGAATACGGCTAAATGATCCAGGACAACCTTATTCACTCGGTGAAGAACACCTTACGCTAATGGACAAAACCGGGAGGAAATTCGCTCTAAAAGCAGAAGCCGTCGCAACCGGATCCAGGACGTCTTACCGAGTACAGGGATTGTTCGCCGGCCAGCAATACACAAAAGCTGATTTCACAGTGACTTGGAACATCTATATGGACGACCGCTTGATTGCCTCTCAAAGCAAGAAACACAAATATGAATACAATGACCGTGATAAGGGAAAAACAGAATGGATCGATCGAGGCACTTTTGAGGAGGACAAAAAATTCCATATTGTGGTAGTAGAATATCCCGTCGAGATCACGCTTAAGGATGGAAGCAAGAAATTATTCTCTGGCGGATATACGCTGGAGACCCGTGCCTTGCCGGAGTCTTATGCGATTGAGCCTGTCAAACAGTGAAAACAGATTTAAGGCCTATCTACGCGGACCGCCTGTCAGAAGAAATGTGATCTAAGCCCTTCATATGGCGCGCGATCAGGTCACAAAAAGACTTTGCGTCGCGAAGCAGGGATCGCTGGTCACATTGATGCCCAGCCGCCGCAGGCCTGCCTCGTCGCCCGGCGTGGGAATGTGGGTCGTGTGCATTTCACAGCCGCGCAGGTTCACCAGTTGCTCCATGGCCAACTGCGCCGCGCTGCTGGCCGGCGTGGACGTGCTGAGGGCAATCAGGGTCTCCTCCAGGTCGAGGCTCACGCTCTTGCCCGACAGGATGTCCTTCTTCAATCGACCGATTGAGGCCAGAATATTCGGCGCAATCAGGTGAATCTTGTCCGGTATTTCGGCCAACAGCTTGATGGCGTTGAGCACCGCGCCGGACACCGAGTGCATCAGCTCGGAATTTTTGCCCGTGATAATCGTCTCGTCCGGGAGTTCCAGGGCGGTTCCGCAGAAAATTCCCTCGTGCCCCCGGTTTTCCTGCTCCGCTTGCTGCGCCGCCTGTCGCGCAGGGAACACCACCGGCCGGTCGTCCACCCCAACGCCCAAGTCCTTCATCAACAGCTCGGCCCGCTGGACCGTTCCTTTGTCCACCAGCCCCATCATGTACTCGCAGCCGTAACGCAAAAACCGGCGAATGACCTCCTGACGCGCCGCCGCGCGCGCCGCGGCGTCGTCCACGATGGCAAAACCGGCCTGGTTCACGCCCATGTCGGTCGGCGACCGGTAGGGCGAATCGGCCCCGGTAATCTTTTCCAGAATGCGACTCAGCAGCGGAAACGCGTCCACGTCCCGGTTGTAGTTCACCGCCGCCTCGCCGTAGGCCTCGAGATGAAAGGGATCGATCAGATTCACGTCGCGCAGGTCGGCCGTGGCCGCTTCGTAGGCCACGTTGACCGGATGCTTAAGGGGCAGGTTCCATATTGGAAAGGTCTCGAACTTGGCGTACCCGGCTCGAACGCCGCGCTTGTATGCATGATAGAGCTGCGACAGGCACGTGCCGAGCTTCCCGCTGCCCGGTCCCGGCCCGGTGACCACGACCAGCGGCCGCTTGGTTTCAATGTACGTGTTGGCGCCATAGCCTTCGTCGCTGACGATCAGATCGACGTCCGTGGGATAGCCCTTCGTCGCCCGATGGGTGTGCACGGGCACACCATGTCGCTCCAGCTTGTTCTTGAACTGCCGCACCGACGGCTGAACCTCGTAGCGCGTGATCACCACGCCGGCAATCTCCAATCCCCAATCCCGCCGCAAATCGTCGATCAGCTTCAGCGCGTCCACGTCATAGGTAATGCCAAAATCCGCCCGCGTCTTTTTCCTCTCGATATCTCCCGCGAAAATGCAGAGAAGAATATCGGTTTTCTCCTTCACCTGCTGAAGCAGTTTCATCTTGACGTTCGGGTCAAATCCCGGCAGAACCCGCGAAGCGTGATAGTCGAAGAGCAGCTTGCCCCCGAACTCCAGGTAAAGTTTATTATCGAATCGCTCGACGCGTTCGAGGATTTTCGCCGCCTGGTCCTTCAAATACTTGTCCACATCGAAAGCCGCCTGTGATCTCATTCCACCCTTCCTCAAATGAATTCCTGCCTTTACCCTTGGCAAAAAGCGAGCGCACCTTCACATAAAACGTACCGATTGAAACCGCCGAAATCCCTTACGCAGAATCCCCAAGGCAGGACAACAGCAGACCCTCTCCCCCCATCGCTACCGCGCGTATTCTAAACCATCCAGTCCGCGTAATCAACCGGCCCTTCCCGACCAGACCGAGGCCGCCAACTGGATCGACACACGGCTGGAAGCCCTCGCTCGATGGCTTTTCTCCAAGGAGGACGATTTTGGGATGGACTCCGCCGGGATTTTGTGTATCATCCGCCCGTCGGTCTCGTTTGAAAAATGGGTTCCCGACACAATCTGCTGGAACCTCCAGCGGCGATTCGCCTGAATGAGGCACGCCGAGGCCCGTCCCAGCGGTTCGAAGTGATCCAAGATCGGTCCAAACCATACCTTTTAGGAGGAGTATTGAGAACATGGCAGCGATTGTTGATGTTGAGACCTGCACGGGATGTGGTGTATGCGTGGATGTCTGCCCGGTGGAAGCCATCCAGGTGGAGAACGACTTGGCGAAAATCAACGCGGAGCTCTGCACGGATTGCGCGGCGTGCGTCGATGAGTGCCCGACCGGCGCCATCAGCTGCTCCTAAAAGACGAACACTAACCCCAACGAATACAGACCCGTCAAGCCTGTATCCAAGGGAGCGCAGAGCGTGCATTCCTATCGACTCCGCGCTTGGGTGCGTCCATGAATGATTACATTGAGGCCATTCGCGACCGGATGGGGACCCAGCTGGTTTTTATTCCCGGTGTGCGCGCACTGATCCTCAATCCAGCCGGCGAGATCCTCCTTCACCTCCGCACCGACGTTCCCTATTGGGGATTGCCCTCCGGCTCGGTCGAGCTGGATGAAACCGCTCTCGAGGCGCTCAAACGCGAGGTGCAGGAAGAGACCGCGCTGGAGGTGCTTGCCGCGGAGCCCATGGCCTTGTACTCCGGCCGGGAGCAGCGATTCCAGTATCCGAACGGCGACCGCATCCAGTGCTTTGCCCTTGCGTTCATCGTGCGGCAATGGCAGGGCCATCCCCGTGCCGATGGCGTGGAAGGGTCCGAGGTCCGGTTTTTCCCTCTCGAATCGCTTCCCGAGAATCTTTTGCCCTTGCACCGCGCGACCATCGAAGACTATCGCCACTTCGACGGATCCTTCATCGTATCGTGAATCCTCCCTCGCCGGGCTTGACGGAAGCGCGCCAAACCGCTATCTTGCCCGCCAGTTGTGGTTTGCTATAAGCCACCCGTTTCAAATTCAATCCACCGGACGAGAAAGGTTACGATGAAGATTCTAGTCACCGGCGGCTGCGGCTTTATCGGCAGCAATTTTATCCGCTATACGCTTCAGCAGTACCCGGATGCCGAGATTATCAATCTCGACAAGCTGACCTATGCGGGCAATCCGGAAAATCTGGCCGACGTGGCGGACGATCCCCGCTATCGCTTTGTCCAGGGCGATATTTGCGATGAGAAGGTCGTTCAACCGATTTTCGCCGGTGGCGTGGACTATGTGTTCAATTTCGCCGCCGAGACCCACGTCGATCGCTCGATCGGAGATCCCGGCGGTTTCATTCTGACCGACACGTACGGCGTCTACGTTCTGCTCGAGGCCGCTCGCGAACACGGCTGCAAGCGCTTCATCCAGGTTTCCACCGATGAAGTCTATGGCAGCATTGAAACCGGGGAGTTCAAGGAAACCGATCCCCTCATGCCGCGCAATCCCTACTCCGCGAGCAAGGCGGGCGGCGACCGATTGGCCTACTCCTACTCCTGCACGTACCAACTGCCCATTCTCATCACTCGAGCGTCCAACAACCTGGGGGCGAATCAGTACCCGGAAAAGGTGATCCCCCTGTTTGTCACGAATGCAATCGACGATTTGCCGCTGCCCCTGTACGGCGACGGCCAAAACGTTCGCGATTGGCTGTACGTGGAGGATCACTGTACGGGGCTTTGGGCGGCGGCCGAGAAAGGGATCGTCGGCGAGGTTTACAACATCGGCGGCGGTAACGAGACGCCGAACATCGTCCTGACGAAAAGCATTCTGGAGATTCTTGGTAAACCCGACTCATTAATCCAGCCCGTGACGGACCGCCTGGGGCACGATCGGCGCTATGCTCTCAACTGCGATAAACTGCGCGCGCTGGGCTGGCAGCCCCGCTACGATTTTCGAGCCGGTCTGGAGAAAACAGTCCAGTGGTACGTCAACAACGATGCCTGGTGGCGTAAGATCAAATCCGGCGAGTTTCGAAAGTACTACGAAGCGCACTACAAAGGACGGGAAATCGCGTCTCCCCCGCCCGAGTGATTCGAGTCGTTCCTCCATGACCAAGAGAAAAGTCGAACCTCTTGTCGGCAAACACTGCGCACTCCGACTGATCGAGCCGCGGGACCTCGAAACGCTCCGCCGATGGCGCAACCAGGACTCCATTCGCTCCTGGTTTGTTCACAGCGACGTCATCTCACCCGAGCAACAGGCCGAATGGTGGAACGCCTACAAGGACCGCGACGACGATTTCGTCTTCATCATTGAAGAAATCGGCGAGCAGCGCGCTCCGGTCGGAGCCGTTTCAATCTACCACGTTGATCCGGGGGGCCGGCGGGCCGAATACGGCCGACTGATGATCGGCGAGGCGCAGGCGCGAGGAAAAGGATTGGGACGCGACGCGACCCGGCTGGCTTTCCGGTTCGCTTTCGACGTTCTCGAATTGAAGGAAGTCTACCTGGAAGTTTTTGAAGACAACGCGCCTGCCATTCGCATCTATGAACAATGTGGCTTTGAACTCACCGGAAAGAAAGACCGCATGGTACTAATGCGCATCTGCTCGCCGAAGGCCGATCCGGAATGATTCCAACGATCCGGACGGGTGGCCCACCCCTTGGGGTGGGAATACTTATTGGTAACCCATCGCAATCTTCCTGAAGCGGACAGGGCGGCGGGGCACCCAACGCAGATTGTATCCGCTCTGTAATCCAATGAGCGATGATTCCCGCATGATATGAAGGAGACCGACCAAGCCGTCCGCCCGGCAGCGAATCGAGGCACGCGCCTGCGGGCCTGGGCCGCCGCTCTTCTCTGGTTGGCGATTCTCTACGCCAGCGCCCCGGTCGTATTCTCCGTCGTTCAATGGACGCGCAAACATTTCTCGCTCGACTGGTATTCCTACGCCGCGGGCGGGATTCTTATCGCCGTCGCCGGTGCGCTGGCAATCCGCGTTGCCTTACGGCAAAAAGCAGGATTCCCCGCTCGCCTAAAATCCTGGCTCGCTTTTCTGCTTCTTTTACTGGCAACGGCCTATCTGTTTTGGATCACTCCCGGGGGCGTGGCCAAGATTCACCTTCTTCAATACGGCCTGCTGGCCCTGTTGATTCTACGCGCCGTGCGTTTGGATATTGCCGACCGCCTCGGCTACGCCATTGCCCTTGCCTTGTGCGGAATCGCCGGCCTGGGAGACGAGCTGCTGCAAGGCTTATGGGCCAACCGGGTCGGAGACCTGCCGGACGTCGGCATGGACCTGCTCGCCTCGCTTTTGGGCTTGGGCTACGCCGGCCTGGGTTATTCCCGAAGGGCCACAGCCTCTTCTACCCCCCTCACCGCTCGCTCCATTCGCTGGTTGATGCGAAGCCTGATCGCCGCAAGCCTCTCTTTGGCTATCTTTTGCACCTTCAATCCCGACGTGCGCTTCGGTCTTCGCCACGAGAACACCCCGGCGGGAACGTTCTATTCCCTGCTCACCCTGGAACAACTGAATCGACAGGATGAGAGGCTTGCCGAAACCCGGGCGGAAGAATTGGACGCCTGGTACGACGCTCAGGAGCAGGATTTTCAGGATCGAGTTGCTTCCCTTATTGAAAAAGGAAAGTTCGATCGGCAAACCGCTGCGCTCTTCCTTCAAATCCGCGGGCATTGGGTCTACCGGAACCGCCTGATGCAGGCGTTCGAACCGGCCCAAGCCTGGATCGAGGCCCAAATCGGCGACGCGCTCTACGAGAATCTACTTACCGAAGCGCCTCCCGGCTGGAACGACGTCGTCCGGAAGTCGCTGGATAAGGTCCTCCAGCGCCGCTCCCCCAAGCCGCCCTATGTCAGCGGCTTTGTTCCCGAGGCGACGCCACTTTACTCAATTCATGCCGCGGACGACTCCTGGAGCGCCCAGAGTAATATCCCCGAGGCCTCTCTTTCCATCTTGATGGCGGCGCATCGCGAGGACTATCGCAAGATCGCCACGGAAACCTTCCTGTCGGCCTACCGAAGGTTCCTGAACCAGTACACCTCCAGGAACGATCCCTTCCTGCGCGAAATGCGGGTTCACCTTTTCCTGAGAGACCGCTATGCTTATTGGTGCGACTACCGAATCGCGTATGGCGAAAATCGAATTCTTGAAACCTACTTCGGCCGAACCCTGAGAAAAACACGTTTTGCCTGGCCGGGTGAAGTGGCGCAAAGGATGAAGGCGGCGGGATTTGAGGACCCCAACTTCGCCAGCCGCGTCGGCGAGAACTATATCTTTTGGACGAATCTCGGCCAAGTTTGGTTGTTCTGCCTGGCGCTCGCCGTGCTGTTGGGGGCCGCCGGGGCCCTGGCGCGGAGAAGATTCCCCCATTCCTGATGCCGAGTGCCTCCAGGCTGGACAACCGCCGAGCCTCTGTCCTATACTCCCCAGAGTTGATCGAGCAGCTGAGGAGCGTTTTATGAGTGACCTTCCCGTGATTCCCGTGCTTCGCCCCAGTTTCGGAGACGAAGAAATCGAGGCCGTGGCCGAGGTGCTTCGCAGTGGTTGGGCCGGCCTCGGCCCGAAAACCAAAGAGTTTGAGGAGGCCTTCGCCAAATACTTGGGCTGCCATTTCACCATCGGGCTGAATTCGGGCACGGCCGCCCTGCATCTGGCAGCCGAGGCTTTGCAATTGCGCCCGGAAGATGAAGTGATCGTGACCCCGCTGACCTTCGTTTCCACCGTCCATGTGATCGAATACTGTGGGGCGAAACCGGTGTTCGCCGACGTCGAGGCGGACACCTGCAATCTCGATCCGGCCGACGTCGAGCGAAAAATCACCGACCGCACGCGAGCCGTCTTCTGCGTTCACTACGCCGGACACGCCTGCGACATGGACCGCTTGAAAGCCCTGACCGAAGGTCGGCGAATCGAGATCGTCGAAGACGCCGCCCATGCCTGTGGCGCAGGGTACAAGGGTCAGAAAATCGGCACCGTGTCGGACCTGACCTGCTTCAGTTTCCACGCCGTGAAGAATCTCGCGATGGGTGAAGGGGGCGCGATTGCCTATAACGCGGAGCGCTTCGACTCTCATTTTCGAGCGATGCGCTGGCTGGGAATCAACAAAGACACTTTTTCGCGAACCGTTCATGCCAAGGTCTACGCCTGGCAATATCAGGTGGACCTGCTGGGGTACAAGTACCACCTCCACGACGTCTCCGCCGCTATTGGACTGGTTCAGCTGCGGAAGCTGGACGAAAACAATCGCAAGCGGGCGCGCCTGGCAGCGCGCTACAACGAAGCGTTTCAAGCCCTCGACTGGTTGGAGACGCCGACGGTCCGGGATTATGCCGAGCCGAGCTGGCATCTCTACGTAGTCAAACTGCCCAACGAGCGCTCGCGCGACGAGTTGATCCGAACGCTCAAGCAACACAACATCGCGCCCGGCGTTCACTATTACCCGATCAACCTGCATCCTTACTATCAGCGCGCTGGGGCCGAGGTGCCGGTTGCCAATGAACTCTGGAAGCGCATTCTGAGCCTGCCCCTGTATCCGGATCTGACCGAGTCCGACCAGGACCGCGTCATCGACACCGTTCGCAAATTCAATCCGCTCACCTGAGCCGAGTGGGCCAGCCTGTCACGACGAAGACCCACAGCAAGATCTTCTTCACTCCATACCGGTTGTCATTTCCAGCGGACAATGCGATAATCCTTGCGGTCCGCTTCGAGCGATTCTCGAGTCCCGATCTTTTTAGGAATCTTATGCCAAGCCGGCTTTGGAGAAATTGCCCTTGGAACGCCCGCTCCGTTTTCTCGTTATCGCCTCGGGAAGAATCCCTTCCGTGCTCTTGATGGCGGAGTTCCCTTTCCAATGCCTGGAAGCGTCCGGGAAAGTCGAATATCGGCTGCGCATTCCTTATGAGATCCAGCGAGAGGACCTCGCGTGGGCCGACGTCGTGTACGACGTGCGGGGCGGAACACCTCTCGAAACGAGAATCTTTCAGGCGGCCCGAACCGCCGGGCGAAAAACGCTCTTCGGTCTCGACGATAACCTTTTTCAGGTGCCGCGCGAAGCTTCGAGTTCCCCTTATTACCGTTCCAGCCGCATTCGCAACGCCTTACGCACTCTGGTCGCCGAGGCCGATCTGCTGCTGGTGCCCACGCGTATTCTGGAGGACGTCTGCCGCCGGGTTCGCCCGCAAGCTGCCGTGGAACTCTGCCCCGTCCCGGCCATGCTGCTTCAGGATCCAACGGAAGAGGCGAAAGCCTCCGAGTCCATCTTGACGATTGGATTCGCCGGAGGCACCGACAGCAGCGTCTATCTGAACACCCTGCTCCGCTCACCCCTCATTACGCTGAAACGCCGGTATGGAGAGCGATTGCGCTTCGAGTTTTTCGGAGCCGCCCCCGACTATCTCCGGGCTATCGACGGGCTGCACTTGCCGCATACCGAGGACTTCGCTCAATACAAAAAAACAATGGGGAGCCGCCGTTGGAGCCTCGGGCTGGCCCCTCTTTACGACACCCCGTTCCATCGCTGTAAATACTACAATAAATTCCTGGAATACGCCGCGTCGGGAATTCCGGCGGTCTACTCCAAAGTCCCCCCCTACAGCGAAGTGGTGCGCCATGAGGAAAACGGTCTCCTGGTCGACAACGCCGAGCAATCGTGGCTTGAAGCGATCCGCCGATTGATTGAAGAGCCGGCGCTTCGCCGGCAGATCCAAACCGGGGCCCTGGCTTTTGTTCGCCGGCGGCATTCCATGGAGGCCGTTTGTCAGCAATGGGTGGAGATCTTTGACAGGCACGGCTTGTCCCGGGCGCCAGAAGTCGACTCGGACCGGATTCCCTTCACGCCGTGGAAACAGCGCATTCTTTTCAACCGGATAAGGAACTTCTGGGAATTGTACGGGTGGGAAAGCCCCTACCGGGCCGTCCTTTGGCTGCTTTGGAAGCTGCGGCTGCGCCGAAGACCGAACTGACCCTCGCACGTCCGGACTCAAAAGCTCCGCTGCCTATTCGAGCATCTGCTCGCCCGTCTCCTGCTCGGGCACGATCTCACGATTTCGATCGAGAATGCGTACGCAGGTATTCCAGCGCAGGATGGCGTCGTCGTTTCCCGCCGGACGAATCGCCTCGGCTCGTTTAAACCACTCCATGGCCCGCTTGAACCATTCATAGCAAACGTGGCCAAAGCCGATGCCGCCTCGCTTGTGGCAGGCCTTCGCTCGCCGCTCGCAGACAACGCCGTGGTAGTAAGTCCGCTTGTACTCGTCTTCAAGTCGTGGAAGAATCTCACACGCCTGCCGAAACGCCGGGTTCAGCCGGTGATCGAATTGAGCCGATAAAGCTCGAATCAGACAGATTAAAACCTCCTGATTGTCCGGATCCAGCTCCAAAACGTCCAGGCAAATGCTTTCCGCCTCCAGGGGTTCGTTCAAGAGCAGGAACCGATTGGCCCTTTCGATGGCAGAGGGAATGGCTTCCCTGGAAATAGGTTTCAAGTCCGACATAACGCCCTCCTCAGCGCTATAGGCCAGAGCCCGGAAATCCTCCGAAGAATTTGCTCTGACCCGTCCAGTCCGGAATGCGGTCCGAGAACAGCCCCCATTCCAGCATTGGATTGAACCATAGCTGTTGATTCAAGGGAAGTCAAGCGCTTCCCTTGCCGAGCCGCTCCGGTGTTCTTCCTTCGGCCGTTCCACGGCTGAGCCGATTCAAGCAAGCGCTTTCCGCACCGCGTTAATTAAACCCGAGGGGTCGATGGGCTTCTCGACGTACGCCTGAGGCTGAACATCCATATAGGCATCCATCTCACCGGCCGAAAACCGAAGCCCGGTGCGTTGCCCCACGGCGGTCAGCATAATCACCGGAATGCTCCGCGTGGTCTCCTTTTGCTGGAGTTCGAAAAAAACCTCGAATCCATCCTTCTTCGGCATTTGCACGTCGAGAATGATCAGGTCCGGGGGATCCGCCACGGCAGCCTCAAGCCCCGCTTGCCCATCTTCGGCGCTGACCACCTCCCAATCCTCTCGGCTCAACACCGTCTTCACAAATTCAACAGCGTCCGGTTCGTCATCCACCACCAGGATTTTCTTCGCTTCCCCCACCATTCTCCTCCGTTCTCGTGATTTGTTACTTCACTGCTTTACCGCGCGCGTACCTCGGACGGGCGACGAGGCAAAAGAATGGTGAACGTCGTGCCCTGTCCCGGCATGGAATCCACCTCAATACGGCCCTTGTGCTCGCTAACGATCTTGTGACTTACGGCCAGACCCAATCCCGTTCCTCGAGATCCTTTGGTGCTGAAAAACTCGTGAAAAAGCTTGGAGCGATTTTCCGGGGCGATGCCGCACCCATTGTCGCTGATTTGGATGACCACTTGATTGGTCTCCCGGACGTCCGCTCGAACGCACACTTCGCCGTCGCCGTTGTCCGGGCAGGCCTCCACGGCGTTCGACACGAGATTCATCAGCACGCGCCGAATGCCCACCGGATCGATCCGGGCCACGACAGCCTCCCCGCCCGATTCCCACCGCAGTCGCACGTTTCGCCGCTGAGCGGACTCGGAGACCAGTTCCACGACACGCTGGCTGATCTCACTCAAGTCCGCATCGCAATAGCTCGGCTCCCGCTCCTTTGAATAGGTCAGCATGTTCAGCACAAGCTCCCCCAGGAAAGCGCTGTTACGCTTAACGATCTGCCATCCCTTGACCAGCTTCTCCTCATCATGGTCTTTAAGCCCAAGGTCAACAATATAACTCCCGCCCTGAACCGCATTAAGAATATTCTTGATGCAATGCGCCAGCCCGGCCATGGTCTGCCCGATGGCCGCCAGGCGGGCCGAGCGAACTTGTTCGGCGTGAATTTGAGCGTTGTCAATGGCAATCGCCGCCAGGCTGCCCATGGACTCACACAGGCGAAGATCGCCGTCGGTGAATTCCGTGCCGTCGACTTTATTGATCACTTCCATGACTCCCAGCAACTTCTCGCGATACAGCAACGGCACACAAAGGATGGCGCGCGTCGTAAAACCGGTCATCTCATCAACCCACCCCGTAAAGCGGCCGTCACTTGCCACGTCATTCACGATCAAGGACCGCCGATGGGCCGCCACCCATCCGGCAATGCCCTTGCCCATTGGAACCACGATGCGGCGCACGGCCTCCGCCTTCTCCCCTTCCGCCACCTCGAAGAAAAGGTCGCCGCTTTCCCGCTCCACCAGGAGCAACGAAGCGGCTTTGACTCGCATCGTGTCCGTCGCGGTGTGAGTCACCCGGGTGAGCACTTCGTGAAGATCGAGACTGCTGCTAACCGTTCGACTGACGTCGATCAGCTTCCTCAGCGCCTCACGCTCCAGGTGCTTCAGTAATTTTTCCATGGCGTCCTCCCTGAATCGGCGACTCCGGGGACGGCCCACCCGCAGCGCGCCATGGCGCCGGCTGGAATCACTCCGCCGAATGCGGCAGGCCGGGGATTCCATCCATCCGGGGCAAGTCAATTTCGAACCGCGTGCCTTCTCCCGCCCCGCTGTCGAATCGGATGCTCCCCCCGTGAATTTCAACCACGCGCTTTGTAATGACAAGCCCCAATCCGGTGCCTTCCTGTGTCATCTCCTTGGCGTTTCGAGCGCGGAAAAACTCGGTGAACACCCGGTCCTGTTCCTCCTTGCGAATCCCGATCCCGGTGTCCTCCACCGACAAATGGATCGTGCTTGCGCGCTTCTCCAGTGTCACGGCGACCCGTCCGCCGGCGGGAGTGTATTTGATCCCGTTGCTGATCAGATTACTGGCAACCTCCCGAAATCCTTCCGCTTCGCCGTACAGCCGGGCCGATTCACACTTTAACTCCAATTGAATTCCCTTTTCCTTCGCCCAAGGCGACATCAGATCGACCGCCTGCCGGACAATCTCCCCCAGATCGAACGGCTCCACGTTCTGCGGTTTCTCCAAAACGCGAAGGCGGGAGAATCGAAGTAAATCATTCACCAGACTCAACAGGGCCTTCAAACGCACTTCCATCCGCAGGAGAAGCCCCCGCTGCTCCTCCGTGATACTCCCCCCCAGACCCTCCAGAAAAATGTGCACCAGGCTTTGCACCGCGCTGAGAGGAGAACGCAGCTCGTGGCTGGCACGGCGCATGAAGTACCCCTTCTCCTCGTCCACCCTTTGGAGGTTTCGATATGAGCTTTCAATCTCTCGCTCGCGCTCGCGTAAGCGATTCGCAATCGTGGTCGCAAAATATACCGATAAAAAGATCGCCACGGTCAGAATGCCCGCCGCCACGAAATTGAATTCAAAAGAATCGATCCGGCACGGTCCCAGGATCGTTTCATAAGGGTAATGCGCCACGACGCCAAAATATTCGCCCCAAATCATCCCATGAAGAAGCAACGCGGCGACCAGGGCGAGGCAATAGGAATTCTTTTTGGGCAGCAAAATGCTGGCAATCACCATGTGAAAGAAGTAAAAAACGACAAAATAATTCTCCACGCCCCCCAGAAAGTGAATCAACAGCGTCAGGCAGAGCAAATCCGTAACCACCTGGACGTTGGCAAAAAGCCGCATCGTTCCGATGGAGGTCACGCCCCGCGCCCGCAGCTGCTTCGCTACGAGGGCAAAAATGACGTTGTAAAAAAGAATCGATACCGTGGTCCCAAGAGCCGCGCGAAGAGGAAAGCGCATGTCGAAGAGATGCCACAGGAAAAACAAGGCGAGAAAGGTTCCGGCCACCGCCAGCCACCGCAACTGGATAAACCAGACGACCCGGGCGACAAGCTCCCGCTGTCGAAGCGTCGGTTCGATCGTAACCGCTTCGCGCGTCTGTGCCACGATACTCCCTTCGGCTTTCAGCCGTGAGTGCACAATATCGAAAATAGACCCTCCCCCTCCCAAATCCCGTTGCGTCGGGTGGGGAAAGCGTCCTCAATACCGGGTGGCGTCATGCGCTGTCGCGCGCGTCACCAGCGATCGAAATCAATTCCTCCTGCGTCTTTCTCCGGGGGCGATCGTTCCTTCAACACTTCCCAAGAAAGGTTAATACCACTTCCGCCGCCTCAAGACAGTGCCGGCTCAGCGGCTCGCCAAACGTGCAGCGCTCGGGTTGGATTCCCAAGAGATAAACCGCCGCGCCCGTCCGCCGCTGCAAGTGCTCCAGGAACAGCTTGGGCGACAGCGAATGTGTACTGATGTCCACTTCCGCCAGTTCGTTGCCCTCGAACAACCGAATCGTTCCAGCGGGAGCGCCGAAGTGGGCCGCATCGATGAGCAACACGGTCTTGGGTTGAAGACGGCAGAGCGGCCCGATGAGATTCTCCGGCGCCATGCCGCCATCGAGAGCGATCCACCGGCAGCGCTCGGGAATCCGCTCCACAATCTCCACTCCCACGCCATCGTCCGCCCGAAGCCGGTTTCCGGCGGCCAGAACGACGCAGGGGGGAACGAGCCGTTGCCGCAGAAACACCTCCCAGGATTCCGATTCGGCAGGCATCCCTGCCCGATCCAGCCCCGCTGCCTTGGTTTCGCTGGAAGGACTGTCGGCTTGTTCCGTCATCGGAGATCGCCTTTGTTTTCAGGCTGGGGAATGCACCCGAGGCTTGCCGAACGCCGCAGCCGGAGCAAGTTAGATCCGCTCCAACCGCACCGGGAGGTCAGTCGCAAGGGCCGAACAGCTCCCGTGCAACCACGGCGCGCCGACACTTCGGACAAAGCAGCTTGATCATATCGGCGCGCTGAGGGATTTCCCGTCCTTCCGGTGAGGCGAACTCGACCAGTCCCAGGGCTTCCTCTCGCACCAGCATTAACGTCGCGTTCGAATAGGATTTCGCGCCGATTTCTCTGGCAATGTACTGCAAATGATCCTTGGTCGATATAACGGCGCCGCACTGCTCACAAAGCACCAGCTCTTTTTCAATCGATTCCCGCGCCGAAGCGCGATCCCAGGTGGCCAGATCGAATTCTTGAGTCAATACGATCCCTTTGTCCACCAGGCAATTCAGCTCGCACTGGCCGCAGAAGATGCACTGATCGAGCCGCAGCTCCACTTTCCGCATTGGCGGTTGCTCCTGCGGCCGGTCGATCACGGACAGCGCGCCCGCCGGGCAAACCTCGGCGCACCCTCCGCAGCCGACACATTGATCGGGCTGGAATTCCGGCTTCCCCCGAAAGTTCTCCGGCGGCTCAATCGGCTCGAAGGGGAACTTCGTGGTGTAAGGGCCTTCCACAAGCGCTCGGATCGCCTCACCCAGTTCGCGCAGTTTCGGCTTCCGCATCAGAGGACGCTCCTTCCAGTCCGGCGACCCGCTCCCGGACCGCCTTCTCGGCATGTTCCTGATATTTGTCCACGACGGTCCCCTCCCAGGGCTTGACGCCTGAGAGATACGCGCCCCGCGCGATGGCATGCGCCCCCACCGGGGACGTTAAAAGCACGAACAAAGCACAAATCAGCGCCTTGACGCCCAGCGCGCCGACGCCCGCCCAGAGAAACGTTCCCAGTAAAATCATGCACGTTCCCAACGTCACGCACTTGGTCGCCGCCTGCACCCGATT
>Ga0272444_10001924_pt1 | contig 19480 bp, 9 predicted proteins | sample SSMForm13_FD_201033 | JGI IMG/M metagenome (GOLD analysis project Ga0272444, IMG submission 201033) | Marine sediment archaeal communities from Little Sippewissett salt marsh, Falmouth, MA, United States - SSM-Form-13 | ecosystem: Environmental > Aquatic > Marine > Wetlands > Sediment ... | reverse complement strand
CGGGGACCGTTGTTCGAGTGGTCCACCCGGCCGTGGTTGATCTCCGGCGTGAGGTTCCGGATGGCGGCCTGGTCATTGTCGCCGAAGACGGGGTCGATGATGCCGATGGCCCCGCCGCACGACCCGTTATGGCCGGTCATCGTGCACAGGACGGCCCCGGATCCCGGCACGGGCAGCGGGTCGATGAACGTGGCGGGCCCGAGCACGCGGTTGCCGTAGAACTGCGAAAGCATCGTGCCGTCCGGGCTGATCGTCCAGAGGCCCTGGATGGGGATGGCGGGCCGGTCCACGTACTCCCACCGGCCATAGATGAGCCGGCCATCGGCCAGGACACCCGGCGTGAAGTCGTTCAGGTAGTTGGCCGAGAGGCGGCGCACGTTCGCCCCGTTGCGGTCCATGCGATACAACACGCCCACGGGCGACGTCCAGCAATAGGCAAACTGCGGGGCGCGGGTCGAGAGAAACGCCACGCCGCCGCCCGGCAGCCAGCACGCGTTGAAGTTGTACGCGTCGCCCTTGGTCAGTGGCGTGAGGCCCGTGCCGTCGGCGTTAATGCGGTACACCTGGTACGGCTGCGACCCGCGGCGCCAGGAGAAAAGGACCTCGCGGCCATCCCAGGAAACGTCGCAGTCGAGGATCTGGCCGTTCGCAGCGTCGACGAGTTGTTCGAGGTCGCCCGTGGCCACGTCATAGACGTACAGGCCGCCGCCGTCTTTCTGCCCCTCGCAGTGATAGGTGTAGACGTGCGAGGACTCGACGCGGTGGCGTTCAATGACCAGCATCTTCGTAAAGCCGAGGCGGCCGGCCTTGAGGCGCCCGGCGAGGTCGGGCGACTCGGGCACCGGCGTCGGCGCGGGTTCGTTCGGTCCGCGGAAGGCGCCGAGCACGTTCGCCGGAGGCGGCGAGGCGTACACGCCAATCTCCGACGCGCCGGGATTGCTCCCGCCATAGGAACTGAGAAACCGCAGCGTGACGCCCTGGACGCTCGCCGGCCCGGGCAGGCGGATGCGTTGCGGCCCGTGGCCCTGCTTAAACTGCCCCGTGACAGCCGGCGCGGTGGCGCCGTCGAGATGAACCGCGTACGCCTTCCAGTTCTCCTCCCATTGCCAGGCGGTGCGGCCCCAGTAAACGATTTCGGCCACGGTCACCGGCCGGGTCCAGGTGAAGGTGAGCGAGACCTCGTGCTTGCCCTTCGTGCACCACGCCTTGCCGACGTCGGCGTGACTCATGGCCGCGGGGATGTGGCCGTCGGCAACGTTGGCTGCCGCGTAATCGCCGCTGAACTCGGAGGAGGCCGTGATGGCGGCCGTGCGTGCCAGGTTCTCGGGACCGGCGGCGTGGGCGACCGCTGGCAGAAGAACAGCGGCCATCGCAAGCCATATCACCGGAAGCAGTGCGCGTGCAGCCAATCGGTCCGTACGGATCATGGGCGGCCTCGCAGGTCAGCGGTCGTTTCAAGTTCCTCTCCCCTCGCGGAAGAGGGCGGGCATGAAACGGCCTCTCGGCGCTCACGTCCATTCTACCCGCGCCGCGGGCGGATGCAAACGGAACGACCGCCAGGGGTGCCGGGGTGACACGGCCGATGCACGCGACCCGGTGCTTCTGCATCGGGTTCGGACAGCGTCGAGCACGGGCCAAAAGAACGCGGCGGCCCGTGAAGAGCCGCCGCGCGAAAGCCAATTCATCGTGCCCGGCGTGCCGGGCTACGTCCCGTTGTGGACCTCGAGGGCCTTCTCGGTGCCGGAGGCGGCCCCTTCGAAGTACAGGTGGTCCTCCTTGACGCTGACGTTGATGGTATCCTTGCCCTTGTAGGCGCCGCGGAGGAGTTCCTCGGACACGTGGTCCTCGATGAGGTGCTCAATGGCCCGCCTAAGCGGCCGGGCGCCAAAGTCCGGGTTGTGCCCCTGGTTGATGATGTGTTCCTTGGCCTCGTCGGTCAGCACGAGTTCCAGGTTCTGGGCCTGGAGGCGGCTGCGGACCTTCGCCAGTTCGATGTCAACGATGGACTTCAGGTCGTCGCGCGTCAACTGGCGGAACATGATGACGTCGTCCACGCGATTCAGGAACTCGGGCCGGAAGTGGCGTTCCACCTCCTTCATCAGGGCGTCCTTGGTCTGCTCGTAGGTGGCCTCGGTGCTCTTCTTGCGGAAGCCCAGGCCGGCCTGGTTCTTGATGATGTCGGAGCCGATATTCGAGGTCATGATGATGACGGTGTTGCGGAAGTCGACGCGCCGGCCGAACGAATCGGTCAGGTTCCCCTCTTCCATGATCTGGAGCAGCATGTTGTAGACGTCGGAGTGGGCCTTTTCGATCTCATCGAGCAGCACGACGCTGTACGGGCGCCGGCGGATGCGCTCGGTCAGTTGCCCGCCTTCCTCGTACCCCACGTAGCCGGGCGGGGCGCCCACGAGGCGCGACACGTTATGCTTCTCCATGTACTCGGACATGTCGATCTGGATGAGGGCGTCCTCGTCGCCGAACATGAACTCCGCCAACGCCTTCGCCAGGAGCGTCTTGCCAACGCCCGTGGGGCCGATGAAGATGAACGACCCCATGGGCCGGCGCGGGTCCTTGAGGCCCGAGCGGCTTCGGCGCAGGCTGCGCGAGACGACCGAGATGGCCTCGTGCTGGCTGACGACGCGTTTGTGGAGTTCGTCCTCCATCCGGAGCAGCCGCTCCATCTCCTCGCTTTCGAGCCGCTGAAGCGGAACACCGGTCATGCGGCTGACGACCTCGGCCACGACTTCCTCGTCGACGATGCCCTCGACCTCGTGCCCTTCCTCGCGCCACTGGGCCACGAGGTGCTCTTTCTTGGCGCGGAGTTCCTCGACGCGGTTCCGCAGTTCGGCGGCCCGTTCGTAAGCAGAGGCGGCAACGGCCTCCTCCTTCTCCTGGTTCAGGCGATCCATCTCCTGCTCGATATGGGCCACGTCGGGCGGACGGGTCATCGCCCGCAGACGAACCCGGGCGCCGGCCTCGTCGATGACGTCGATGGCCTTGTCGGGCAGGAACCGGCCGGAGATATAACGCTCCGCCAGGGCGACCGCCATCTGGATGGCCTCGTCGGTAATCTGGACGCGGTGGTGGGCCTCGTACCGATCGCGGAGGCCCTTGAGGATTTCGATGGTTTCCTTGGCCGAGGGCGGGTCCACAATGATCGTCTGGAACCGGCGCTCCAGGGCGCCGTCCTTCTCAACGTGCTTGCGGTATTCGTCGAGCGTGGTGGCGCCGATGCACTGGATCTCACCGCGCGAGAGGGCGGGCTTCAGCACGTTCGAGGCGTCGATGGCGCCCTCGGCGCCACCGGCCCCGACCAGCGTGTGCAACTCGTCGATGAACAGGATGATGTTGCCGGCCCGGCGGACCTCGTTCATGACGGCCTTGATGCGTTCTTCGAACTGGCCGCGGTACTTCGTGCCGGCCACCATCATCGCCAGGTCCATGACGACGATGCGGCGGTTCATCAGGAGTTCGGGCACCTCGCTGTTCATGATCTGCTGGGCCAGGCCTTCGACGATGGCGGTCTTGCCGACGCCCGCCTCGCCCAGCAGGACGGGGTTGTTCTTGGTGCGGCGACAGAGGACCTGGATAACGCGTTCGATTTCGTCCTGGCGACCGATGACCGGATCCAGTTTGCCCTCGGCGGCCAGTTGCGTGAGGTCGCGTCCGAAGGAATCGAGGGCCGGCGTTTTGGACTTGCCGCGGCGAGTCTCGCCCTCGGCAGCCTCGCCCTCGCCTTCCATGGTGGCGCCGAGGATGTTGAGAACCTCGGCCCGGACCTCGTCGAGTTTCAGGCCCAGATTCATCAGGACCTGGGCAGCCACGCCGTCGTGCTCGCGCAACAGGCCCAGCAGCAAGTGCTCGGTTCCGACGTAGTTGTGGCCGAGGTTGCGGGCCTCTTCAATGGCGAACTCGATGACCTTCTTGGCACGCGGGGTCTGGGGCAGTTTGCCCATCGTGACCATGGCCGGACCGCTCTTGACAATCTTCTCAACCTCGAGGCGGATCTTCTTCAGGTCGACGCTCAGGTTGCTCAGGACGTTGGCCGCCACGCCCTGGCCTTCCTTGACCAGGCCGAGCAGCACGTGTTCCGTACCCACGTATTCATGGTTGAAACGCTGCGCCTCCTGATTGGCCAGCGCCATGACCTTGCGGGCACGGTCGGTGAATCGCTCGAACATGCGCTTTCCTTACATCGTGTGACCGGGGACGGCACGATGACCCATGCACACAGGCCGTGACGCCCGGTTAGCCTAATCGCTCCTATTGTAACCGGGCAGTCAACCCCCTTCAACCCCGACCGCGTAAGGGCGGTTAAGAGAACCTGCCCCTGCGTCCGGCCATGGCAACAAAGAGGCCTTGCGCCTGTCACCGCCCTTTGACGTATGCCAGGCACGTTTGTTCTATCGTCAGAATCGAAAAACCATCCCAACGAAAACCGGCGTGCAAACGGCCGTCAACGCCGGCGGCGGCCCCTACCGAGCCGCAACCGTTAGGGAGCGGCCGCCGTGCCTTGGGCCGCCCGCACCGACCCCGATTCCGCCGCCACGGCCGCCAACTCCCGCTCGATCCGGAAGTCCCACCGCCCGGCGTCATCCAGAAATCGGGCCCGCTCCAGCCAGGCCCGGGCGGCCCGGGTGTCGCCCCGGCGACGGGCCAGCGCCGCCAGGTGCAGCGCGGCCTCCACGTCGTCCGGGTCGCGCGCCAAAAGCGACCGGCACCCGGCCTCGGCGTCGTCCAGGCGGCCCTGGAGCGTGGCCGCGAGCACCTCGCGGAACCGGTCGTCCCGCTCCTCCGAGCCCCAAAGCCGCCTGAGGGCCCGTTCGCGGATAAGCAGCAGCCCCTGGGCCGCCACGAACACCAGTCCCGCCCCGACGGCCAGAACCGTCAGGGGAGCCTCCTGGGCCTTGTCCGGCCAAACGAGGGTCCCCAAAAGCAGCAACCCGACCACGACGGCCCACACGAGGGCCATCAGGCCGCCGACGAGCAGTCGGCCCACAAGAACCAGGCCGGCCCCGGGCGCAAGCACGTTCGCCGTCCACAACACCGCCGGATGGGGGAGCCGTTGCATAACGCCGCGCTTATAGGGCACACCGCGCCCGGCGTCAACGGATTTCGCGGCGCCAACGGTTGTACCACCGTTTACCGCCGGGCTTGCCCGGCGCGACGTGCGCGGCGGGTACCGAGCCCCGCCGCGCCCGGTACGCAGCGGCTCGCCCGCCCGTCGTCTGCCAAAATGGCAGCACTCTGCTCCATTCCCCTGCCCCTCTGACGCAATGGCAGGTGTGCCGGGCCTTGCATCGGCCCCGAAAACCGCGTTATCCTCGCATGAAATGGGCCTTGCGCCCCGTTCCGGCCGGTAGCGGGAGGCTGGCACGGCGTTTGCAACTGGTTCAGGCAACACGGGGTGCGCGCCGCTGCCGGCGGCATCCTGCACAGCATGAGCACCGCGGAAAGGAGTAACGCATGGCCAGTAATAAAGTCATTGGCATCGACTTGGGCACCACGAACTCGGTGGTGGCCGTCCGCGAGGGCGAAAACGTCACCGTCATCCCGAATTCGCAGGGCAACCGCATCACGCCCTCGGTCGTGGCCGTCGGCGACAAGGGCGAACGCCTCGTCGGGCAGGTGGCCAAACGCCAAGCCATCACGAATCCCCGCAACACCATCTTCTCGATCAAACGGTTCATGGGCCGGCGCCACAACGAGGTGGCCGAGGAAGAGAAGATGGTTCCCTTCGAGACCACCGGCGGGGCAAACGAACTCGTCAAGGTCCGGTGCCGCGACAAGGATTACACGCCGCCCGAGATCTCGGCCATGATTCTGCAGGACCTGAAACGCACCGCCGAGAACTACCTCGGCGAGGAGGTCACGAAGGCCGTCATCACCGTGCCCGCGTACTTCAACGATTCGCAGCGACAAGCGACGAAGGACGCGGGCCAGATCGCCGGCCTCGAGGTGCTGCGCATCATCAACGAGCCCACCGCCGCCAGCCTCGCCTACGGCCTCGATAAGAAGAAGAACGAGAAGATCGCCGTCTTCGACTTCGGCGGCGGCACGTTCGACATCAGCATCCTCGACGTCGGCGAGGGCGTCTTCGAGGTGGCCGCCAGCAGCGGCGACGGGCACCTGGGCGGCGACAACCTCGACCAGTGCCTCATGGACCACGTCGCCGATGAGTTCCAGAGGGAACACGGCATTGACCTGCGCAGCGACCACATGGCCCTTCAGCGCCTCAAGGAGGCCGCCGAAAAGGCCAAGTGCGAACTCTCCAGCGTCCCCGAAACCGACGTCAACCTGCCGTTCATCACCGCCGACGCCTCCGGCCCGAAACACCTGACGATGAAGATTACCCGGGCCAAGTTCGAGGAACTGTGCCGGCCCCTCTTCGACCGCCTCCGCGGACCCAGCGAAGCCTGCCTCGCCGACGCCAAGAAGAAACTCAAAGACGAGAACCTTGTTATCGACGAAATCGTCCTGGTGGGCGGGTCCACCCGCATCCCCGCCGTTCAGGAACTCGTCAAAGACATCTTCGGCAAGGACCCCCACAAGGGCGTGAACCCCGACGAGGTCGTCGCGATGGGGGCCGCCATCCAGGGCGCCATCCTCACCGGCGAGTTCAAGGACAAAGACATCCTGCTGCTGGACGTGACGCCCCTGTCGCTGGGCATCGAGACGCTCGGCGGCGTCATGACGCCCCTCATCGAACGCAACACCACCATCCCGACCGAGAAGACCGAGACGTTCTCCACCGCCGCCGACAACCAGACCAGCGTCGAGGTCCACGTGCTCCAGGGCGAGCGGCCCATGGCCAAGGACAACCGGACCCTCGGCCGGTTCCAGTTGACGGGCATCCCGCCGGCGCCGCGCGGCCTGCCGCAGATTGACGTCTCCTTCTCCATCGACGCCAACGGCATCCTCAGCGTCAGCGCCAAGGACAAGGGAACCGGAAAGGCCCAGAACATCACCATCACCACCTCGTCCGGGCTCTCGGACGAGGAGGTGAAGACGATGCAGCGCGAGGCCGAGGAGCACGCCGACGAAGATAACAAGCAACGCGCTATCATCGAAAAACGCAACCAGGGCGACTCGCTCGCCTACCAGGTCGAACGCACCCTCAGCGAGCACGGCGACAAGATCTCCGACGACGACAAGCAACGCATCGAGCAGGCCATTACCCAGGTGCGCGAAGCCGTCAAGGGCGACGACACGGCCGCCATCGACCAGGCCGTCGAGGCCCTGAACCAGGCCTCCCATGCCCTGGCCCAGACGCTGTACCAGCAGCAGGCCGCCGACGCGGGTCCCGGAGCCCAAGCGGGGCCGGGCCCCGAGGCCGGCCCCGCCGACCCCGGCCCGCAGCCGGGCGGCGACGCCGGTGACGGCGAGGGCGATGACGACGACGTCATCGACGCCGAGTATGAAGTGAAGGAGTAGCGGTTAGCCGCAGGTTTCAAGCCATAAGCCTACAACAAAGGCGCGGCGGGTCTCCGGACCCGCCGCGCCTTTCTGCACAATGAATCGAGCCGCGTGGGCCGGGCGCCACAGGCGGCTTGACCGCCAGTGCCATTCGAGTGCAACGTGCCACGGCCGGCCTTGCTCGGCCGTGCGCTTCGGCAGATGGACTGGTACGCCACCCCAGTCAGTCTACACCGCTGTGCGGCAGGTCGGGAGACCCGCCGCTCGGAGGTCCGTCCCCGCGCCGAATCGAAAACACCGCCAGCCCCGACCCGACGAACACGTGGGCGAGCAACGTCTTCCACCACGCCACATGCCCGAAGAGGTAACTGTAACTCTCGCCCAGACCCGTCCAGCGATAGGTCAGGTCCTGGCGGAGCCAGTTCAGGCCAAGTTCGTTCTCCGCCACCACGAGCGGGTTGCCGTGCACCAGGACTCGCGCGACGGCCGCCTGGGCGGCTCCGTCGAGGACCTCCGGCACGGGGCCGGCCAGAATCACGCCCGCGACCACGGCCCAGCCGACGACGGCCGTGGTGAACTGGGCGACGCGGGGCCCGGCCAGCCGATCCGCGAAGGCCGCCATCCCCGCCAAGAGCAGCGCAAAGCCCACCGCCACGCTCTGGCTCCGCAGGACGGGGCCGGCGTCCAGCCCGTCGCCCCCGACGGCTGCGAGGACCACGAGTGCCGCCGCCACCAGGAGCACCGGCGCCGGCGCGAGCACCAGCCGCAGCCCGAGCGCGCGGGGCGGCCGAACACACGCCACCCCCACCCAGACGGGCAAAAGCAGCATCTCGAGCGCTACGATGAACCGGCCGACGTCCGCCACGGCGCGTCCTCCTTGGAGATGAACCCGGCACCGTGTCCATCCTACCGGCGAGCGAGGCGCAAGACAAGCGCGGCAAGCCGTGGGGCCCGCCGCGCGGAATGGAAACCGACACGAAGCGTGGGCGGCGGGTGCGACGACCCGCCGCCCACGGTTATGCGTGAGTCGTTCTAGAAGTTATCGTAGCCGAGTTTGGCCTCTTCCTCGGCCTGGATGAGGATCTTGGGCTTCATCATGATAAGCAGGTTGTTGGCCCGGCGGACCGTAGCCCGGTTGTTGAAGAGGCGTTTCAGGATCGGCACCTTCGAGAGGACCGGAACGCCGGTCTCGGCTTCGCCCTCGATGAACTCGCGGGTGCCGCCCAGCAACAGCGTGCCGTTGTCGGGAACGCTGACGGTCGTCTTGAAGTCCTGGACCTGGACGACCGGAAGGTCGATGGTGGCCGTGGCGATACCGAGGTTCGGGACGGCCGCCGTAACCACCGACTCATCCCAACCGGTGATGTCGGCAATCTGAGGCCTCAGGTCCATCTGGACATACCGGCGGTCGGCCGACACGGTGGCTTTGACGTCAAGTGTCACGCCAACCGGGATGGCGCCGATGGTGGGGTCCCAGCCGACGGCAGCCTCGGCCACAACCGGCTCGATGTCGGCCACGTAGGTCGTGACCTCCGACACACTGATGTAGGACCGCTGACCGTTGTACAGCGTCACGCGCGGGGCCTGAAGCGTGGTGGACCGGACGTCGGCCTGGATGGCTCGCAGCAGGAAACCGACCTGGATGTCGTCCAGGAACACGCCACTGGCCACCAAGCCGCCCTGGTTCGCGTTGGCCGTCCAGCCCTGCTCGCCGAAGACCGTCCCGCCAACCGGCAGCAACGTGGCGGTGCCCATGCCGTTTGACCCCGTGCCGGAAACGATGATCGGCTGCGACGCCTGGGCCGGGAAGGTGGCGTCGGCGGGGATGCCCGGCAGGGTATCGTACGGCGGGTTGGCCACGTCGCCGGGATCCTGAACGTACGTGCCGGCGCCCGGAATCCAGTGCTCGTCGCCTGTCTCGGTAAAGGCCACGTCGATGTCGAGGGTAATGTCCTGGAGGAACTCGTCGGTAACCTCGCAGAAACGGCTCTCGACGCTGATCATGATGGCGCGTTCGCGGCGAAGTTGTTCGAGGAGGTCGGCCACCTTCTCGTGACCGGTACGCGTCTGCGTGACGATGAGCAGGCCGTTCATATACTCGATGGCGGCTGGGCCGCCCTCGTCGGCCCAAGCGGCCACGCTGGGGTCGGACTGGTTGTTGACGGTGCGCTGGATGAGGTCGCGCAGTTCCTGTGGCCCGGCGGGTCCTTCCTCGGCGCCCACGGCGCCGCCGGCGCCGAAGAGGTCGCCAAACGCGCCGCCGCCGCCGCCGGCCGCCTGGGCGGCCGCCTGCGTGACGTCGCCCACCTCAAACCGCGGCGCCTCACCGCCGAAGTCCGGAATCTGGGCCACCAAGTCCTGCACCGGATACGTAACGACCGGCAGGTTCTGCTGCAACTTCTCGCGGGTGGTGATCAGGATGTAGCCCGGCTCCACGCGCGACCCCAGGTCGGTGCCCAGGATCAGGTGCAGAACCGACTCGACCGAGACCTGCTTGACCTTCAGGTCGACGACGCGGGTCGAGAGGTCGATGCCGGCGGTGGCGATGTCCGGGTCAATCACGATGTTCAGGCCGCGCTGCACCTCGCTGATGTAGTTCAGCACGTTGTCGAGGCTGGTTTTTTCGAAGTCCAGGTCGATGCGTTCCTCGAGGCGGCGCCGGGTTTCGCTGACAGCCTTGGGCTCGGCCGAGACGGCCTTGGTAAACGCCCGACGGAACTCGCTCAGGTCCTTCCAGGTCTTGGGCTCCGGATACCGGAGATAGGCCGTCTTGCCCTTGACCTTCTCGCCGGGATGGATGGAGGCTTCGTGGGCGTCGATCATGGCCTCGACGAAGCCGGCCTCCCGCCGCTCGCGGACGTTGACCTGGCGGGCCTGGGAATCGAGGTACAGCATGTCCTCGCGCCAACGGCGGGCGCGTTCGTCGTTGGGGTCGACGGCCAGGAGCCGGTCGAGGATTTCGATGGATTCGTTGAACTGCATACTTTTTCGGAGTTCGCTCGCCCGCTCCCACAGTTGGGCGATCTTCTTCTCGCGGTCGCGGCGGTCGGCCTCGCGGCGGGCCTTCTCGCGTTGGTCGGCCTCGAGGGCGGCCTGTTGCTCGCGCGTGGTCTGGAGTGCCGTGCGACGCTCCTTGATCTGGTTGCGCAGGGCGTGGACCTCTTCGCGGAGCCGTTCCCGCTCTTCCAGCGACAAAACCGGGGCCACGTCGATGGAGCGGTCGGCCTTCGCCAGGGGACGCAGGGCCTCGGTGTAGTCCTCGGGCCGCTCGGCCTTCTGCACCTGGCGGTCGGCGTCATCCAGCAGCCCCTGCACGTTGGCGATGATCCGCTGGCGTTCAAGGTTGTTCAGGTCGCGGACGACGTCGCCGAGCGGTTCCTCGCGTTCGGCCAACAGTTTCATGGCCTCGTCCAACCCCTGCTGGGCCTGCTTCGATTCGGGCCAGAGTTCCAGCGCCCGGGCGAAGTGGTTGCGGGCCTTCTGGTACTCGTACTGCTTGAGGGCCCCTTGCCCGAGTTGGATCTGCTCTTCCGCGTGCGCCCGATGGGCCTGGGCCACAACATCGCCCATGCTGACCACCGGGACGGGTTTGACCGGCGCCGGCTTGACCGGTGCCGGCTTGACCGGCTTCGGGGCCGGTTTGGGTGTGGGCTTCACGGGTTCGGGCTTCGGCTCGGGTTTCGCAGGTTCGGGCTTCGGCTCGGGTTTCGCGGGTTCGGCGGCACCGGCGGAGGTCTCGGCCCGGGCTACCTGAACCGTCTGGGCCGCAGCCACCTTGTTCTGGATCCGTTCGAAACCCATGCCGGTCCACCACCCCAAATCAACATCGGTGGCGGCAATCTGGTCCACGAGTTTGCGAGCTTGGGTCACGTTGCCGTCATCGAGCGCCACCTGGGCCTGCTTCATGCGGTTCTTGGCGTCGGTGACGGCCTTCCCGTGCGCCTGGGTGGCCTGCTGGTAGGTTTTCTGGGCGTCCTGGTAGTCGGCCTTCGCCAAGTGCCGGGAGGCAGCCGCCGGCGTAAGGGTCTTGACAGCCGTCAGGTACTTCTTGTTGGCGAGGGCCTTCTTGCCGGCGGCGAGCGACTTCAGGGCGGCGGCGCGACCGGCGATGGCACTGTTGACGTTCTCCTCGAACCGGCCGTAACCGAGCCGGTCGAAGAACGAGAGGTCCTCGGACTTGACACCAGCAAGTTCCTTCTTGGCCGCGTCGTAGTCGCGGGCCTCGTAAAGTGTCTTGGCCTTGGCATACCGCTGGCTGGGTGTGGGGCCGGCAGGTTTTGCGGGTTTCGCGGGCTTGGGCTTGACGGCGGCCGGTTTCGCGGGCTTGGGCTTGACGGCGGCCGGTTTCGCGGGCTTGGGTTTGGCCACGTCCTCGGCCACGATGGTCTTGGCCGCGGGGGCCGGTTTGCCTTGGGCCACTTTCGTCTCGCCCACGGGCTTGGGCGCGGGCTTGGCGGCGGGCTTGGGCTTCGGCTCGACGGCGGGCTTGGGCTTCGGCTTGGGTTCGGCCTTGGCAACAGCCAGACCGCGGTCCAGTTCGGCCAGGTTTTTGCGGTCGGCGCCGGCGAGGTTCAGGTTCATGGCCTGGACCTGCTGAAGCTTCTTACGGGCATCGGCCTGCTTGCCAGCCTTGAGGTCGGCGGCAGCCTGATCGATGAGGTCGCGGGCCTGCTGGAGGCCTTTGTCGTGCCCGTCGCGGGCCAAGCGGAGAAGCCCCTTGGCGGGCCCGGCCTTGTCGGCCTCAAGGTACTCGCTCTCGGCAGCGAGGGTCAGTTTCGCGATGGCCGTGGCATACTGCTTGTTGGCAAGGGCCTCCTTGCCTTCGGCGAAGGCCTTCTCGTGGGCGGCCTTTCCGGTGACACCCTTCTGGGTATCACCGAGGAGGGCATCGAACTTGCCCTTGTCGAAGAAGCCGAGGGCGTCTCGGTCGATCGACTGGAGCCGTTTCAGGGCTCCCTGGTAATTGTGGGCGTCGTACATCTTCCTCGCATCGGCGAGGAGGTCGGCCGGCGACTTTTCAGCCGCCTGCACCGCCAGGGGAGTCCCCATGAACGACATCAGCGCAACCACTAGTCCAACAGCCAGCAGCAGATTACCCAGTCTCAACGCGCACCTCCTTCTTGCGGGGCATGACCAAGCCGACGCGCCTCGCCCGCTACGCGGGTGTGTTGGCAGTCCGGGATTCCGGTAGACGCGGGTCGGCGGCTTTGTCAGGTGCGCCCCTTTCACAAAAACCGTCAGTCTCAGCCCATAGCGTATAACGCGTTATGAAGCGGATGATATCGTAGGTGGTCCGGGTGGCCCCGATTGGGCACACTGTACCCAACGCCACCCGCTTGGCAAGAGAATTCTGGCCTTAAACGAACATCTCGGACGCCCCGGCCCGTAACCGGCCCCCAGCCCCCCGCGCCGGGTCCGCGCAACGCCATGAGCGGGAGGCCATTGGCGTGGCGCGCGGCCCTTCCCGTTGCGGTCAACCAGTCGTTCTGGGCAAAGTGATCAGCCATCGGCGGGGCGGCGACCCCTCGGTTATACCGGGATACTCCCGCCGGCGGTCTACCGGCGGAGCCTCTTACTTGCCCGAGGCCGGGGCGGGCCCCTCTTTGCGAATGCGGCGGTCGTTACGGGCCCGTTCCTGGTCCTCCCACTCCACACGGCGATCCAGGTTGCCCTGGGAATCGGCGAAGACCAGCACGTTCGTCTGGATGGGCCGGTTCCGGCCCTGGGGTTGGTACGGGAAGTTACGGATCACGTCCACCAGGAACGCGTCCGGCGCCAAGCTCACGTCCTGGACCACGGTTTCGTTGGTGCCCGGCACCGCGATTTGTGCTCGACGTTTAACGTAAACCACCGGTCCGCCGAGACGGCTCGGCGCGCTGGGCACCATGAACCACTGGCCGTGAATCCATCGGTGCAGTTCGAGATTCACGCGTTCGCCGAAGGTGCCGACGAAGTAGAAACTCGCCAACTCGGGCACGGTAACGGGTTCAGTAGGCTCGCCCCATGGGCCTTCGAGGGTGAGTGTCCAGCGGTTCTCAGCCGGCTCCACGTTCTCCATACTCCACACGGGGTTGGCCAGGACGACGCGCATCTGGTACTGGTAGGTTTTGCCGGGCAGGACGTTGGGGTCGACCACCCAAAGGGTGGCGTAGACGTGTTCCTTCTCGGCCACCGGAACGGTGGGGCCCTCAGCGGGCTTGGGCCCGGTCTTGCCAGCGTGGAGCCAGTCGGGCCCCACGTCGGCGCTGGCTGCAGCCGGCTTGGGGGGGGCGGCGCCCGGGCCGGTGGATGCGGCGGCCGCGGGACCCGCCGGTACCGGCGACGGCTTCCGCGACAGGAACGACGCCACGTCGGGCTGGGCCGCGCCCTCGGCGGTATCGGCGAGCGACTGAACGGTCTGGCCGGCCCCCAGCGACACGATGGTGTAAAAGGGCGTGCGGCGAACGAGCGGCTGGCTCTTCAGCAACCCCTGGAGCCACTGGCCACCCGCCTGCACGTCTTTGCCGTCGTCGGGCGGTGGCGGCAAGCCGGCGTCTTGCGCCGAGGTGGACGGGGAAACGTCCTCCCAGTCGGTGGCGGTGCCATCCGGCCGAATCTGCCGCCGGCGCAGGTCCACCCGCGCCACGATAATGGGGCTTTGCTTGATGAAGAACGGTTCCTGGTCGGCGTCCAGGTACGGCTGGACGTAGTGTTTGAGTTGCTCGGTCAGGTCGAACTTGCCCACGCATCCCGCCCAGGCGATGTCGCTGTACGTAACGGTGGTGGTCTGAAGCTGGGCCATGGCGCGTGGCACGTCGGCGTCGGTCACGCCGTAGCCAACGGCGGTTTGGACCTCCTGAACGGGCAGGACCGTGGCGGGCAGAAAGAACTTGCGGGCCAGGACCTCGGGCGCCTTGGCCGGGTAAATGGGCGGCGTGGTCTTGACGACGATTTCGTACGGGGCGCTTTCGGCTCCCACCGCCTCGTCAATGTCGTTGGCGGTCGTGCCGGGCCGGCCGATGCCCAGGGCCATGCGTTCGGCGGGGTCGATGGCCTGGTCCAGGTCGACCTTCTCCTTGGACTTCTTCTCAAGGTCCTCAACGATATTGCGGGTCGTGCGGAGGAGGTCGTCCTGGGGCTCGCGCATGACCACGAACCAGGCGACGGCGCCGATGAAGATGGCGCCCGCCACCGCCACAACGATCTTCTCGAAATGCTTGCCCAGGAACGATTGCGTCAGGTCGGCTGCCATAACTGCGACTCCTCCGCGCGGTACGGGCCGGGGTTAGGCGCCCTCACCCTCGGGCTTCTCCGGGGTGGTTTCGGGGGCGGCGTCGGCCAAGGGCGCTGTAATCCGTCCGCCCTGAAGCTCAAAGACCAGCGATTCGCCAACCACCTGCAGGCGCAGGACGCCCGCCTCGCCATAGTCCTCGCGCTGGTAGGCCAGCAGGTCGTTCGCCGAGGCGAAAATGGCGTACGTGATCGGTTGCATGCGCGAGGCCTCGACGCTCAGGAAACTTTCGGTTCCCCGGAGACGGCGAAGCAGTTCGCCGGCGTACTTGGCTTCGACAACGAGGTCAAGCCGCCACGGCAACACCTGGTAAAAGCCGGGGCTGGACGCCAAGCCTGAGAGGGTAGGCACGCGGCCGCCGCGCACATCCACCGGCCGATACCGCCCCGCCAGGCTCTGCATACCACTCTCGGGCAGGGTGTCGAACTTACCGCCGATGCCGATGCTGATCAGTTCCTTCAGCGGCGCGTTGGCGATGACGGGCTTAAGGTCCGGGTCCTGCCCGCGTTTCTCGGCCAGGATATCACGGTTCAGCTTGGCCATCGTCCGGATGAGGTCTTCCATGAGCCAGATATCTTCCTGACCGTATCGGCACAGGGTCAGGCTCGGGGCATCCTGCTTATCCACCCAATCGGGCCGCGAGAAGGAGGCCCTCGGGTGGGCGTACATGGTGCGTTGGAGGGCTTCCTCGTGGGCGGTCTTGATCTCGCTGGCGGCTTCGGGGTCCTTGCCCCTGCCCCTCTCGGGCATTAACGGGAACCCGGCGTTCAGTTCCTCCATGAACTCGTCCAGCCGTCGGTCGTAGGCCGACTTGAAGGAATGGCGGAGGCTAATCTCGGTGCTCGTGGGAAACAAGGCGTCGACGAGGGGCTTCCGCGCCGCGCCGAGTTGCCTCAACTTTTCCAGGAGCCCCGCGTACTGCTGCTGGCGTTGCTCGACCTGGGCCGCCATTTCTTCGACCAGGTTGCTGCTGTAGATCGTGCCGCCGAGCAGCCCCTTGGTCTTGGACGCCGTGGAGCGGAGGTCTCGGCGAACCTCGGTGTTGGGCCCCATGTACACGAAATAGGTCAGGAGGCCCACGGCCAGCGCGATGACCAGGACGCCACCCGCCAGAGCAAACAGAAAGGCGTGGCGTTTGAGCGTGTCAAACATGGTCGGTCTCCGTGTGTTCGCTGCCACCGGCCGGGCCGGGTAACGGGTTATTCGGCGGCATCGTCAGGCGTGTCGGCCTTGTCGCCCCAACCTTCGGTCACCCCCTCAATCGCGATCTGGGTCAGGCCCGGGCGCGAGAGGAGCCAGTCGTCGCATACGTCGTTCAGTCGCTCTTCGATCTGGCCGAGTTGTGCGCTCTCGGCCCCCTGGACGCGCGTCGGGTCAATCTTCAAAGGCGTGTCGAGGCCGGCCTGGCTCGCCAGTTCGGCAATTGCGCTAAACACCTGCTGCCGCTGCCACACGGCCAGGGGGTTCAGGTGCACGACCCATTGGGCCTGGAACCAGAGGTCGTTGCGGCGGTCGATCTTGGGACGCTGGGGCCCCTCCTCCTCCTTCTTCTTCTTCGTGCGCGACGAGGACCGCTCGCGGCCGTGGAACCTCTCGTATTCCTTCCGGGTGCTGAACAGGCCGGTGTACGGCACGGAAGCGAGAACCTCGGTGCCGGCGGGCGTCCGTAACTGGACGGTCCGCTTACATGCCTTTAGTTTCTTGATCAGTTGCTCGTTTACGAACCGCTGGCCGTCGAGCCCCGTCTTGGGCGTGGTGCCGGCGATATCGATCAGGATGCCGGGCACGGGTTCGCCTCGGCCGGCGCGGGACCGGTTCCGCTTCTCGTCGGGATCCGGTTCGGTGGCCTCGTACCCGACGACGCTGACATCGATCTTCGTCCCGCTTCCCGAGACCTGCTTCGAAAAGGCGCGGACGTCCGGCACGAACCGCAACTTGACCTCGAGCATCTCAATGATGTCCAGCGAGGACCGAAGGGGCTGGTTTTCCCAGGGGTCGTAGTCGCGCCACCGGACATCGTACGGCCAGGCATTCCAGAGGGCCTGCCACACGCGGTAGGCGTAGTCGCGGTCGCGGATCAGATCGCCGAGTTCGGCGATCTTGACCTGCTCCTGGCTAAGAGCGTCCTTCTGCTTGTCGAACTCGCTCTGGTGTTCGCCGTTGGTCTTCGAGATGCGCGTGACGCTCTTGCGGAGGTCCTGCACCTCGTTGCCGTGGCCGGTAACCTCGCCGTGGGTGGCAATCTGGTCGTAGGCAAAGGCCCCGACGGCACCAAGCAGGCAAATGCCGGCGGCCACAAAGAACGGCCGTTTCTTCTTCATCACCTTCTGGCTGAGGATTTCGGGCGGCAGGAGGCTCGTGGACACCTGCGACAGGCCCGCCCCCTGAATCGCCAGCCCGAACGCCACACCGAACGACAGGACGTTCTTGCGGAACAGCGGGGCGCTCGTGACCTCCGACTCGCCCATGCTCGGGAACCCTTCGATCTTCTCAACCTCGACCCCGAGGTTCTGCGACAGGAACTTCGCGAGGCCCGGCAAGCGGAACGCGTTGCCCAAGGCCAGGACCCGCTGGACGCGGCTGTCGCGGTGCAAACTCGTGTAGTACCCGACGGACCGCTGAATCTCGGTCAGCAGGTCGCCGAACACCGGCCGCATGGCCTGGAAAATCTGGCGGGCGTGCTTGGACTCGGCGGCGTGGCGTTTGAGGTTCTCGGCCTTGGAGAACTGGAGTTTGAATTCTTTCGAGAGCGCGTTCGTGAAGTTGTTGCCGCCGAGCGGCACGTTGCGGATCCAGACGCGTTCGCCGTCGGCGATAACGAGGTTGGTGTTCTCGGCGCCGACGTCGATGAGGATGGCAGCGCCCTCCCCCTCGGCCGCCTCGTGCCGCAGGTAGTTGTACAGCGCCACCGGAGCCATCTGGACGATGTCCGGCTCGATGTGCATGGCCAGGAAGTCCGAGACGTAGTCGGCCACGATGTCGCGCTTCATCGCAAAGATGCCGACCTCCACCTCGCGCGGGCCGGCCGACGGGGGCGACACCGTCTGGTAGTCCCAGACCACGTCCTCGAGGTCGAACGGGATTTGCTGCCGGGCCTCGTACCGGACGATCTCGGGAATCTTCTTCTGCTCGACGGGCGGCAACTTGATGAACCGGGTGAAACTCGCCTGCCCCGGCACACTGATCACGATGGTGCTTCCCTTGATGGAGTTGCGGCTGAGGAACTTCGAGAGGGCACTGCGGATCAGCGCCTGCTCGTCGGCGTCGGGTTGGCTCAGGATCTTGCCGTGCGGAATCACGTCGAACGCCAGCGCCCGTAGCCGGCCGTCGCGTACCTGAACCTTCAGGGCCTTCAGGGCACATTGTCCGACATCGATGCCCCAGACGGTTTTGGTGCTCGGCATGGCGCGTCCTTTGCGTAGTGCGGGCGATACGTCGGCGGGTCCCCCACTGCCGCGGCCCTGGCAGGCCCTGCCACTAACCGCAGCCGGTCCGCCCCTGCACGCTCCCTGGCCGGGTTGCCTGCCCGGCCCCTCGCGGCAGCAACCGCCTCTTGCGGTATTAAAACGCCGCTACGGAAGCACCGTCAAGGAAAAACCCCTTTCGCCCCAAGCCTCCGGCCCCGTAGCGGTTACTTGCCGATGCAGAAGCGCGCAAAGATTTCGTCGAGAACGTCGGTGCCGGCGTCCCCACCCGTGATGGCGGTCAGGGCATGGAGGGCCTCGTCGAGTTCCAGGGCCACCAGTTCGCCCGCCGGGTCGGGCCGACGGGCCTGGCGGTGGGCCCGGGCCAGCGCCACGGCCGCCCGTTCCAGGGTCGCGCGGTGCCGGGCCATGACGACCGGCCCGGCGGCCTGGCGGTCCACCTCGCCGCCCGTCACGGCCCGGACGAGGGCCTCGCCGAGGGCGTCCACGCCCTGCCCCGTGACGGCGCTCGTCGCCACGATGTCGGCCACGAGGCCGCACTCGGCCACCCACGCCCGCGCCCGGTCGGGGGCAGCCAGGTCGCACTTCGTAACGGCCACGACCACGGGCGCGGCCATGAGGGCAAGCAGTTCGTCCGTGCGGCGGTAGGAATGGGCGGTGGCATCGAGGACAAGGACCACCAGGTCGGCCCGGCCGATGGCCTCCAGGGCCTTCTCGCGGGCCAGACCGTCGAGTTCGTCGCGGGCGGCGTCGAGGCCGGCCACGTCCGACAGGGTCAGCGCCAGCCCGCCCCGGTGCAGCGTGGCCCGGACCTCGTCGCGCGTGGTGCCCGGTACGTCGGTCACGATGGCCCGGTCGCGGGCGAGCAGCCGATTGAAGAGGCTCGACTTGCCCGCGTTCGGCCAACCGGCGAGCACGAGCCGGGCCTCGCCGCCAAACGTCTCCATGGCGCGGGAGCGGCGACCGAGATCCGCCAAGTCGGCCCGCACGGCGGCCAGACCGGCCGTGATGCGTTCGGGGGGAATCGGCGGGACATCCTGGTCCGAGAAATCCAGGTCCACCTCCACCAGGGCAAGGGTTTCGCGGACGCGTTCCGCCAGCGCCGTGACCTGCCGCGAGAGGTCGCCCGCCAACAGGTCGCCCGCGGCCCGCAGCGCGGCCTGGCTGCCGGCCTCGATGACGGCCATAACGGCCTCGGCCTGGGCAAGGTCGAGCCGGCCATGGACGAGCGCCCGGAAGGTGAACTCGCCCGCCTCGGCCGGCCGGGCTCCCGCCGCAACGAGCGCCTCGACCAGAAGCGGGACGACGGCCGGCCACCCGCCCGTATGAAACTCGACCACGTCCTCGCACGTATACGACCGCGGCCCGC
>Ga0272444_10001923_pt1 | contig 19481 bp, 12 predicted proteins | sample SSMForm13_FD_201033 | JGI IMG/M metagenome (GOLD analysis project Ga0272444, IMG submission 201033) | Marine sediment archaeal communities from Little Sippewissett salt marsh, Falmouth, MA, United States - SSM-Form-13 | ecosystem: Environmental > Aquatic > Marine > Wetlands > Sediment ... | reverse complement strand
AGCAAGGCTGAGGCCCTGACGATGAATGTCCGCGATATTGTCCCGAAAGGAAAAGAGAAAGAGACATTGGGGTTGATTAAAAAGGTAAAAAAGGGAGAAGACATTACATCCTTTAAGACCAAGCGGACCACAAAGGATGGCAAGATATTGGACGTATGGCTCACCGTTACGAAACTGGCCGATCCTGAAGGCAACCCCGTTCAGATGGCGACAACTGAAAGGGACCTGGCGTGGTTAAGTGATGAGCCGTTGAGGGCCTGAAGAATTATCGGGTTGAAGATTGCACGAAGTTGATTTCGAAAAATTTGACTGTCCGTTGTTCCAATAGAGGCAAGGCAAGATTGAGAAAAGACATGAACAAACTATACAAAAATGGGCTCAGAGAGAGGGCCGAGGCGTTTATCAGTAAGCATCCATCGGCCATCAAAAAGCTGCCGCCCGGTGATGTTAGGAATCTGATCGAGGATTTGCAGGTCCACCAGGTTGAGCTGGAGATGCAAAATGAGGAACTGCGCCAAGCTCAACTGGAACTTCAGGAGGCAAGGGACAGGTATTTGGATCTGTATGACTTTGCCCCCACTGGATATATGACCCTGAATGAAAAGGGCCTGATCATCGAGTCAAATCTTGCCTGTGCTGAACTATTGGGTGTGGAGAGATCCCGTCTGATCAATAGTCGGTTTTCTGCTTTTGTTGCCCCTGGTTTTCAAGATGAGTACTATCTTTACGTCAGAGGAGCGCTTCAGGCCACTGGCAAACAGACCTGTGAACTGGGACTGAAGACAAAGGACGGCATACCATTATATGTGCAACTGCAAGGGCTGGCTTTTCAGGATCCCGAGGGGGATTCGAGCCAACTCCGACTTGCCATGACCGACATCAACGAGCTCAAAGAAACAGAAGAGGCCCTCCGGGAGGCGGAGAAACGCTATCGAGATCTATATGAGAACGCGCCGAACGCCTATTTCTCTGTTAGTCCCACTGACGGCTCAATCCTAAGATGTAACTCTGCCGCACTCGGGTTGCTCGGATACGACAGAGAAACATTAATGAATATGAAGATTCCGGATATTTATGCTGATACGCCTGACAACAAGGCGAAGGCGGCAAGCGTTTTCAAGCGCTTCAAAGCAGGGGAGTCCGTGCGCGACATCGAGCTTCAAATGCAACGCAACAATGGCCAGCCCCTTTGGATAAGCCTGAGCATAAAACCCATTAAAGACGGTAATGGGAACGTCATTGAAAGCCGCTCCATGGTTATCGATATCTCCGAGCGTAAGCAGGTAGGAGAGGCCCTTCAAAGGGTTCATGAGGAATTGGAAGACCGCGTGGAAGAGCGCACTGCCGAGCTTGTGAGAATCAATGAGGAACTAAAGAGGGAGATAGAAGACCGGAAACGAACCCAGCAGGCCTTAAGGGAAAGCGAGGAGAGACTCCGAAGGGTCAATGAGGCGATGGATCAAGGCCTGTCAGAGGTCTTCCAGGCCTTACGAAAGATTGCCTCCGGAGACCCCTCGGTGAAGATACCTGAGACTTCTGAACTCGACCTGCTCGTAAAGCTGAAACATGCGGTAAACGTGACCGCCCAAGACCTGGCAACCATTATCAATCTTACGCATGAGTTCGCCATGGGTCTCACCGAGTACTTTGATGTCCTCCAGAGGGTCTCAAAAGGTGATTTCAGTGCCCGTGTATGCGGGGATTCACCCATAGACCTATTAGGAGCTCTGAAGAGGAACATAAACCAAATGATTCAGGACATATCTACAGAGATCGCCGAACGCAAAAGGGTGGAGCAGATGTTGCGGGAGCGTCAGGCCAGCCTGGCCGAGGCCCAGGGCATTGCCCATCTGGGAAACTGGGATTGGGACATTGAAACCAATGAACTGCGATGGTCCGATGAGATCTACCGCATCTTCGGCTTGACTCCTGGGGAATTCGGGGCCACGGCTGACGCCTTCCTGGACTCCGTGCATCCAGATGACAGGGAGGCTGTGAAGAAGGCGGTGGACGAAGCGCTGTATGACAAAAAGCCATACAGCATGGATCATCGTATTGTCCTGCCTGACGGGACGGAGCGGATCGTACAGGAGCAGGGTGGAACGATCTTTGACAACGAGGGAAAGCCCATTCGCATGATCGGGACGGTGCAGGACATCACCGAGCGCAAGCGGTCAGAAAAGGCACTGGAGGAATCAGAGGCAGAGCTTCGGCGTCTTTCTGCGCGACTGCTGGATGTCCAGGAAGCCGAAAGAAAGACCATCTCCAGAGAACTCCACGATAGCATCGGGCAAGCTCTCGCAGCCACTAAGTTTGGCGTGGAGAATTGTCTTCATAGAATCCGTGAGGTCGCAGACAAGGAGACGGTGACATCATTGAAAGCCCTCCTCCCAGTGGTTCGACGGGCCAGTGAGGAGGTCAGGCGAATTCACACGGATTTGCGACCTTCTCTGCTGGATGATCTGGGAGTCATCGCCACTATTTCCTGGTTTTGCCGGGAATTCCAGGGACTCTATTCAGGTCTCCGGATCGAACAACGCATTGACATCGAAGAGGAACAGGTGGCCGATTCGCTGAAGACTGTGATTTTCAGGCTGCTCCAGGAGGCCCTTAACAATGTGGCCAAACACGGCAAGGGAGATACCGTAAGGGTCTCGTTACAAGAGACGGAAGGCCACATAGAACTGGCCATCAAGGATAATGGCCGGGGATTTGATGTCGACCCGGTGTGTTCGACCAAGAGCCTGAAGGGAGGGTTCGGCCTTATGAGCATGAAAGAGCGAACCGAACTTTCAGGCGGGTCCTTCCTAATTGAGTCTGCCCCGGAGGCCGGAACCCTTGTGCGAGCGTCCTGGCCAAGGAGGATGATCGAGCCGACTTAAACCTTGAACGACACTTCCCGGTGAGGCCGAATTTCATATTCTGTCATGCCGGACCTTCGCCCAATCCTTCATCATGGCCGCTGGAGCAGAGGCAGCCTTTCTTTCGGCAGACGTCCCACATTCCAGTGCCGTGGGCAGAAAAAATACTGCCTTTTCTGCCACCATATACATCCTTTACCCCATTTACAGCGACAGAACGGTCTCGTATATTCACAATCCGCGATACGATGGTGTTCTTGCGGTGGCGAATCGCCCTCCTGGAACAGTGGTTTGACTTCATGCAGTGTGAGAAGACGCAGCACAAGACGATGGGGCCACTTTGGGTAGGTTATGAGATGTTGAAGACATTAATCGTTGAGGACAGCACTATTTTTCGCAAGGCCTTTAAAGAGGCCCTGAACAGAACATTTCCATCATTGGCCATTGAGGAGGCAATAGACGGAAAGGAGGCCCTCGAAAAAGTGGAAGGGCTGGGGCCTCATCTCGTTTTCATGGACATCCGGTTGCCCGGGGAAAGTGGCCTTGAACTCACCAGAAGGATTAAGGCCAGTCATCCCGAGATCGTCGTCATGATTCTCACGCACTATGATTTGTTGGAGTACAGAGAGGCGACGCATGATGTGGGGGGTGATGGATTTCTTGTAAAGGATTCTTTCGACCTGTCGGACATTTCGGCGCTCATTGAATCCATGATTTCAGCCAGGAAACACACAAATTCGGTAGATGAAGCAACGTCGTAATCCTGCCACGTTAGTGCTTGCAGGGTGGTCTTCTCTCAAACCAAGCCTTGGAGGTGTCTTTCTACACTCCCAAACCACCCCGAAATAGGGTCTAAACGCTTCTAAAATGGGGTATTCACCCTATTGGTTTTCCGTACCTGCCGCCTTATTCTCTTATAATAGATGACCACGCATCGGTTCGAGAGCGCCTTCCCAATGATTGAAGATCCCTTGCAGTCCCGACTCGTCGGGACAGGGGATCTTCGACCGTAAGGAAGTTTGCCGTTTTCAGGTTCGCTCGCTAACCCCGCAGCCCGCGCCGCGCTAGCACTGCCAACAGGCAGAACCACTGCCGCGAGGCAGAACCTGCGGGCAATGCGCTTGCTTTCGCGGTTCAAGATTTGCACATGATCGGCGAGGAGCTTGATGGCAGGACCCACGGGCTTGAACAGGTGTGCCCCACTGAGTGGGGTCTTTCCCGGCCGGCTGGACGTTAGCTCTGAAAGGATGAGGTGCGACTTGCAGAAAAAGGACGATATCGGAGAGAAGGAACGCCTTCGCAGCAAAGCGGAAAGCAGGTTGAGAGGACTGCCCCGAGACACTGAAGACCCCTCTTTCCTTTCACCCGAAGACCTGAAGAAGATTCTCCACGAATTGAGGGTTTGTCAGATTGAGCTGGAGATGCAAAATGACGAACTGCGCCTGGCTCAAGTGGAACTGGAAGAGGCACGGAATAAATATTCGGACCTATATGACTCTGCCCCCATCGCTTATTTTACGATTGATGAGAAAGGCCTCATCAAAGAGGTTAATCTGACGGGCGCTTCCTTGTTAGGGATGAACAGAACGCTCTTGATCGGAAAGCCTTTTACCCGTTTCATCTTCAAAGATGATCAGAACATCTTCTATTTTCATCGACAAAAGCTCATGCAAACAGAGTCTATCCTGTCTTGTGAATTGCGACTCAAGAAAAAGGACGGCCATGCATTCATCGCTCATCTGGATTCCATCATAACAAAAGACAAAGACCGCAATGCTGCCCTGATCAGGGCGGCTGTGACCGACATCACCGAACGCAAGGGGATGGAAAATGCGTTGCGGGAATCTAATGAAAAACTCAACGCCCTGATTCAATCATCTCCGTCGGCGATCATTGCACTGGATTCAGATGGAAACATCACGCTATGGAATGAGACTGCTGAAAAGATGTTCGGTTGGGAAGAAAAGGAGGTCCTGGGCCGGTTTCCCCCTTTTATACCCGAGCACAAAAAGAGTGAGTTTCATACCTTGAGTGAGAGAGTATTGGGCGGAGAAGGATTCCATGGTGTGGAAGTTTGCCGTCAAAAAAAGGATGGTTCAGATATCTGTCTCAGTCTTTCCACGGCCCCGCTGAGAGATTCTACCGGCCGTATCGATGGGATCATGAGCATAGGCCAGGACATCACCAAACAGAAAACAGGGGAGGAACAAAAAGCCAGACTTGAAACACAGCTCCGACAGGCACAAAGGATGGAGGCCATCGGCACTCTGGCCGGCGGGATTGCCCATGACTTCAACAACATCCTTTCCGCCATCATGGGGTATACGGAGCTTGCAATAGACGAGGTTCCAGAAGGGTCCCTATTGGAGGACAACCTGCAACAGATATTCCAGGGAGGAAAACGGGCTGCTGACCTGGTGAGACAGATACTGACTTTTAGCAGGCAAGGCGACGAAGAACGCAGCCCCGTTCAGGTCGCCCCTCTTGTCAAGGAAGCGCTCAAGCTCCTCAGGTCGTCTTTGCCGACTACCATTGAACTTCGGGCACATATTAAAACCGGTCTGCACGATGTCCTGGCCGAGCCCACACAGATTCATCAGATCACCATGAACCTTTGCACCAATGCAGCCCATGCCATGAGAAAAGACGGAGGCATCCTGGAAGTGGATCTCAGACAGGTGGAGATTGATGCTGACGCTGTTGGCCAATTCACGGACATCACACCTGGGACTTATCTGATATTCACCGTGAGCGATACAGGCCACGGGATGTCCCCGGAGACCCTGGAACGCATCTTCGAGCCCTATTTCACCACAAAGGAAAAGGGTGAAGGCACCGGCATGGGGCTTTCCGTGGTGCACGGGATTGTTAGAACCTATGGAGGCACGATCAGAGCTTACAGTGAGCCGGGAAAGGGCACGACCTTCAAGGTCTATCTCCCTGCGATAAAGGGCGAGGCCAGAGTGCAAGGAGCACCGATACTGCCCCTTCCCACAGGAAACGAGCGTATTTTGTTTGTCGATGACGAGCTGCCTTTGGTGGACTTGGCCACACAGGGGCTGGAACGGCTGGGCTATGAGGTTACTCCTAAAACGAGCAGCGTAGAGGCACTTGAGATTTTCAAGGCCAAACCAGAGGCATTCGACCTGGTGATTACGGACATGACCATGCCGGAGATGACCGGTGATCGGCTGGCACGGGAAATGATGGCCGTGAGACCTGATATTGCTGTGCTCCTGTGCACTGGTTACAGCGCACGGATTTCCAGGGAGTCGGCCGAGGCTATGGGCATTAAGGCCTTTGTCATGAAGCCCGTTGGCTACGGGACTTGGCGGAAACGGTTCGTCGCCTACTGGATGAACAGATGGCAAAGGAGACTCCTTCGCCCGGCCCGGCGAGGATGGTGTGAGCCTATCAAGGTTCAGCCAAGGGGGCTCACTCATTGCGAGAATTGGTCGGCAGCAACTCCTCTATGTCCAGCTTGGGATCGACGGTGTCGTTGGCCTTGTGGAGGCGTTCCGTGGCTGCGTAGACTGCCACGGCCGCAGATGGAGCGGCGGGTTTGAGGTACTTATTGGCTGCTTCCATGAGTGATTCCGATGAGGCTTGAAGGACTTCGTTTCTAAACTGCTGACGGTCATCGTCTGCGAGTCCGGCAAAGTCTCGGATCATGGCCGTGTATCCCCTGGTCGACGGATCCATGGGTTTGTCCAAGGCCCCTATGGTGCCGATGATCGCCTTTTCAATCTCTTGGGCTTCAATTTTCTCGTGAGACACCAGATCCACGGCACTCTCATAGACGTCGAGGGTTTCCTCGAGGTTCGGGTCCCTGTAGGAAAGGAGAGAAAAGTCTTTGTTTAAAGGATCGTAGCGCGACATCCCGCCGTAGGCCCCGCCTTGGACCCTGATGCGTTTGTAAAGATACCCGCTGGAGAGCTGCTTTGACAGGACCATGAGAGAGGCTGAAAGCGGCTCAGAATAGGCCGGGGCAGGAAAGACCTTGGCCACATAACAGACCTGTGCGGGGATGGCGATTCCAGCATGAATGGAGCGCAATTGCGGCGCACTGGGGGCTTGAAGGTCCCCGCCGCCGGGCAAGCGATCTGCCAGTCTCCTTAACCCTTCTGAGAGCAGTTCAATCCCTTCTTGATCTCCCGTGAGGTTCAGCACAAGCCTGGCTTTTCGAAAAACCAGGTCCCGGAGGTGGGCAAGCTTTTCGCGGACCCTTTTTTGCTGGTCCTCAAAGTAGTCGGAAATGGTGCCCAATAGCCGCAGGTGGCTTCTTCCCTTCCATTGTTCTTCTCGATATGCCGGCAAAGATATGGCTGCTGCCGCAGTCCTGTGTGCAAAGGCATGCCCCGAGGGGACCACAGAGGCATGAAGGCGGTTTTTGGCTTCTGCTACTAGATCCCGCATGCGGGTCACATCTGAAAGGTCTCCTTCGGTGAGCAGGTCTGAGACAATACGGATCGCATCTCCAACGTTGCGATGAAGGGCCTTGGTTCTAAAGACCATCTTTTGCCAGGCTTTTTTCCCGTCAAAGGCCATTCCCGCTGTAAGATGGTAGCCAAGGCCTCCGGTTTTTAGGGCCATGCGCTTGGCCATCTCCTCATAATTCATGCCTGCTGCGCCCATATTGGTGGTCAGATTGCCCAGCAACGGCAGATAAGGCTGAAGGGCTTCCGGGACATCGGAAACGTCAAAGGCAAGATCAAGATAGGCGATGCCGTTTGAAAAGATGTCATGTTCCATGGTTGGAATGTCTGAGATGGTGTTCTTTGTGGTAGGAACGGTCTCTACGGTGGGTGGGATGTCACTGAGCTTAGGCCTGGGCAGCGTGGCCAAGGCCTCTGGTGTGTCCGGCTCAGCCTGCATCCGGCGAAGGACGGCGGCCTCCTGTTGGATCATCTCCAGCTGCTCACGGGGAAAAGCGGCCTTCTTCGTTGCCATCTCTTCCTTGAAAGATACTTCTTGGCTTTCAGCATAGGTCTTACTCGGTTCGGTCACACAAAGGAGCCTGTGGGGATTGTCAAGGAACCACTTGCCCATGACCTCCTGGAAGAGCCGGGGTTCGTCTTTCCATCTGTTGCGGATCTTGTCGATAAAACCGGAAAACTTGAGACCAACCAAGGGGTCACCATCATAGAGCCACGTGTGGTATACCCTTTCCATGAGGCGGATGGCATAGGGCATATGGGCTCGAGCAATCTCCTTGCCGTGAAATTCGACCTGATGAAGGGCCCCTTCAATGAGGTCGGGGTCAACACCGGACGCTACCCCTTGCTTCAGGGTTTCAAGGATCAAGGCTTCAATACGGTCAGCCTTGTCAGGATCAGATCCCCGCAAGCCCACGGCAAATGCCACCTGCTTTAAATCCAACTCAAGGCCGGTGACCGGGGAGAGATCTTCTCCCAGGCCGGAATCGATCAATGCCTTGCGAAGGGGGCCTGCGGCCGTTCCCACCAGGGCCTGTGCAACAATCTGAAGAAGAAGGATGGTCTCGTAATCGGAATTTTCCGCCATCATCCATGCCACGTTTACGGCGGTCTTTTTCTCTGGGCTCTCTTCCTCGCCGATGGGATAATAGTTGTGTGTGCTGGACGGTTTGTTCCACCTTGGCTGGGTTTTAATGGATGAGTCGACCTGAACGCGATCAATCCCTTCGAGCATCTCTTTCAGGAAGACCAGATGATCCTCTGTGGGGATGTTGCCGTAAAGGAAGAACCGGGCATTTGTGGGGGAATAGAAGGTGCGGTGAAAGGCCTTGAACCCTTCATAGGTGAGAGACGGGATGACTTTCGGATCTCCGCCTGAATCAAAGGCATAGGTGGTATCGGGATAGAGCTCCTGCTGGATGGGTTTGTACATGAGGGCATTGGCAGAAGAGTACACCCCTTTCATTTCGTTAAAGACAATGCCTGAAATGGTCAGGTCGCTTTCTATCTCTTGGGGCTGTTCAAATTCCAGGTGGTGGCCTTCCTGAGAAAAGGTCTCTTTGCGCAGACGGGGTCGCAGTACAAGGTCCGTGTATACACGGGCCAGGTTGAAAAAATCCGCCCGGATCTGGCTTGCCACCGGATAGATGGTCTTATCCGGATAGGTAAAGGCGTTGATAAAGGTCTGGAGGGACCCCCTGGCCAGTTCGTTGAATGCGTCTTTTAAAGGATATTTCTCAGAGCCGGCCAATACGGAATGCTCCAGGATATGGGCCACCCCCGTGGAATCCCTGGGGGGCGTCCGGAAACCGATGGAGTAAAGGTTTTCCGGATCATCACAGTGAAGGTGGATGATCTTGGCACCGGTCTTCTCGTGTTCCATTTCATAGGCCGTGACCCGTATGTCTGGTATCTGTTCTATTCTCAGCACAGCAAAACCGTGCCCCTTATCTCCAATCTTGAGCGTTGGGGCCGGGCAGATGGAAGGGTCGTTCATTTTCAGGTATCCTCTTTCGGGTTTTGATTTGCTTCAAAAGGGGTGGTAGCCTGCTTAAAGGGTATAGCACCGCACGTGACCGGTGTCCACATTGAGATTCTTTGGACACGGATCGCTTGGGGCGACACCCCGCAGTGAATGGCTGCGCCATGAAATCCGCCCGGGCGCGATAAATGCCTTTTGCCAGCCGCGTATTTTGAAATGCCCAAGGCGTTGCGATTTTCTTTTGCTGAAAACTCTGATACAGGTCATCCAAATCATTGAACCCTCCCCGTGGCAAGCCACGGGGAATCTTCACCGTAAGGTTGTTGTCTTTTTAACTATACGCTCGCTAACCCCGCAGCAAGCTACGGGGAATGCGCTCGCTTATTCGGTTCAGGAGGCATCCCATGCCGTTTTTCGAAATCCATGTCTTTGGAAACACCGTGTACGACTATGTGGTTTCAGTGGTCATCTTCATTGCCGCCATACTCTTTTGCACCGTTGCCAACCGCTTTCTAAAAAAGTTCGCCCACTCGTGGGCCCAAAAGACCTCTACTGATGTGGACGACCTTATTGTAGAACGCATTTTCACTCCTATCACCTTTTTGATCCTCCTGGCCGGCATTGCCATGGCAAAGGGGCATTTGGCGGTTGCCGACAGCGTCGCCTTCTGGATGGACAAGGTATTGCTCGTTCTTGGCCTGGCCATCTTTTTCTTTGTCCTTATCCGCGTTTTCCAGGGGCTCACGGAAACCGTGGCCAATGGCTACGTCAAACGATTGAAGGAGAGGGGCACAACGGGCGTTGAAGAACAGATAAACACCGTTCATCGGATCAGGAAACAGGTGACGGAAATCGGGAATATGGTCCTGGGGGTCCTTGCCGTCTTGACCATCCTATCCAACTTGGGCCTGGACCTCAAGGCGATCTGGGCCTCACTGGGCATCGGTGGAATCGCCCTGGTGGTGGCCGTCCAGGAACCGCTGCGTAATCTCGTGGGAAGGGTTTACATCTTCAGTACAGGGATATTTGATGAAGGGCATTTCATTGTGTTCGGCGATTTGGCCGGCACGGTTAAACGGATATCCGCCTTCAGGACCTACCTGGAGCTTTTCACGGACATGACCACGGTATCGATCCCTAACGCAGACTTTGTCAAGGGTGTGGTCAAGACCTATTACGGCAGGACGAAGTTTATGTACAAATGGGATCTGGACGTTCCCTATGACGTTGCTCCCGAAAAGATCCAGGAAGTCGTTGTGAAGCTCAGGGAACTGGTGATGGGCAAACCTGAGGTCAATAAGGCGATGTGTTGGGTCTATCTGGAACGCCTGGACCGTTATTCCAAGGTTGTCCGGGTCTGGTTTCAGGCAGGGCTTCCCAGTTGGGACGAATCACTGTTTTATGGCAACCAGGTACTCCACGACATCCAGCGCGTTTTCGAATCCATGGGCATCCCCTTTGCTTTTCCCACGCAGACGCTGCTGGTTAACCCACAAGACCCGGCCCCGATTGTGGTGCCTGAGCCGGACAACCAGGGCTAGCCCTACTTCTTCCTCAAGGCCGCCATCTCTTTGTCAACGGCCTTTCTTGTTTTGGCAAGCAGCTCGCGGTGATAGTCGCGAAAGGCGTAGGCCTTGGCCTTGGCCAGATACCCCTTTGCGGCCTTAAGATCCGCCAGCGTCCCCTTGCTAAGGGCAAAATCAGCCTTGTGGAAAAGGACCACAAAGTCCACACTCCTGAGACGAAGTTGAACGCTTTTGCGGGCTGCTTCTGTGGGTGCATAGGCCGATGCCTGGCGCAAAGACCTCTTGATCTGGGCCAGATCCGGTCCCTTGGGGTCATTAATCGCTCTGTCGGCCTTTTTCTGAAGGGAATCAAACAGCAGGGGACAGACCTCTTGCTTGGTATATACCTCTCGGATCGGGTTCGGGGCCTTGATCCCGTCCAGACTCATGACCAGTTCTGTTCCCGTGGGGGCAAATTTCCCTCTCCAAACCTCAAGGGTGCCAGGGGCGTTCTTGAGATAAAACTTGTCCCTGTTGGAAAGGCTTGCGGCAAAAATAATGACAATCAAGACCGCCAGTGCGGCCAGCCCAGCCTTCATGGCGTTGCTCATCCCGTCAGAGCCTCGGGACAAGACAGAGGCAGCGGGGATCTCTTCGGGACCAGTTGGGGGAGTCGCCGCCTTGGGCGGGACCGTCTCAAATTTTCTAAAGAGCAGGTCTTTTGGGAAGGCTGCCTTTTTCTTTGTTTTCACGGCAGGCCCTGCTGTGGCATCAAAGGTCTTAAAGAGCAAGGCCCTGATCCGTTTTGTCTCCTCCTTGCTATAACCAGAGACAAAGGGCGGGGCCTTGGGGATCTTTATGGCCGCCTTTTTTGGGGCCTTTGCGGCCTTGGCCTTCACGGTCACGAATTTTCTAAAAAGCAGGTCCTTCATAGAGACCTTGGCCTTTTTAGCAGGTGCTGCCTTTTTTGCAGGAGCCGCCTTCTTTGCCTTGACAATCTTTTTGGGTTTGGCTTTCGGTTTTGCTGCTGCCTTGGCCACAATCTTCTCCTTTGGCTTGGTGGTTATCTTTGCCTTTGGTTCGGCCTTGACTGCCGTCGCTTTGGTCTTGGTTTTGGCAGGTGCCTTTGGTTCTAACTTGGCCTTTTTTGGAGGTGCTGCCCTTTTAGCAGGAGCCACCTTTTTTGTGGCCTTTGCCTGGTTTCTCACGGCCGCTTTCTTTGGCTCTGATGCCTTGACAGGTTCCTTGGGTGCTGCTTTCTTCTTGGCCGTCGGCTTCTTCTTAGTGGTTGATTTAAGTAAGCTCTTTCTCCCCATGAAAACCCCCTACGGCGATCTGCGTATTGTAAGGAAAATCGCTGCACAGTGCCCCGCAGCCCTTTCCTGCTGCAACGATATAGGGCACATGAGAGGTCTGTGAAACGGTTTCCCTTTCCAGAATCGTGAACATCACGATGATTGGGTATGGACCGAGACTTGGAGTGACATTAGACCCCTACAAGGGTAAGACTTATACTAAATTGTATCTTTCTTGTAAAGGTTTTCTTTGGGAGAAAGGCCTGTTGGGATGCCGAAGGGGGCATGTCGTATCATCGGACGACAACCTCTTGGACGACATCTTGAAGTTTTTTCCTAAGGGCCTCGAAATCCTTGTCAGAGTATGTGGTCTCTTTCAAAAACCTTTTGTTCAGAGGTTTTGAAGGAACGAACTTTTGCAAGACATAGCACTGCGCGCCCTTGATCAAGGCCCCGATTTTGTTGAAATCACCCTTGGTTAAGATGGATTTTACAACCGTTGTGCGAAATTCATGGTCTAGACCGGAATCCAGAATCAGTTGAATGCTTTCTTTTATCCTATCCGTCTCAATAGGGGATTTAGAGATTTGACCATACTTCGGCAAGGGGCCTTTCACGTCCATGGCAATATAGTCTACAAGCCTCTTTTCCACCAGCCTTGCCAAGACTTCAGGATGGGATCCGTTTGTATCTAGCTTGATCAAATAGGGCATCTCTTTGATCTCTTCCATGAACTCGACCAGGTCGGGCTGTATGGAAGGCTCTCCACCGGTGATGCAGACAGCGTCGAGCTTACCCTGACGGGTTCGCAAAAAGGAAAAGACGTCTTCTGGAGGAAGGGGCTTTTGGAAGCGTTTGGGGTCAACGAGTTCGGGGTTGTGACAATAGGGGCACCTGAAATTGCACCCCTGGGTGAACAAAACAGCACTGAGCCTTTCCGGGTAGTCGATCAAAGAGAGCCTTTGCCAACCACCCAGTTTCATGGCCCTAGAAATGAAAAACCTCTCTGGTTCTGTATTCTTCCTGCTTGCCCTTGTTCCATTGCTTGACGGGGCGAAGATAGCCCACCACTCGGGAATATATCTCACAGGGCATTTTACACTTGGGACAGGCCTCCTGCTCTCCAGCTAAATATCCATGGGTCGGGCAAACACTGAAGGTAGGGCTGAAAGTGAAATAGGGCAACCGGTAGTTTTCGCAGACCTTGCGGACCAGGCGCTTCACGCCATTGGGGTTTGTAACCCTTTCTCCGGCATAGGCATGAAATACGGTCCCACCCGTATATTTGGCCTGGATCTCCTCCTGAAGATCAAGGGCCTCGAAAATATCATCGGTGTAATTCACGGGCAGTTGCGTGGAGTTCGTGTAGAAGACAGGACGGTTGTCTCTTTTGTGCCCGTTGCCGTTGGCACACCGGATGTCTGGATATTTTTGACGATCGATCTTGGCCAACCTGAAAGATGTCCCTTCTGCCGGCGTGGCTTCAAGATTATAGTTGTTTCCAGTCTCTTGCTGAAACTCGACCAACTTGCCCCTCATAAAATCGAGGACCCTCTTGGTGAACTGCTGACCCTCTGGATGGCTGATGTCTGTGCCGAGCAGATTCAAACATGCCTCATTCATCCCCACCAGGCCGATGGTTGAAAAGTGGTTCTTCCAATACTCGTCAAAACGCTCTTTTACTTTCCTTAGATAATACCTCGTATAGGGGTAGAGATTCCCATCTGTAAAGCTCTCCAGGACTTTTCTCTTTATTTCCAGGCTCGCCTTGGCAAGATTCATAAGGTTTTCCAGCCCCACGATGAATTCGTCTTCTGATTTGCTCAGGTAGCCGATCCTGGGCATATTGATGGTCACCACTCCAATAGAACCGGTCAAGGGATTGGAGCCGAACAGTCCGCCCCCCCGCAGCTCCAGGTCCCTGTTGTCAATGCGTAATCGGCAGCACATGCTCCTGGCATCTTCCGGATTCATGTCGGAGTTTACAAAGTTGGAGAAATAGGGCACGCCGTACTTGGCTGTCATTTCCCATAGATGACTCATATTGGGATTTTCCCACTCAAAGTCCTTTGTGATGTTGTAAGTGGGAATGGGAAAGGTAAAGACCCTGCCTTTGGCATCTCCCTCTGCCATGACCTCCAGGAAGGCCTTATTAAAGAGGTCCATCTCCTCTTGAAAGTCCTTGTATGTTTCTTGTTGCATCTCCCCGCCGATGACAACCCCTTGATTGGCGTGATAGGCTGGGACCTTGACATCCAAAGTGACATTGGTGAAGGGGGTCTGGAAACCGACCCTTGTGGGTACATTGATATTGAAGACAAACTCCTGCAGTGCCTGCTTGACCTCTCGGTAAGTCAAGTTGTCATATCTTATGAATGGCGCCAGCAGGGTGTCGAAATTGGAAAAGGCCTGGGCCCCTGCCGCCTCTCCTTGAAGGGTGTAGAAAAAATTAACAACCTGTCCCAGGGCGCTCCGGAGGTGTTTGGCCGGTTTGGTCTCCACCTTTCCTGATACACCCTTAAATCCCTGCATCAAGAGGTCAAAAAGGTCCCACCCTACGCAGTAGACAGAGAGGATGCTTAGATCGTGCATATGGAGGTCCCCTTCTACATGGGCCTCCTTTATTTCCCGAGGATAGACCTCGCTTAGCCAGTAGACCTTACTTACTTCAGAGGAGATATAGTTGTTGAGTCCCTGGAGTGAATAACCCATATTACTGTTTTCATTAATCTTCCAGTCGATCTTTTTAAGATACTGGTCGACCAGGTCCACCTCCATCTTGTCGGCCAGTTCTCTCAGCCGAGCATGCTGATCACGATAGATGATGTATCTCTTGGCTGTCATGCGATAGGGAGAACTGAGAAGGACCTCTTCAACAATGTCCTGCACCTCCTCTACACCCATGATTTTGTCGCCAAAAATCTTCTCTGCCAAGTTTAGGACTCTTATGGTGAGTTTTCTTGCGCCCTTGACGTCAAATTCCCCTGTTGCCTCACCTGCCTTTTGAATAGCATTGGTGATTTTTTCGGCATTGAATTTGACATACCGGCGATCCCTCTTTTTGATCTTACTGTGCATGCACCTTCCCCCTGTTGTGGAGAGCCCTTTTTTTTTACAATATGTTGTAGCGAGGATGTTCTTATACTACCACATATGGCGCATTGCAAGAGAAAAAAAGGGCCATGAAGAAATTTCGTTGAAAGTGCCATCCCCGGAAGAGGAGCTTTGGCGGGGAAGTCGGGTACGGCGGAACAGGAGTGGTGGTTCCAAGTGTCTCAACCCTTAAGGGCTTAAGGCCCTTTCAGCTGCAGCAGGTTGTTGACGGCTCCCACGCCGTCCACGCTTTGGGCTCTTGTTCCCGCCAGCTGCATCTGTTCCGGTGTGTCCACGGCCCCTAATAAGGTGACCGTTCCCTTGAAGGTGTGCACACTGACGGCAAAACCCTTGAGCACGTCGTCCTTGTAAAGCTTGGCCTTGACCTTAGTGGTAATGGTGGCGTCGTCGATAACCTGGCCAGCCGATCTTCCCGCCGGGGTGCTACAGGCGGCCACGGCCACCAGGAGCGCCAAAACAAGCAGACTCTCAATTCGTCTTTTTCGCATCGTCTACCTCCTGAACGGCTCATTCATTGCGTAAATAATATGAGGAAATCCTATGCTGCGCCGCAACGGTTTGCGGTCGGTCCATTATCCAAAAGCCCTTGTGAAGTCAACGGGGGTCATCCCTGACAGCGGCCAGCTCCGGAATGGCCCATAGGTGTTACCGCTTCAGCCCGTTTCACGAAGCGAGCCAAACAGCCAGCGCCGACATTCTATCAAGGACACATCTTGACGCCTTTTCACGAAACAAGCCAAACAGCTAGAGCCGACATTCTATCAAGGACACATCTTGATACCTTTCCTATGAAAAAGGCGTTGTTGGCCCCCCGCCTGCCCACAACCACCGTGCCATATTCTCCCTTGTTCGCCTCGTCCAGGATGGCCTTTCCCACGTTGAGCGCACGGTTTGCCACCTTGATCTCAATTTGGTCCTCTCTAAGGCCAGCGTCTGTGCACCTTTTCCGGGCATGGGCATAGAATTGGTCTACGCACTGTCTGGCCCCCCGCGTGACGACGTCCTCAATGCCATCGTCTTTGTCTTCAAAATTGATCACGCAATAGTCGCTTAGGGTGGGCGTCACATGGAAGAGGGTAATCTTGATGTCGGGATTTTCGCCACACATGAATGTCAGATGATCCAAGGCCCGAAATGAACTTTCAGACCCGTCTACGGCTAACATGATTCTCTTGGAGGCCACTTTGCCGTCTACAACCCATACAGGGATAACCCTGGAATGATCTATCAACTTGGCGGTGACACTGCCCATGAAGGCCCTTTGAATACTGGAAAGCCCCCTTCGTCCTGCGACAATGGCATCGTAAAGGCCCTGTTCAGCATGGTCCAGAATATCCTTCACAAGCCCCATCGCCTTTGGCCGGGTGGCCACGTCGATGCGATTTTCAGAGATTCCCATCCTTACCATTCTGGCCTTGTACTTCTCCAGCATCTCTTTGGCGTCCTTGGCATTTTTCCGGATCACTGCCTCTAGCTTGGACTTGGCCCTGAGGTCGGCCTTGGCCTCATCCAGAAGGAATAGCGAAATGGTTGGCTGAACGTGGAACAGGGTGAAGGCGAGATCCTCTACAACAGAAGACATCTCTACGGCATATTCGATAGCCTGTTTGGAATGGATGGAATCATCAAGGGCAACCAAGATCTTTTTTTTCACAGGACATCCTCCCTTTTTGCCAGCGTGCTTTTTAGACTGGACACAACGGCGAGCCTGGCACCACATTCTGGATGCACGGACAAGGCGCGAACAGGAGCGACCTTGAAACTTTACGGCTAATTTGCCATGCTACAAGTAAGGGGCCCAAGGCGGGTCAAGAGGGCCCTCAAGGCTTTCATATTACATTTTTGCGAAAACCTGAATAGTTACTTTTTCCATTTTGCCCTGAAACACCCTGTCCTTTGTGGTGGATGGACACTAGGTAGCTTAAGACAATGGGAAAGCTAAGAACCCCAAGACAGCTCAGCAAGCTGATGCATTACGTCCTTGGACGACGGCCCGATGAATTCGGATTGGTTCCCGACGACGAGGGGTTTTTGCGCATCAAGGACTTGCTCAAGGCCATGTCAGAAGAACCGGGGTGGGGATACGTCCGCAGATCCCACGTCCATGAAGTTCTCATCACATCTTCAAACGATGCCTTTGTGGTAGAAGCGGACCGCATTAGGGCTGGCAGCCGTGATGATGCTGCAAGCCCCGTAGCTGGCGTTGTCCCGCCCAAGCTCCTTTACCACGCTTTGCGGCGCAAGGCCTATCGTGTGGTCTGTGAGAAGGGAATCAGTCCCATGGGACAACACCACGTCTTTCTCGCAACAACGAAAGAGATGGCCCTTCGCATGGGATGCCGGCGGGACCCCAAACCGGTCTTGCTTACAGTTCAAGCCCGAAGGGCCTTTGAGGCGGGTGTGACATTTTCCAGACAGGGAGAACTCCTCTACACGGTCGATCATGTCCCCGTGGGCTATTTTTCAGGCCCGCCCCTTCCCAAGGAGAAGAAAGAGGCCCCAAAAGCGAAAAAGGAACCCCCCTTTGCGCCAGAAGCCCTGGCAGGAAGTTTTGCTCTGGACATGGAGCGTTCGCGGGAGCTCCAGCAACAAAGACTAAAAAGAAAGGGACTGAAGAAGGACATCCAGTGGAAAAAGGATGCCCGGAAGCTGAGACGGAAGCACAGGCCATAGATCGCCCCCCCGTTCTCTCTCGCAGATCTCTTGTCACTACAAAGGCCCTCATTAGGCGCGGGCGCGGGCGACAGCACTGGGCCGAGAAGTGAGTCACAGAAAAGAGATGAAGATCACACGCCATTTGCATGAGCTTTCCGCAATTGGTCCTGTCTATCTTGTGGGCGGCTCACTCCGCGATGACATCCTCGGTCGCCCTTCCAAGGACTACGATTTTGCAGTGCCTGGTAACGCCAGGGCCTTTTCAGAAGCGGTGGCCAGACGGGTGGGCGCTCGCGTCATCGAGATCGGCAAAGACGACAGGACCGTGTACCGCGTAGTTCTGGGAAAAGAGATCCTCGATTTTTCCCCCATGGAGGGAGAAGAGATAGAAAAGGATTTGAAAAGACGGGACTTTACCATCAACGCTATGGCCTATGATCTGCAATCTGAAAGACTCATCGATCCTGTTGACGCCTTGGACGACATCCGGTCAAAAACCATCAGGCTCATTTCAGAAAAGGCGATCTTGGATGATCCTGTGAGGATGGTCAGGGCCTTTCGGTTTGCTGCGGTCCTGGGTTTTGCGATTGCCCCGGAAACAGTGGCAGCTATCAGCAGACATCGCGGGCTGATTACCAGGTCGGCCAAAGAGCGCATCAGTGCAGAGGCCATGAGCATGATGGAGGCCGAAAGGTCCTTTCCCTGCCTCAGGGAGATGGACCGGGCGGGCCTCCTTGGGCAAATCATCCCTGAGCTTGAACCATGTCGCGGCTGCCTGCAAAATGAGATCCATGGACGGGATGTATTTGAGCACGCGATGGGGACCTATGAGGAGATAGAATCGATCCTGAGTCCCCCTCAAGAGGATGGTCCGTTGTGGCCCGAGTTTTCTGCACCGATTCAGGGATATCTTGAACAGGGGAACCGAAAGGGCCTTTTAAAGTGGGCCGCCTTGCTTCACGACGTGGGAAAACCTGAAACGCGCAGCGTTGATCCAACTGGAAAGGTCCGGTTTTTGGGTCACGAACAGGTCGGGGCGGCCATGGTGAGAGATATTTGTAGCAGGCTCAGGATGTCTGGCCAGAGCCGTTCATACATGACCTTCGTGGTTCAAAAACACCTCCTTCCCCTGTTCCTGTTCGACGCCTTTGAGCGAAAGAGCCTTACCTCGAAAGGCATGGTGGGCTTTGCCAGAAAATACCAAGACGACATCATCGGGCTCTTGATACACAGCGTCGCCGATGAGCGTGCCAAGGCAAGGGCGAGTGACGAGTCGATCTGCAAATTGGTGAGTTTTCTGCGTAGGATTATGTCCACCTATTTCCGCGATCTCAAGCCCAAGATGGCAGAACCCAGACTTATTGACGGCCACGATTTGATGAGGCATTTCAATCTGAAACCGTCTAGACGTCTAGGCCGGTTGTTGCAGAAGGTGGAAGAAGCCCGATTGAGGGGGGAGGTGAAAACCAAGAAAGAGGCCATGGAACTGATCGGCACATGGCTTCAATTGGAGGGCGATGCCGGGATCGAACCGGCGACACCAAGCTCCGGAGGCTTGTGCTCTATCCGCTGAGCTAATCGCCCGTTTCCATCGACCATACCATGTGGTCCTGTCATGTCAAGGGGAGTGGGGC